>Ga0081455_10003344_pt1 | contig 18496 bp, 12 predicted proteins | sample TabmetS3T2R1_FD_70207 | JGI IMG/M metagenome (GOLD analysis project Ga0081455, IMG submission 70207) | Tabebuia heterophylla rhizosphere microbial communities from the University of Puerto Rico - S3T2R1 | ecosystem: Host-associated > Plants > Roots > Rhizosphere ... | reverse complement strand
CGGAGCGCGTAGTAGGCGGCCAGGGCGATGCCGATCGCGTTCAGGGTTTCGGGCTCCTCGCTCTCGCGATACGGACGGAGCACCGCGAGCGCGTCTTTCGGCCGGCCCATCTCGGAGAGCAGCATCGCGCGCTGGCGGTCGACGCTTTCCCCTCCGACGCCGCGCGCCGAAGCCTGTTCGAAGGCCCGCAGCACGCCGGGGAGGTCGTTGAGACAACGCAGCGTCATGGCCAGGTGCAGGTATCCCAGCTTCATCTTCGGGTTCTCGGCGACGACCTTGCGGGCGATCGGCAGCGCGTCCGCGCACTTGTTGCGCTCGCAGAGATCGTTGATCGTGTGGAGCGTCTGGTCGACGCCGATGAGCGTCTTCGGATCGTCGGCCGGGCCGTAGGACGTCTTCAGCTCGTCGGAACCGGTCAGGTAACCCAGGCTCTTGAGCTTCGCGGCTTCCTCCGATCCGATCGGACCGCGCTCCGTGGGCGCCGTCGGCAGCTCGAGAAAGCGTTTGCGGAGCCGGCGCAGCGCGTCCGGCGCCTCGGCCCCCGCGGAGATCAGGTTCTTCTCCTCGCCGGGATCCGTCGGCAGGTTGTAGAGCTCGGGAATCGGAAGGTCGATGTACTTGTCTCCGCCGGCCGCGAGACCTCGCAGGGGCGCCCAGCCTCGGTTGAACGCCGCCGAGAGCGACTCGAAGTAGCTTCCGGCCTCGGCCTCCTTGCGCCCCTCGGAGAGTAGGGATTGCCCCGTGAGCTCGCTCGACGCCGGCAGGCCGACCGCGTCGAGAATCGTCGGAAGGATGTCGATGTGGCGCGCGGGCACGTCGTCGCGTCCCGGAGCGACGAGCCCCGGGCACCAGGCGAAGAGGGGCACGTGGAGAGTCGCCTCGTAGCAGAAGAGACCGTGCGTCAGCTCGCCGTGCGAGCCGCGTGCCTCGCCGTGATCCGCCGTCACGACGACGAGCGGCGCCGGCTGGACCGACCGGACTTCGTCCAGCAGCTTGCCGAGCGAGGAGTCCGTGTAGGCGACTTCGCCGAGATAGAAGTCGTCCGAGAAGCGATCCTCCCAGGCCCGCGGCGGAGCGTAGGGGGCGTGCGGATCGTAGACGTGAACCCACAGGAAGCGGGGCTTGCCGGCCTGCCCCCGATACCATTCGATCGCCGCCTTCACGACGTCCTCGGCCGCGGCCTGCTGGATCTCGAACTCGAACTGTTCGTCGAGATGCCGGTACAGCTCGTCGTACTCGTCGAAATCGTGGCCGAGGCCGTAGCGGGAATCCAGAACGTACGCGCCGACGAACGCGCCGGTGGCGTAGCCCTTCGCCCGAAGCCGCCCCGCGGCCGTCGGGATCTTCGGCGAGAGGCGGAAGCCGGCGTTCTCCCGCACGCCGTGCTGGTAGGGAAGCATCCCGGTCAGGATGTTGGCGTGGGACGGGAGCGTGATGACGTTGTGGGCGTGCGCCTTCGAGAAGACACGGCCTTCCGAGGCGTAACGGTCGAGGTTCGGCGTGGTGCCGCGGGGATTGCCGTCGAAGCCGACGGCGTCGTAGCGCAGCGTGTCGATGGTGATCAGGATGACGTCCCGCGCGACTCGGGGGCCGGGACGCGCCGCCGTTGTCTCCGGCTTTTCGCGGCACGCCGCGAGGGCGAGAGACACCGCGAGCAGCCCGCCGACCGCCGTCTGCCGTCTGATTCTCACGCCCGCCCCAAAACGAAGGGGCCCGCCCGGAATTCCCGGACGGGCCCCGAAATAAGCGCCTGGCTGCCTAGAAGTTGACGTTGACCCCGAGCCGCACGATGCGGGGGCTCTGCACCTCGAAGATCTGATTGAAAGTGTCGTTCTGGCTGAATCTCCCGGTCGAGGCCCGGTAGTCGCCCACGCGCTGGCCGCGCTGCAGGACCGTTCCGGAGTTGGCGACGTTGAAGAGCTCGGCCGATGGAGTCACGGCGACCGGGCCGATGTTGAACGTCTTGGCCAGTCGCAGGTCGAGCTCATACACGTTGTCGTACCGGAATGTGTCCACCTGGTCGATCTGGGTCAGATACCGGTGGCTGACTCCGGCGGCGTCCGTGGCGCGCGTGCGGACGTAGTACGGGTTCGGATAGCCCTGGCGGCCGAAGAAATTCGCGCCGAGGTTGAGCCCCCAGGGGCCCTGGTACAGCGCCGAGACGTTGAACTGCCAGTTCGCGTTGATCCACACGGACGTCTTGGAGGAGAAGCCCGTCGCGACGCAGGAGCTTTCGGGCGGCGCTCCGCAGTTGGTTCCTCCCCAAAGGTTGTTGGGGTCGTCGACGGAGACCGCGTCGATATGCTGCGTGAAGTTGTTCCAGCCGAAATTGGCTCGGAACATCCAGTTTTTCGACAATCGTTTGACGACCGAGAGATCCACCCCGTAGTACCTCTGGGTCGCATTGGTCCGGTTGTTGATCGTGACGCCGACGGGCTCCTCGTCGAGCGTGAGGCTGTAGAACGGCTCGTCGAAGGCGAGCGTGAACCCGTTGGCCGCGGTCGCGACGCAGGGGACCCGCGGCGAGTTGTCGTCGTCCGGGTCGGAGAGGCACTCCGTCCTTCCGGCGAGCTCCCAGGTCCCGAGGTTGGAACCGTTGGGAATGTTCTGCAGCAGATGATTCGTGTGCCGGTAGTTGAACGTCGCGGATACGGCGAAGTCGTCCGTGAACTGGTGGTCGACCCCGAAGGTGAACTCGTTCGTCAGGGGTGTCTTCAGATCGGGATCGATGATGTTCGGGACGTTCGGCAGGGAGGCCGGGTCGATGTCGTTGTAGAAGCCGTAGAACCCGTTCTCGAGGTCGATCTCGTTGGCCTGCACGAAGTGATCGCCGTTGGTGTCGGTCCAGTAATAGTAGTAGCCGTTGGATATCGGGACGCCGCTCCCGTAGTAGCCGATGAAGCCGAGCTGGTCGGCGAACTGCGCGTAAGAGGCCCGCAGCAGGGTGTTCTTGTTGTCACCCAGCGCGTACGTCGCCGAGACGCGCGGCTGCCAGTTGGTGAAATCGAACTGCCAGTCGTCGGCTCCGTGGTATTGGACGGCCGGCAACAACTCCGGAAACACGATGTTCTCGAGCGCGTTGCCCGGAAGGTTCTTCGCCTGCTGGCGGTCATAACGGACTCCCACCTGGACCGTGAGATTGCCGGCCGTGAGCGTGTCGCCGAGCGTCCCGCTCCAGATCACGTTCTTGAAAATCGGCCGGACGCCCCGGCTCAGCAGCGCGGTGTTGGACGAGGAGTACGAGTACTCCGACCCCACGTTTTGAGTGCCGGGCCAGCCCGTGGCCGAGTCCGCGATCTGCTGGCGGTAGTTGAAGCTGAACTTCAGCTCGTGGTTGATGTTTCCCGTGTTGAAGAACTTGGAAACCTGGCCGTTGGCCTGCTTCTGAGGATCTTTCGCCCAGTAGTACCGGTAGTTGTTTTGGTACTGGGGGTCGATCCAGTAGCTGTCCCGCGAGACGTCCTCGGGATTGGACGCGGGGCACGCGAGCTCGAAGGGAACATTGTTACAGCCGAGTGAGCCGTTGCCGAGGTCCGTGTAGTTCGGGTTCTGCGAGGCGATGAAGACCGACGCGAAGAGGTCCGACGAAAAGACGTGCGAGTCCTCGACCTTGTAGAAGTTGGTCGGGATCGACAGCTGCGTCGCGGCCAGAAGCGCGCGGGTCGGCCCGATCGTCGTGTTGGTTTGCAGGCGGTCGCTGCGCTGGTAGTAGAGCTGGGCCGCGTTGGAGTTGGAGATCTGCCAGTTCAGCTTGGCGCTCCAGGGCTCGAGGTTCACCAGCGAGGGCGGCGGCGGCTCATCCGGGTCGCCCGTGTTCACCTTCGAGATCGTCTGATACGCGCCGGCGAACCACAGCCAGAGCTTGTCCTGGACGATCGGGCCGCCGAAGTCCGCCCCGTACTCGCGGAGCATTCTCGTGCGGTCGGTCGAGATCCCCTGGTCGATCGCCTCCTGCGGCGTGTTGGTCGACTGCCAGCTGTTCGCGGCGTACAGGAACCGCGCGGCGCCGTGGTACTCGTTGGTGCCGCGCTTGGTCACGACGTTGATCGTGACGCCCGAGGTCTGCTGTTCGAGAAGCGACCCGCCCGTCGACACCTCGACGTCCTGGAACGTCGAAAAGTCGAAGAACGTGTTCGTGCCGCCGTTCTGACGCTGGAACGGATTGCCGTAGGTGTTGTCCGTCGTCGTGGCGCCGTCGACCTGGTAGACCACGTTGCCGGAGCCCTTCGTGATGAAGTCCGGTCCCCCGGCGTTGGCGCTGTTGTTCCCGCCGACGTTGACCGTGTCGATCTGGACGCCGGGCACCTGCTGGATGAGCGACCAGACGTCGCGCGAGGTCGGGATTTCCACCAGCTCCTCGCGCGAGAAGTTCTGGCCCGTCTCGACCTGGCGGGTATCGATGAGCGGCGTGGCGCTCGTGACGGTCACGGCTTCCTGCACGGCGGACAGCCGCAGCTGCACATCCACCTGCGTGTTCTGGCCGACGCTGACGTTGACGTTCTCGCGGGTCACCGTGGTGAAGCCTGCGAGCGCCACGGTCACGGTGTACCGGCCCGGGGGAACCCTGAGGAAGCGGAAGAGGCCGTTCGCGTCCACCGTGGTCGTCATCGGCTGCCGCTCGCCCGTCAGCGTCGCGGTGCCGCCCGGAAGCACGCCGCCGGATTCGTCGACGACGTTTCCGTAGACGTTGCCGGTGTTGGACTGCGCCCAGAGAGGGAGGCCAAGTCCGGCGAGCGCCACGAACCAGATCAGCACTCGAGCCAAGCATGACCTCCACATAGACGACCTCCTCACTTCTGTATGGGAATCATCTCCGCGCCGCTGGGACTCTTTCGATCCATCGTGCGTTGGACGCCTCCGAAATCGAACGAACCGTCCCCGGTTGTCGTTGCGATTATGCTATCGCGGTTTTTTGTGTCGTAAAGCGCAAACGCAATTCATGAAAGGCGAATCCAAAAACGTGTACGCCTCCCCTGACTTCCGGTCAACGGTCGGCCGTTCGCGCGCTCGGATGCGCGCCTTCGTCGGCGCCGCGGTCCTTCTCCCCGTGCTCCTCGTCCTCGCGTGCGCGTCGTCGTCCCCTCGGCCGGCGAGCGCCTCGGCGCCGTCGCGCGGAACTCTCCTCATCGTCGGAGGGGGACCGATCCCCGACGCGATCCTGGAGCGCTTCGTCGCTCTGTCCGGCGGACCGGGACGGGCGCGCATCGTCATTTATCCGATGGCGTCCGAGTCCACGGACGCGGGCGTCGAGCTCGCCGAGACTTTCATTAAGCTCGGCGCGTCCGCCGAGCGCCAGGTCCTCACGCATGAGCAGGCGGACACGGACGCGGCCGCGGCGTCCCTCGCCGACGTCACGGGGATCTGGTTCGGAGGCGGCGACCAGTCGCGCCTCACGGCGGCCCTCCTCGACACGAAGGTGGAGGCCGCGATCGCCGCCCGGTACCGCGCCGGCGCCGCCGTCGGCGGCACGTCCGCGGGCGCGGCGGTCATGTCCACGCCCATGCTGACCGGCGACGAGAAGAAGCCCGGCGGCGACCGGCCGCCGGCGAAGGATTCGAGCGACGCCTGGATGACGATCGCGCGGGAGAACGTCGTGACCGCCCGCGGGTTCGCGCTGCTGCCCGGGGCCATCGTGGACCAGCACTTCGTCCGCCGCCGGCGGAACAACCGGCTGCTCTCGCTCGTCCTCGAAAACCCCGGCCTCGTCGGCGTCGGGATCGACGAATCGACCGCTCTGGAGGTTGGTCCCGACGGGGTCTGGAGGGTCCTGGGGGACAGCGTCGCGGTGGTCTTCGACGCGCGCAAGGCGGCCCTGACCCCGGCCGGCGCCCGGGCTCTCGGCGCCGCGGACGTGCGTCTCGACGTGCTGCCGGCGGGCAGTACCTACGATCCGAAGACCGGCCGCGCCGTTCTGCCGGCTCTAAAACCTTCCTAAATCGTTCCGCGCGGGGCGGCCGGCGGAATAGGCTGGCCCCTGGAGCCCGGCCCTGTCATGCCGGAGGCGAACATGCGCAAGGTCTTTTTGTCTCTCCTCGTCCTTCTTGCCGCCGCGGGCGCCGCCGCGGAAGACGTCACGCTGCCCGCCGTGGCGTCGATCGTGGGCGGAGCGCCCTTCTTCTCGGACGTCCGGGTTTTCAACACGTCCTATTCCGCTCCGCTCGACGTGACGATGACGTATCGCTGCTTCATCGGTTGCGGCGCGGCGGCGAGCCCGGTCACGTTCACCCTGGCTCCGCGCCAGTCCCAGTCTTACAACGACATCGTGGTGTCGCAGTTCAACTCGCCCAACACCGCGGGCGGCGTGGAGTTCGAGCACGGCGGCGGCAGCGACCAGCTCGTCGTGACCAGCCGCCTCTATTCGACGGCTCCCACGCCGACGGTCGGCATGTTCATCCCGGGACTGAAGAACAACGAGGCGCACGCTCGGACCATCCTGACGTCGATCCGCAACGGTGGCCCGAACCAGGGCTTCCGGACCAACGTCGGCCTCTTCAACCGCGAGGACTCGGCCGTCGACGTGACCTTCCGGATCTTCGACGGCACCGCGCAGGTCGGAAACGACGTGACGGTCCACGTCGCCGGACACTCGGGCGCGCAGGTGAATCGCGTCTTCGAGGCGGCCGGCCAGGGCGGCCACGCCACCGAGAACGCCGTGATCGCCGTGGAATCCACGGGCGAGGTCTTTACCTACGCGGCCGTCATCGACAACAACACCACCGATCCCATCTTCGTGCGCGGCGCCGAGGACCAGACGCCGGGCGGCGGAGGCGGCGGCGTCGTGAATCGCACGGTCCGCGTCGGCATGAACGGGCTCGTGTTTTCGGACGATCTGAGCCACAGCAACATTACCGAGATCCACGTCGGCGATACGGTGACCTGGGTGTGGAACGGCTCGACCATGCATGGCGTCACCTCGGGGACGTGCCAGGGCGGCGGAGGCGGGGGCGGGGGCTATGTCGTCAAGGGCTATGGCGGTGACGATTGTGCCGGCGACGGAGAGTTCGCCTCCGGCTCCCATAGCAGCGTCTTCGAGTTCTCCCACACCTTCACGCAGGCGGGGACGTTTGCGTATTTCTGCCCCGTCCACGGCGCGGCCATGAAGGGACGAGTCGTCGTGACCGCCTCCCCGGCGCCGGCCTCGGCCCCCCGCTAGGAGCGCGGATTTCGGCCTACTCGGCGACCGAGTAGATCTGCCGGATCGGGGCGACGCCGCGACGGCGCTCGCCCTGCCGCCGTTCGCCCAGCCGCCGCTCCCCGACGCGCCGGTCGTGGATGAAGAACTCCGCCGGGTCCAGCATCGCGGCCTCCTGCGGCAGCGGGTGGACGCGGATGGAGACGGCGCTCGTCGACTCGGGGCGGGGCACCAGGATCTCGCGGATGAATCCCGCCTCCAGGGCGGCGGTCGGTATCCCGAGAACGTCGTTGACGGCGGCGACGATGCGCCGGGCGTCGGCTTCGAAGATGGTTTTCGCCAGCGTCCAGCCGGCGGAATTCAGGATCGCGCGGCCCTCGTAGGTCCAAGGCTCCGGCTGGTGCTGATCCCTGCCCCATCCCACCATGAAGTCCTTCCTCCTCGAACCGCGACCTTGCATCGCTCGCAGAGGGCCAGGTTCGAGGAATTTTAGCATCGAAGCGCGACGAAACCGAGGACTCCATGTTGCGCTTTCGCGCGTGCACCCTCGGGATTGCATAATCGCGCGACGATGATGAAACGCCGCGCGCTTTCGAAACGCACACGGCCGTTCCAGGAATCCGTGATCCGCGAGATGACGCGGCTGCACGCCGAGGTCGGCGGCGTCAACCTCGCGCAGGGGCTCCCGGACTTCGAGCCGCCGAAGGAGCTGGTCGACGCGCTCGCGCGCGCGATCCGCGTTCCCGCGAATCACCAGTACGGATGGACGTGGGGGCTTCCGGCTCTCCGCGCGGCGGTTTCCGAAAAGACCGAGCGCGTCAACGGCATCCGCTCGGATCCCGACACCGAGGTGACGATCACCTGCGGCGTCTCGGAGGCGGTGGTCGCAGCCGTCCTCGCGCTGACCCAGCCGGGCGACGAAGCGCTCATCCTCGAGCCGTGGTACGAGAACTACGTCCCGGCGTGCGTGCTCGCCGGGGTGAAGCCCCGCTTCGTGGCGCTGTCGGAGACGGATTTCCGGCTCGACCCGCGGCGACTGGCCCGGGCCGTCACCCCGAGGACTCGCCTGATCCTGGTCAACACGCCGGGCAACCCCTCCGGACGGGTTTTCTCGCAGGAGGAGCTCACCGGGATCGCCCGTCTCTGCCAGCGGCACGGCCTGATCGCGGTGACCGACGAGATCTACGAGCGAATCTGGTTCGACGGCCACCGCCACGTCAGCCTGGGATCGCTTCCCGGCATGGAAGACCGCACGGTGACGCTCTCCGGCCTCGGCAAGACTTACGCGGTGACCGGCTGGCGCGTGGGCTGGGCCGTCGCCGCGCGGCCCCTGACCGCGCTTCTCCGGAAGGTCCACGACTACCTGACGATCTGCGCGCCGACTCCCCTGCAGGAAGCCGGGCTCGCGGCGCTGGCGCTTCCGGAGAGCTACTACGAGGAGATGCGCGGGAAATATGCGAAGCGCCGGGAGATGCTTCTTTCGGCGCTTTCCGGCGCCGGCCTCACCTTCTCGCCGCCCGAGGGCGCGTACTACGTCATGGCCGACGCGGCCAGACTCGGCTGGAAAGACGACAACGCGTTCAACGACTTTCTCGCCCGGAAAGTCGGCGTCATCGGGGTGCCCGGCTCGAGCTTCTACGCTCGCGGGGGCGGGAAGACGAAGATCCGGCTCAACTTCGCCAAGAGGGAGTCGACGCTCGAGGACGCGGCGCGGAGGCTCGGCGCGGCGGACCTCCGGGCGCGGCGGCGGGGTCGCTCAGCGTAACCCTTCGACGAGATAGAGCTCGGATGTCGCCGACCGGCTCGCGGTCACGTAGGCCGAGCCGTCCGGCGTGACGCGGATGCGCACGAAACTCGACTGCTCCGGGATGTGGATCTGCTTCGACAGCTTCCGTGTACCCGTTTCGGGATCCATGAGCTCGAGGACCATGGGTCGTGCCCCCACCCGGTGAACGTAGAGAGCGCGCGAGTCGGCGCTCCATTGGATGACCCGATCCGGTCCCGGAACGGCATCCGGGACAGGGAGCGGCTCTCCGCTGCCGTCCGCCGGGAAAGTGACATATCGGCCGCTACGCACTCCGAGGACACGCCGCCCATCGGGCGAGACCTGATTTGATCCGAACCAGAGGCTCGTTCCTTCGGGTGAGATCGCCCGCGGTTTGCCACCGGCGACGTCCGCCAGGTAGACCTTGGGCTTCGCTGACGCCGCGCCGGCTGCGGCGAACACGATCTGCTTTCCGTCGGGAGTGAAGGCGCCTTCGCGAACGTCGAGTCCCTCCAGGGGAAGTGGCCGGGTCTCGCCAGGACCGGTCGGTACGAGCCAATAACGGCGTCTCCCGCCCTCGACTCGTCGGGTCAGAGCCCACTGCTTGTCGGGCGAGAGGGCCACCCCCTCCCCTTCGCCGATCTTGACGGCGGGAGCGCCGTCCGTCGTCCGGAGATAAACGGCGGGGTTCGCGCCCGCTCCCTCTCCGTTCTCGGTGATCAGCAGCGTCGTACCGTCCGCGGACATGTCCGCCACGTTCGATCGGTCGAGCCACGACAGATCGATCTCCGCGCCGGCGCCCGGGAATTGTCCGGTCAAAGTCTGGGTGATCGTGTGATGGGCCATCAGGACTCGCCCCTCGCGCGACCTGTCGTACAGCTCCAGGATCCCGGGGACGCGGACGACGCGGCGGAGGCGACCTTTCCGGTCGACCGCCCACAGCGAGTCCATTTCTCCGAGAGGCGCCGCCGTGAACCAGATCTCGCGGCCGTCCGAAGACCAGCAGGGCAATCCGCCGGCGACGGCGGGCCAGCCCGAAGCGAGGGTCGTCTTCTGCTTGCTGGCCACATCGATCAGCATCAGCCGCGAATCGTCCTCGGAGGACAAGTCCCAGTAGACGATCTCCCGGCCGTCCGGCGAAAACCGCGGTCCCCCGATCCTTCCGCTGGCGAGAGTCGTTCCGATAGGGTATTCGAGACGATCCTCCCCGGCCACGTTACGTACGACGGCGAGCTGCTTTCCCGAGGGATCCCAGTCCGCCCCGGCCCAAGCCACGTTCTCCACCAGTCTCCGCGGCTTCCCGCCCGTCATCGGCACAACCTCGAGAGTTCCGTAGAGTCCGGCATTGGTCGCGTGAAAGATCGCAAGCTCGGCTGATTTCGAGATCGACAGGATGTCTCCCGGAAACTCGAAGGCCTTGGACTCGGGACCGTCAAGCCGCGTGAGGTAAAGCGACGCCGGCCGACTGGGGTCCATCGACTGGTTCGCTCCGTACACGACAGTCTGGCCGTCGGGAGCGAAACGAGCGTTTCCGAGGATGATGCGCTGGAAGGTCAGGCGCCGGAAAGAGGGAGCGACCGGCGCTTCCCGCCAGAACGACTTTGCGGCCACCCAACCCGCGAGCGCGGCGAGGGCGACGACGGCCGCCGCGGCCGCGATCCACACGCCGCGAGGCCGCCGGCGCGCCGGTGATGCCAGGAGCATCTCGCCACCCGATGTCGCTTCCGAGAGGTGGTCGCGAAGTCCGGAGAGATCCCGGGCCAGGTCGCGCGTCGAGGCGTAGCGCTCGTCACGTTCCTTGGCCATGCAGCGCTCCAGGACCCAGCGCACGGGGAGAGGCAGATCCGGCCGCAATCGACTCGCGGGCTCCGGCTCGTCGCGGATGATCGCGGACATCGTTTCGGCCGCAGTCTTGCGCTGGAACGGCTTCTTGCCCGTGAGCATCTCGTAGACGACGGAGCCGAGAGAGAACTGGTCCGAGCGGAAATCGACCGGTTCGCCCGAGGCCTGCTCGGGCGACATGTATCCGACCGTTCCCATCACGGTCCCGGGCCGGGTCTCGGGCTGCGCGATCGTCGGCAGGGCCGAGACGCCGCTCGTGTCCGTCTCCATCAGCTTCGCCAGACCGAAGTCGAGGATCTTGACGAAGCCGTCGGTCGACACCATCACGTTCTCCGGCTTGAGGTCGCGGTGCACGATGCCGGCGCCGTGCGCTTTCGCCAGGCCCTCCGAAACCTGCGCGGCCACGTTCAGAACCTTCTTGACGGGCAGCGGGCCCGGAACAGAAAGCTCGCGGAGCGTCTTGCCATCCACGAGCTCCATCGCGACGAACGTCGTCTCGCCTTCGCGGCCGATCTCGTAGATCGTGACGATGTTCGGGTGATTGAGCGCCGAGGCGGCGCGGGCCTCCTGCTCGAAGCGCGCGAGGCGGTCGCGATCGAGGGCGAGCGACTCGGGAAGGACCTTCAGCGCGACCTCGCGTCCCAGGCGCGTGTCCTTCGCGCGATAGACCTCGCCCATCCCGCCCGCACCGAGCGGCGCAACGATCTCGAAAGCGCCGAGCTTCCTTCCGGCCGCGATGGACACGGGCCTATCGCAGCCCTTCCACGAGATAGAGCTCCGAAAACGACTGCGTTCCGTAGAGCGCCCACGCGCTCCCGTCCGGCGTCATGCGAACCTGGTTGAGCGTCATGGAATCCTCGACCGGGAACTCCTTCCAGGGACGCGTCTGATTGGTCTCGAGGTCGTAGAGCGACACTTTCGCAGGCCGTTCGCCGGGCACCCACACGAACAGAGCGCGGGAGTCTGCGGACCACTGGGCGATTCGCATCTCCGCCGGGAGAGCCGGGATCGCTCGAGGTGTTCCGCCGTCCAGAGGAATCAGGAGCGGCTCACCTGCGTGGAAACCAATGACGTACTTGCCGTCCGGCGAGACCGGGTTCCCGACCCGGAGCCGGGTGCCGTCGGGACCGATCGGCACCGGTTTTCCGTCCGGTATTCGTTCGAGGTAGAGATGCGGACCGCCGCCCTTCCGTCCGACGAACACGACGGTCTTTCCGTCCGGGAGCCACGCCCCCCAGGATTCGAGAGTGATGCCCGACGTGTCGAGCGTCCGCGCCTCGCCCGGCCCGGTCGGAAGCAGCACGAGTCCGGCCAGCTCGCCCGTCGCCGAAAGCCGCGGCGACAGCACCCAGTTATGGTCGGGCGAGAGGGCCCACCCTTCCCCTTCTCCGAGCTTGATCGCCGGAGAGCCGTCGGTGCGGCGGAGATAGATCGTGGGAAGCGGAGCGCTGCCCTCGCCGATCTCGGTCATCAGGAGGAGCTTCCCGTCGGCGGAGAGATCGCCCAAAAACGAGGCATCGAGCCAGGACAGGTCGCGAGGCTCGGGAGCGCCCTGCGACGCTGCCCGTATCGAGCGCAACACAGTGTTGTGGGCGACGAGCACTCGTCCGTCGCGCGCGACATCGTCGAGCTCGAGCGATCCGGGCGTCCGCATCAGAAGCCGCACCTTGCCCGACAGATCGACGGCCCGGAGGGCGTTCGTTTCACCGGGCTTCGATGCCGTGAACCAGATCTCGCGGCCGTCCGCGCTCCAGCAGGGCGCGCCCTCGAAGCTGGCCCAGCTTTCGGTGAGGACGCGTTCTTTCCCGTCGTCCCGTCCCAGCACGGCGATCGCGGCGGGCCCATCGCCTTCCCAGAAAGCGATCGAACGGCCGTCGCGCGCGATGCGCGGGTAGCCGAACGAGCCCCGATACACGACCTTCCCGATCGGGAACTCGAGGCGAGTCTGCCCGTCGACGGTGCGCTCGACGGCGAGATCCTTGCCATCCGGCGAGAAATCGGCGCCCGCATATCCCACGCCCTCCAGAATCGGGCGCGGCGTTCCCCCCGACATCGGAACGCGCGACAGCGTTCCCTGGCCCCCGCCTCCGGGCGGAGCATCGAGGACAGCGAGCTCGTTCGAGGACGAGATCGCGAGGATGTCGCCCCGAAAGTCGAACGCGGAAGACTCGGGACTTCCGATCTGCATCCGGTAGAGCTTCGTCGTGACCGGCTCGCCGGCCCACCGCGCTCCGTACACGATCGTCCTGCCGTCCGGAGCGAAACGCGCGTTGCTCAAGGTCCCGCGCCGGAACGTCAGCCGTGTGAATTTCGGTGCCGCGGAGTGCGATACCGCTTGCGCGTGCGTCAGAGCCCATCCGCCGGAGAGGCCCACCGCGAGCGCGGCCAGGACGAGCGGCAGGGCAAAGCGTCGCCGAGGTTTTCCCGTCGCCGAAAGCATCGCCTCCGAGCCGCTCGACGCTTCCGAGAGGCGATCCCTCAGGCCCGCAAGCTCGCGCGAGAGGTCCCGGGTCGAGGTGTAGCGATCGTCGGGATCCTTCGCCATGCAGCGCTCGAGGATCCAGCGCACGGGCAGCGGAAGGTCCGGGCGGAGCTTGCCTGCGGGCTCCGGCTCCTCGCGGATGATCGCCGACATCGTCTCGGCGGCCGTCTTCCTCTGGAATGCCCGCTTCCCGGTCGAGATCTCGTACAGCATCGACCCCAGCGAGAACTGGTCCGAGCGGTAGTCCACGGCTTCGCCCGAAGCCTGCTCGGGCGACATGTACGCGACCGTGCCGAGGACCGTGCCCGCCGTCGTCTGCGGCTTGGCGAGCGTCGGCATCGCGGAAACCTGGCCGGAGTCCGGTTCCGCGAGCTTGGCCAGACCGAAGTCGAGGATCTTGACGAACCCGTCCTTCGACACCATCACGTTCTCGGGCTTCAGGTCCCGGTGCACGATCCCCGCGGAGTGCGCCTTGGCCAACCCCTCCGAGACCTGCGTCGCGAGGCTCAAGATTTTCTTGACGGACATCGGCCCGGCCACGGCGAGCTCCCGGAGCGTCCTGCCGTCCACGAGCTCCATCGCAACGAAGGTCGTGTCGCCTTCGCGGCCGATCTCGTGGATCGTGACGATGTTGGGATGGTTGAGCGCCGAAGCGGCGCGCGCCTCCTGCTCGAAGCGCGCGAGGCGGTCGCGGTCCAGGGCCAGCGATTCGGGGAGGACCTTCAGCGCGACTTCGCGCCCCAGGCGCGTATCCCGCGCCCGGTAGACCTCGCCCATACCGCCCGCACCGAGCGGGCCCAGGACTTCGAAGCCGCCGAGCCGGACTCCGGCCGCTATGGCCATGAGGCTACGAAGCGGATTCTATGCGGCGCCGCGGCTCCCGTCGGTCATGGGCACGTGGAAAACGCATCGGTGTCCTGCACCGGGGCGAACGCGGTCTGGAGCGCATTGTGGTAGCTCTTGACCGTCGAGGTGCGGGTGTCGACGACCTGGAGATCGACCTCGACGTTCGTCAGCCCCGCGGCAAATACCCAGTAGTTGTTGTTGATCCCGCAGGCGCCCAGGACCTTGATGACGATCTCGATGTTGGCGGGGTTGAAGAAGTAGAAGTACCCCGAGTCCGCCGTCAGCTCCACGCCGGTGGCGGCGCCGGTCTGGCCCTGGAGCGTCCGGAAGTTGGATGTGACCGCGAAGCGGTTGTTGTTGAGGCAGAGCGTGGTCGCGCTCGGAGTGCAAGCGACCGAGCCCCCGGCCACAGTGACCGTCTTCGTGACCCGGCTTCCCCCGTTGAGGTTGCCGGCGTACATGTCCACGGTGTAGGTGCCCGCGGCGGCGTAGGTATGGGTGGGGTTGCGGTCGCGAGACACGTTGCTCGGCGAAGACGGCTCGCCGAAGAACCAGATCCATCCGCTCGGTGTGTTGGTCGAGGTGTCCGTGAAGGTCACGGGAGCGCCGGCCGTCGGCGATGCGCTGACGGTGAAGTTGGCCGCGGGGGCCGGTCCCGGCGCGGCGGTGCCGTAATAGAACTGCATCCCCGCGATGTCGTCGGCCTGCGGCGTGACGTTCGAGGGGGTGTGCGCCTGCGACCGCATCACGGCCTGGTCCGCCGCCGGCGAGTTCGTCGCCGTCGTGCTGTGGATGCTCTGGAACTGGTTGGGGTGGTTGAGGCCGAGCACGTGGCCGAGCTCGTGCATGAGGACCTCGACGAAAGCGCTCGTGTCGTAATCGCAGGTCCAGCGCCGCATCGAGACCTTCCCGGTGGCCGCGGCATAGTAGGGCGAGATGCCGCGGTACGTGCGCGCACCGCCCTGCGAGGTCGGCCCCCCGATGCCCACGGCGCCCTGGCCGTTGCAGGTGTAGGGAGTCGTCCAGGTCGTGCCGTTATGAGCGACGTCCTGGTCGAGGAGCACTTCGATGGCGCCCGTGGTGCCGGGCCCGCTGATGCGGATGTCCGTGTTCGCGACGCCGTGCCACTGGTCCGCGATGTAGTCGACGAGGCAGTTCTGGTCGACGCCGCAGAAGCTCGTGTTCGCAACCAGGCGTGTTTGCGTCCCGGTCAGAAAGATGGTCGCGTCGGGGGAACCGCCGGGCTCCCAGAACCAGCGGAAGAGACAGTTCTGCCCGCCGCAGTTGCCGGGCTCGACGCCGCCGAGGTTCCCGAATTTCTGACGAAGGGAGGCGCGCGTCGCCTCGTACTCGCCGGTCGGACGCGCGTACGCGATGGGGTCGAGGCTGCGGCCGCCGCGGAGACCGCGGAGCGCCGCGAGAAACGACTCGGCGTCGCGAGCCGGGACGGCCGAGCTCTCGGCCGCGCCGGCGGCGAGCTGATGATCCTGACGGGAGAGCCGGAGGTCTTCCGCGGGCCCGAAGACCGGGCGCACGGCGAAGCGCCGGCCCCGCTCGTCGCTCGCGAGGTCGAACTTGGAGAGGCCGAATTCCGAGAGGCCGTATTCCCCGGCGCGGCCCGGCAGCGGGTTCAGCATGAGGACGACGGGCTGGGACTCTTCGAACACCGGCGCCCCCGGAACCGCCCACGCCAGATCGCCGACGATTCCGCCGGGGATGAGGACTTTGAACGTCTCGTCGATGTCGCCCTGGAACACTTCGCGGCGCGAGAGAGTCACGACGGTGAAGGGCAGCTCGTCCGACCCGTCGCGGTCGAGGCGCACCGACCGATCCGTGACCTCCGCGAGAACCACGACCCGCGACGAGCGCACGAGGTCGGCATCGGACATCGGGAAGTAGCTCGCGGCGAAGGCCGGGCCGGAGGCGAAGAGCAGCACGAGTGCGGCAAAGGGAGGGAGGCACCGGTGACGATGCGTCATGAGAACCTCCTGAACTGACCCGTGAGCTGGCGAGAAGTCTAATCCAAGGAAGGGCCCGCAGGGCGAATTCCGTGTGCGAAACTCGCCGCACCCGTGGCCAAGCCGCCCCTCACCGCCGGCTATCTCTGGATCATCGCCTTCAAGTACGCGAAGCTCGTGTCGTTTCTGGTCCTCGGCGTGGCGGTCCTGCGGGCGGCCCGGCTGCCGCCGGACTCGCTCGTCCAGCACGTGGTCCGGCTGTTCGGAGCGCACCAGGACGCGGCCCTCGTCCAGCACCTCGCCGCGGCGCTCTCGGTCCTGACGCCGGGCGAGATCAAGGCCCTGGGCTCCGCCTCGGTCCTCCTCGGGCTCGTCTTCGGGACCGAGGGCACACTCCTGGCCCTGCGGGTCTGGTGGGCGCCCTATCTCACCGTCGTCCTCACGTCGCTGGGGCTTCCCTACGAGATCTACGAGATCGCCCGGGCGCCGCGCAGCCTGCACCGCTACCTTCTGCTCGCCGCCAACGCGGCGATCCTCGTCTACCTCTGGCGGCGCAAGGACGACTTCAGGCCGGAGGGCCCGGAGCCGCGGCCGACGCAGGCGTCGAAGCGTCCGGGAACCGCTTCATGAGCCACGCCTCGACCTCCTCGGGGTGGTACCCGAAGGGGCCGGGCTTGCCCTTGTAGACGATCGTTCCCGACTCGTCGACGATGTAGAAGCGCTCGGGCCACCCGGCGTACGCGGCGTTGGCCGGGTTCTCGATCGGATCCACCAGCAGCGGCAGCTCGTAGTGGAAGCGCTTGACGAAGTCGTTGGCGATCCGCGTGCGGTCGGCGAGCGAGGTCGGCTGCGGGTAGCAGACGTCTTCCTTCTCGTTCGACTCCATCTGCCACTCGTCGAGGGGGTGGGCTTCCTTGATGTAGAGCGTCAGGAACTGCGCGCGGTCGCCGTACTTGCGGTGGAGACCGTGCAGCCGCTCGACCGAGCGACGGAACGGGGGTCAGGTGAAGCTGCCGAAGACGAGGACCGTGGGCTTCCCCCCGGCGAGCCGATCGGCGAGCTGGGCCGGGGTCTTCCCGTCGAGCTCGAGCAGGGCGACGTCGTGGTTCAGCCCCGTCTCCGAGGCCGTCACTCCCTCCAGGTCGAACGAGCGAACCCGTCGCACCGGGAAGCTCCGGCGTTCCTTTCCTTGCACGAAGCTGACGGCGAGGTCCCGCCCCGAGCCGACGAATGGGGGCCACAGGCAATGAGCCGCGGTGAGGGCGACCCGGGGACCGATCAGCGTCGCGGTGCAGCGGGCCTGTCCGTGCAGGGTCAGGTCACCCACCTCGCTGGGCATCTCCACCTCGCAGGCCATTGCCGAGTCTTCGTCCGGCCCCGATCCGGGCGAGGGGGTGCAACCCAGGGCGAGCGCGAGCAGCGCGAGCCTCCGAGATCGCCGTAGCACGAAGATCGCAGCCGCCACGGTCCAAGCTACGGCGAGGAGGGTGAGCGTCGAGAGCTGGGCGTATGGCAGGGAGGAGACCGCGCGGGCGCAGGCGACGAGATAGGCGGCGAGCCATCCGTCGAGCCAGCTCAGCAGCGCGGCAACGTCCGGAACGAGCGGATGCACGATGGCGGCCAGCAGACCCAGGCCGAGCAGCGGCGCTACGACCGGTGCCGCCAGGGCATTGGCGATGACCGAGTACGCCGGCACCGATCCGAACTGGAAGAGGAGGACCGGCGCTGTCGCGACCCCGCAGGCGACGGACACAGCGACCACCGCCGCAGCCGCGCGTGGCAGCGGATACCCCTCGAGCCGGCTCATGACGCGCGGCACGAGCGTGAAGATCGCGGCGACCGCGGCGAAGGAGAGCTGGAAGCCAGGATCGAGCATGTTGTACGGGCTCCACGCGAGCAGCACGAGCGCGCCGAGCAGCAAGAACCACCACCGGTCTCCTTCGCGCGCACAGATCCACGCGAGCGAGGCGAGAGCGCCTGCCACCCCGGCGCGCAGGACCGACGGCTGCGCGCCGACCGCGAGCACGTATGCCCCGATCGCCGCCAGCGCTCCGACCTGACCCGCCATACGCGGGATCCCCAGCAGCCAGGCGGCGAGCAACACTCCACCCGCCACGAGCGCGACGTTCTGGCCGGACACCGCCAGCAGGTGGTAGAGGCCCGACGCTCGGAACGCATCCCGCACTGAACGGTCGAGCCCCTCGTCCTCTCCCAGCACGATGCCGAGCAGCACCGCCCGGCGCTCGCCGGAGACGCCCGAGGCGATCCAGCGCGAGGAGGCGTTCCTCCGCCCCTACGTGATCCGCCGGCGGGGCCAGCCCGACGACGTTGCCGGGATGGTCGCCTACCTCGCGTCGCCGTTCGCCGACTGGGTCACCGGCCAGACCTACGCCGTGAACGGCGGCTACACGTTCTCACTCTGAAGGAGCGCTTCGATGACCGCGATCGACTTCCCCATCAACGACGCCGAC
>Ga0081455_10003343_pt1 | contig 18498 bp, 6 predicted proteins | sample TabmetS3T2R1_FD_70207 | JGI IMG/M metagenome (GOLD analysis project Ga0081455, IMG submission 70207) | Tabebuia heterophylla rhizosphere microbial communities from the University of Puerto Rico - S3T2R1 | ecosystem: Host-associated > Plants > Roots > Rhizosphere ... | reverse complement strand
GCTCGTGCACACAGCGACCCTGCGGATATGCCGCCGCCGTGTCGTTCCACTCCACCAGAATCCGATGCCGCTCCGGCGCGCTCAGCAACGACAGCTGCGATACCCGTCGCAGCTCTCCCCGCACCATCTCCTCCAGCAGCCGCTCCCAGTACGCCAGATACCTCCGCACCGTCGCCGACTCGAACAGCGCCGTCGAGTACACCAGTACCCCGCCGATCGTTCCGCCCGCCTCACGCAGTGACATCGAAATGTCGAACTTCGTCGTCGTACACGGAATCGATACCGGCTCGGCCACAAGACCCGCCAGCCGCAGCTCGCTCTCCGGCGCGTTCTGCAACGAGCACATCGTTTGAAACACCGGGCTGTGCGCAAGACTTCGCTGCGGCCTGAGCACCTCCACCATCTGCTCGAAGGTGATGTCCTGATGACTCTGCGCCGCCACCGTCTGCTGTTTCACCCGCTGCAGCAGCTCCGATACCGTCGGTGCACCCGACAGATCGATCCGCAGCGGCAGACTGTTCACGAAGAACCCGATCAGTCCCTCGATCTCCGCCCGGTTCCGATTGGCGACGTCGGTCCCAACCACCACATCTTCTTGCCCGCTGTACCGGCTCAGCATTACCTTGAACGCCGCCATCAGCGTCATGAACAGCGTGGCTCCCTCCGCGCGCGCCAGACCCTTGAGCTCCTCGACGATCGGGCCCTTCACGATGAAGTTGCGCGCCGCGCCGGGACCGAGCGGGCTCAGCGGTCGCGGGCGGTCGGTGGCGAGCGGCAATGACGACGGCGCCCCGTCGAGCTGTTGCCGCCAATAGCGCCGGTGCGCCTCGCCCTGCGCCCCGGCAACCAGGGCTCGCTGCCGTGCGACGAATTGCCCGAAATGCGCCGGTCGCCGAGCGGACGGCACAGGCAGGCCTGCCTGCAGCGCATAGTACGCCTCGATCACCTCATCCAGCAGGATGGCGATGGAAGCCGCGTCGGCGACAATGTGATGGAACTGCAGAAGGACAATGTCGTGGTCGCTGCGCCGGAAGAGGTGCAGGCGGCTCAGCGGACCTTCCTCGACGTCGAACGGCTTGTTGGCCTCGGCCTGCAGCGCAGCCGAAAACTCGGCCTCGCTCAGCTCGGCCGCATCGTGCCGCCGCAGCTTGTACAATTCCAGCGGCAACAGCGTCGGCACGGGTCCGACGCCGTCACTCGGGAAGGCAAACCGCAGATTCTCATGGCGCAGAACGAGACTCTGCATGGTCTGGTCGAGAGCGTCGGCATTGAGATGCGGCCGGAACGCGAGGCAGGCCGCTAGCCCATAGGCCGGATTGGCGGGGTCGAAACGATTGACGAACCACAGCGCTTCCTGGCCGATCGACATGGTGAGCCCAGGGCCGTCGATTTCGACGGGATCGATGGCGCCGGTCCGGATGTCGGTGTTGATCGCCTCGACGACCGCGGGGGCGATCGTGGCGATGGTCGGCCGTTGCAGGAATTTTCCGACAGGAAGGGCGACCCCCAGCTCGATCTCGATGCGATTCTTCAGCTCGAACGCGGTAAGCGAATCGAGCCCCAACTCCTGCAGGGGACGCTCGAGCTCGATCGCCGCCGGCTCGACCTTGAGCACCGTCGCAACCTTGCGCCGCAAATAGTCCGCGACGATGTCCTGCCGTTGTCCGTCCGACGCGGCGACAATGCTCGATCTCACGTGCTGGTTGGAACCGCCCGCGCCGTCCAGCCCGACCTGGGCGAGACCCGAAGTTCGCGGCGAGGAGGCGATGAGCGCGAACGTCTGCGCGAGCTTCGACCAATTGATCTCCGCAAATGCGATGTTCATCGGAGTACGGCGTAGCGCGCCGCCAAGGGCTGCGAGGGCGGCGGCAGCCGGCAGGACTTGCATCCCGGCACCGCTGACGTAGCGCGCCACGTCCTGCCGCCGCGCGAGATATCCCTTATCCCCGATCGGACCGAATGCGATCGAAGTCGCCGGCAGCCCGTCGGATCGGCGAAAGGCCGCGATCGCATCGAGCATGCGGTTTGCGGCGGCGTAATGGGCCTGGCCGGGGGAGCCGAGCGTCGCCGCGACCGAGGAATAGACGACGAAAAAATCGAGCGACATGGAACGGGTCAGTTCATGAAGATGCCAGGCGCCGAGAACCTTGCCGGTGAAAACACGGCGAATCCGATCGGGAGCGAGCTTTTCGACGAGCGCGTCGTCGATGGTGCCGGCGGCGTGCACGATTCCCTGTAGGGGCTTGCCGGTGCGCTCGACCGCCGTGAGCGCCGCACGGACGCCGGCCCGAGTTGCGACATCGGCGCTGACCACGGTCACGACCGCCCCGTCGGATCGCAGGCTGCTCAGCGTTTCTTCCGCCTCGGCCGTAAGCGTGCGCGAGCGGGCAACGAGCACCAGTGAGCGAGCGCCGTGGTCGACGAGCCATCGCGCAGTTTCCAGCCCGAAACCGCCGGTCCCGCCGGTGACGACGTAGCTCGCGTCGGAAGCGATCGGGAGGTTCGCACCCGCTTGCTCCTGCACCAGCGCGTTCTTGTCGTCGAACGACACGACGACCTTTCCGATATGTCCTGCTTCCGACATGCGCCGGAACGCAGTGGCGATCTGCGAGACCGGAACCGTGGTCACCGGCATCATCTGGAGTTGGCCGCGCGACAGTTTCGTCAGCACGGCTTCGATCTCCGCGCGCAGCAGGTACGGCTGCTCCGTCGCCAGCTTTGCGAGATCGACTGCGTAGAAGGCGGCATTGTTGCGCAGGGCATGGAGCCCCAGCGGGGTGTCGGCGTAGATGTCACGCTTGCCGATCTCGAGAAAGCGGCCACCCGCGGCGAGGGCCGAAACGCTCTTCTCGAGGAAGGCGCCGGGCAGGGAATTGAGGACGACATCGACACCGCGGCCGTCGGTCTTCCAGCGCACGTCATCCGCGAAGGCGAGCGAGCGGGAGTCGAATACGTGCTCCACACCGCGTCGGTAGAGATAGCCTCGCTTCTCCTGGCTGCCGGCGGTCGCGAGAATGTCCGCGCCCAGCGCCTGTGCGATGCTGACCGCCGCCAACCCGACACCACCTGCCGCGGCATGGATCAATACGCGCTCGCCGCGTTTGAGGCGGGCAAGCGTCACGAGCGCATAGTGCGCCGTCGCAAAGGCGACCGGAAGCGCGGCGGCGGAGGCGAATGACAGCCGGCGGGGGATCGGAAAGATCTTGTCGACCGCAACGGCGACATGGGACGCGAGGCATCCGGGCGTCATCGCGACCACGCGCCGGCCGATCCAACCGCGGTCCACGCCTGCACCGACCGCCGAAACGATGCCGGCGCATTCGAAGCCGAGCCGCTGCCAGGCCGGTTCCTCTTCCGCCTCCGGCGGGAGCAGCCCGGTCGCGGCCATCACGTCGCGGAAATTCAGCCCGGCCGCGTGCACCTCGATCAGCACCTCGCCGGCTTGCGGTTCGGGCCGGTCGATGCAGGAGAGCACGAGGTTCTCGATCGAACCCGGTGCGCTCATGGCGACACGGAACGCCGGCATGCGGGTCTTCGGGTCCCACCGGCGGCGCCGCGGCGGCCATGTCTCCTCGGCGACCGGCTCCAACCTCGCCCCGAAACGCTCGCCGCCTCGCAGGGCGATCTCCGTTTCGCCGGTGTCCGCCACGATCTCGTCGAGCAAGGCGTCGGCGGAGATCGCCCCGGGGTCCAGATCGACGAGAGTCGGCCGGTAGTCCGGATGCTCGTTGGCGAGCGTGCGCAGGAAGCCGGTGATTCCGGCATGGAGAAACGAACCATGGTGGCCCGATGCCGCGGCCGGCTCCGCGCCGCCCGCCGTCGCCACCCACAGTCGCGGCTTGGCAGGCTCAATCGCCAGCGCCTGCACCAAAGCCGCCACGCCCTCGATGGCGAGGCGGCCTGCGCGAACAAGACCTGCTGCGGTCGGACGCCGCGCGGCCTCGTCGAGCGCCCAAAGATGGATGACGTGAGTTGGGCTCCCATCCAGGGCGGCGAACGCGCGGCTCAGGCTGGCGGCGCTCGATGCCGCTTCATGACGGTCTTCGGCGATCCGCGCGTCGCGAGCACCATTGAAAACGAGCGCCGCCCGGCCCCCACGAGCGCTGATCGATTTCGCAAGCGCCTCCCCCACCCCGCCACGATCGGCCAGGATCAACCAGAATCCGAAGAGCTCGCGGGGCTTTGCCGACAATGCCTCGACCGGCGCCGGAAGGCTCACCCAACGTTCGCGATAAAAGCCGGTCGAAACAGCCTCTCGTTTGCTGTCCGCGCTGGCGACGCGAAGGCAACGCAGACCGTCGATCGCCGCCACCGGGCGGCCGGCGTCATCGAAGATCGAAATATGAGTGACGATCTCGGTCGCGCTGTCCTCGAGGACGTGGGGGCGCGCAAAGATCGTGTCCGACGGCTCGCGAAACAGCCGCAGTCGATCGATGGCGAACGGGATCGTGACGTCCGCACCCGGCCGCGCATCTTCGCCGAAGGCGCGCAGGCCGCGGGTGACCTGCAGGCACGCGTCGAGCAAAGCGGGATGAAGGATGTATCTGTCCGCATCGGTGATCGATGCCGGCACCACGATCTTGCCGAGCGCGCAGCCCTCCGCATACCAGATCGTTTCGACGCCCTGGAATGCCGGGCCGAAGGTGTGCCCTTCCCTGGCCAGATCCCGGTAGAAACGCGCGCGGCCCACTTGCGGCGGCGGCTCGATCTTCGGCGTCCACGGATCGATGGGAAATTCAGGAACCTGCCAGCGTCGAACGCGCCCCGTCGCGCGCAACACCCAATCGGTTCCGGCGCCGCGCTGACGGCTGCGCACCCGAACGATCCCACGGGCCTGCTCGAGCGATGTTTCGATCAGCGTCGACGTTTCAGCGCTGAGAAACAATGCTTCATGAAAAGAAATCGCCTCGACCTCGAGGCGCCCTTCGCCCAGCACTTGACGTGCGGCCGCAAGCATCAGCTCGACATAACCGGCCGCCGGGAACAGGACCGCGCCGTCGATCCGGTGGTCCTGGAGGTAGCGCGGAGAATTCGCGTCGATCTCGGACTGCCAGATCGGCTCGGTGGATTTGAGACGGTACCCAAGCAGCGGATGCACCGGGCCGTCCAAGCGCGCCGCGCGGCTCTCCTCCGATTCCGCCCAATGAACCTGCCTCTCCCAGGGATGGCCGGGCAGCTCGACGAACGTCCAGCTCCGCGGGACGATCGCGCCCCAGTCGATCGGCACCCCGTGCACGTGCAGCGATGCGACGGCCGCGACGATCGATTCGGTATCCGGGCGCTCGCGATGGAGCGTTCCGAGCGCCAGCCCTTCGCGATTGCGTCCGGCGAGGCACGCGCGGATCGGAGTGATCAGCGACGGATGCGCTCCAAGCTCGAGGAACGTGTCGAAGCCGGCATCGATCGCGTCGTCGATCGCCCGCTTGAACAACACGGGCTGGCGCATGTTGCGGCACCAGTAGTCGGCGTCGAGCTCCTCGCCGTGGACGGCCGCTCCGGTGACGCTCGAGAACATCGGAACAGCCACGGCCTGCGAGCGCAGAGCACGAAGGCTGTCGCCGAGCTCGCCGGTGAACGCATCCATCTGGTGGCTGTGGAATGCATAGTCGACGCGCAAGATCTGACACAGCACATCCGCTCGCTCGCGGCCGACCTCGGCGACGAATTGATCGAGCAAGGCACGCGGGCCGGCGATGCTCACGAGGTCCGGGCCGTTGATCGCGGCAACCTCGAGCTGTCCGTCGAATTTTTCGAGGTAGTTCCGCACGCGACCGGCAGCAAGCCCGACCGCGGCCATGCCGCCCTGCCGCCGCGCACGCTCCTGCAGCCGGCTGCGGTGATAGACGACGTCCACTGCCTGCGGCAGCGAGAGCGCGCCGGCGACGTGGGCGGCGGCGATTTCGCCGATGCTGTGCCCGACCACCGCCTCGGGCCGGATGCCCCACGCCGCCAGCCGCTCGGCAAGCGCCACCTGCAGCGCGAATATCGCCGGTTGGGCGACAACGGTCTCGTTGATGCGCGAGCAGTCCTCCAGTCGCGCCAGCTCCTCGAGCAGCGACCATCCGGAGCGCTGCGAGAAGAGCCGGTCGCAGGCCTCCACGGTCTCCCGGAACAACGGATCTTGCTGCAGCAGCCCGCGCCCCATGCCCCACCACTGGGCGCCTTGCCCGGTGAACACGAATGCGAGCCGCCGACCGCTTGCTCTGCGGCCCGATATCACGGCGTCGGACGTTTCGCCGGCGGCGAACCCGCGCAGCGCGCTCACCGCTGCGTCGGCGGATTGCGCCGCCACGACCAATCGATGATCGAGATGGGAGCGTCGCAGCGCCAAAGTTCCCGCGACGTCGGGCAACGCGCAGGGACGCACCTCGAGCGTGTCCGCAAGGTGGGCACACGCGGTCGTCAGCGCCGCCTTGCTCGCCGCCGATACCGGAACGAGCGTCGGCCACCAATCAGGCGAAGCATGATCGAAAATCGGCTCCGCCGGTTGCGGCGGCTGTTCGACGACGGCACAGGCGTTGGTGCCGCCGAAGCCGAAGGAATTGACGGCCGCGATCCTCGACCGGTATCCGCTCGGCCACGCCTCGAGCTTGCGTTGCACGCGAATGCCGAGGCCATCGAAATCGACGTGAGGGTTGGGACGCTCGAAGTTCAGGCTCGGCGGAATTTCTCCTTGGCGCACGCACAGGGCCGCCTTGATCAACCCCGCTATGCCAGCCGCCGGCTCGAGGTGGCCGATATTGGTCTTGATCGAGCCGATGACGCAGGCGCCCTCCCCCGTGCGTCCTTCGCCGAACACCGTACCGATCGCGCTCGCTTCGATCGGATCGCCGACCGCGGTCCCGGTGCCGTGCGCCTCGACGTAGCCGATATGACTCGGACGAACGCCGGCTCTCGCGCAGGCCTGCCGCAGCATGGCGATCTGCGCGTCGCGGCTGGGGACCGTGATCGTGCTCGTGTGGCCGTCCTGATTGACGGCGGTGCCCCGGATCACCGCGTGGATGCGGTCACGATCGAGCAGTGCTTGCGACAGGAGCTTGAGGATCACGATGCCGGCGCCTTCGCCGCGGACGTAGCCGTTCGCTCGCGCGTCGAACGCTTTGCAGCGGCCATCCGGCGACAACATGGAGGCCCGGCTGAAGGTGATGGTGACGTCGGGCGTGAGCATGACGTTCACGCCCCCGACCATGGTGGCGTCGCATTCGCCCGTCAGCAGCGCCGTGCAGGCCGCGTCGAGCGCTACGAGCGACGAGGAGCATGCGGTATCGATCGCGAGACTCGGCCCCCGCAGGTCGAGCCGGTGCGACAACCGGTTGGCCACGATGCTGAGCGCACCGCCGGTGGCGGCGTGAACGTCGATCTGTCGCCGGCCGAACTGCTGTATGCCATGGTAGTCGCTGTGCGAGACGCCGATATAGACACCGGTGCTGCTGCCGGCGAGGCTTTCGGCCGGAATGCCCGCGTCTTCGAGCGCACGCCACGCGACCTGCAGCAACAATCGCTGCTGCGGATCCATCAGCGCGGCTTCACGCGGCGAGATTCCGAAAAAGCCGGCATCGAACGAGGCGACGTCGCGCAACAGGCCGGCGCGCCGAGTGACCGCTTTGCCCGGCGTCCCGGGCGTCGGATCGTAGACCGCATCGACGTTCCAGCGATCGGCCGGTACCTCGACGACCGCGTCGCCTCCCCGGGAGAGGAATTGCCAAAGGGCATCCGGCGACTCGATGCCGCCCGGAAATAAACAGCCGATGCCGACGATGGCGATCTGGTCGCTGGATTTCGAAATGCCGGCCGTGTGCAGCATGCCGACCGCGCCCGTCACACAAGCGAGATGCGAGGCCGGCACGTCGCCGGCGCCGGGATCAGGTCTGCGCCGGCACGAGCGCGCGCACAGTCGATTGCTGGAAAAGCAACCAGGTGCTCCGGAATCGGCGATCCAATTTGCGTCGGCACATGACGGCAACTGCGGGGTTCGGCCGCCGACATGTCATCAGCCCCCTATCAGTTCATCGCCGGCTTTTGCACGGACGTCGGCGACGGATAGCCGAGTCGAGTATACACGGGGCCCCAATCAAGAGCTAATCGGGACGCCGTTTGTTGGTCGAGGGTCGGCGCCGGCGACATGCCGTGCAGATGCTCCCGCGCGTAAGCCTCAATCGCATATTTGACGCGCTCGAAATCGCCGAGGTTCCCTTCGCGGTAGATCCTTTTCAGCGTGTTCGCAGGGTCAGCAACGAGCTCATCATAGCGGACGACTATTGCATGTCCCGGCGGCAGCGCCGCCAGAGAACCGAGGAGTCGATTCATCAGCTTTGGATATGCCCACAGGATATGGTCATCGATGTCCGCCGGACGGTAGTCCTGTAGGGCGAGGATGGGGAGCATGCGATGATAGAACTTTCGCATCGAGTGAAATACCGCCGACGGATCACGATGGATGTGGATGAATTTCGCACCCGGGAACAAGGCCAGCAGCTGAGGTATTCGCGCGCTGTGCGCGGGGTTCTTCAGGAGCAGCCGTCGACCCGGGTTCAGCGCGGCCAGTTTCGCCAGGTAATAACGAAGGGCCTCCCGCCATAGGCGAAGGCTCCCGTCGTCCGCGCCCGCGAACAAGACGTCTTGCGCGAATACGGACGTCATCCGTTTCGGGAAATAAATGCAGTTGAAGAAAGAAGGCGCGCCCATCGTCGCCAGGGCGAGCTCCTCCTCCTGCGGCAAATCGGGATCGAGCCGGACATCGTCCATCGGACGGGTGCGCGGGAGAAACCCCAGAACGACGTTGCGAGTGACGAAGTCGAGAGGGTTGGGATAGAAATCGTATGGCCGCAGCACATCGGCGACCGTGGGAAAGCAGAAACCGGGATCCCGGCTCATCAGATTGTGCAGAAGCGTGGTGCCGCTGCGCCAATGTCCGACAATGAACACCGGGGGCGGATCGAACGACACCTCCTCGACACGGCGCGCCACACGCAATGCCTCGATGGCGCAGCCCGGCCAGCGCAGGACGGCGCTCGCGAAGATGATCGCGACCTGCATGTAGGAGCGCGGCGACGGTGCGCCATGCCGTGACAGCATGCGAGCGAAGCTGGCTAGATTTGCTCCGGCCAACAAATGCAGCAGCGGCCGGCGAAGTTCGTCAACGTGACGGGATGACGGCGATTCCAATGGGTCGTCTATGCCGATTGGACAGCTACGCAGTCGCCCGGCAACGTTAGCATGGGCGTCAGTGGTGGTCTACATTTGGCGCGATCAACCATTGACAGCGCAGTGACGGATTGCCTGCTGACGGGCAATCACCGCGCCGGAACGACGCCGATGTGTGGCATCGCGGGAATCGTGAGCTTGACCGGGTCGACGGCGATCGATCCTAAGATCGTCCGCCGGATGGCGGACGCGATGTTTCATCGCGGCCCCGATGAGGACGGCTACTTCTTCCGACCCGGCCTCGCCATGGCCAATCGTCGTCTGAGCATTGTCGGATTGGCGGACGGCCGACAGCCGGTGGACAACGAGGACCGCTCGGTTTCGGTCGTCTTCAACGGCGAGCTGTTCGACTATCCGCAACTACGCACCGATCTCATCGCGAAAGGGCATCGGTTGCGGACCCACTGCGATACCGAGCTCATTCCGCACCTGTGGGAGGAGCACGGCGAAGGCATGCTGGAGAGACTGCGCGGCCAATTCGCCATCGCGTTATGGGATGAGCGCCGAGGTGCGCTCATGCTCGCGCGCGACCGTTTCGGGATTTGCCCACTCTACTGGACGCGCCAAAGGATCGCCGAGGGCGAAGTGCTCCTGTTCGCGTCCGAGATCAAGGCGCTGCTCGCCTCGGGCCTCGTTCCGGCGCGCCCCGATCCGCGCGGCATCAATCACGTCTTCACCTTCTTCGCCCTGCCGGGACCGGTCACCTGCTTTGCCGGCATTAACTGCCTGCTGCCCGGCCGGTATTTGAAAGTTCTCCTCGGGCCCCGCGGGAGCGGCGTCGAGCGCCGGGGCCCGGCTCCTGTCGAGGAGCACGTTTACTGGCAGATCGATTTTCCCGATCGCGGCGAGGAAGAGCGGCACGGTTTCCGCAGCTGGGGCAGCAATGCCAGCTCGCCTCTGATCGATGCCTACGAAGCCGTCATGCAGAGAGCGGTGGAACGGCGGCTGCGGGCCGACGTTCCGGTCGTGTCCTACCTGTCCGGCGGCGTCGATTCGAGCGTCGTGGTCGCACTCGCATGCGCCCAGCGCCGCCTCGATCGCAAAGATCCGATCCCGACCTACACGATCTCGGTGCAAGCGCCGTCGCTCGACGAGCGGGCGGAAGCCACGGAGGTGGCGCAGCATCTCGGCGCATCGCAGGTGGTGGTCGATTTCCGCCGGCAGGACGTGCTCGATACCTACCCCGAGCTCATTCGCGCCGCGGAGGCGCCGGTCATCGATACCTCCTGCGCCGCTCTGATGCTGCTCGCGCGCGCCGTCCACCGCGATGGATACAAGGTCGCGCTGACCGGCGAAGGAGCGGACGAATGGCTGGCGGGATATTCATGGTACAAGATTCACCGCCTGCTCGGCTGCCTGGATGCCATCCCGGGCCTTGAGCTCAGTCAATACGCCCGCCGCGCCTATCTGCGCCTGACCGACGCGCCAAAGTTCCCCTGGGAGGCAGTGGGCAAGGTGGAAACAGCGGTCGGCGGCCCCAACGCCTGGCTCAATCTCTATGGGCTGTTCGGATCCCAGAAGCTGCGGTTTTTCAGCCCCGGCATATGGGAGCAACTCGCCGACCACAATCCATATACGGACTTGCAGCTCAACCTCGGCCGGGTCCGGAAATGGCATCCATTCAACCGTTCGCTCTATCTGGGTGCCCGGGTGATGTTGCCGGGCCTGCTGCTGGCATCGAAGGGCGATCGCGTGGCAATGAATTCGTCCGTCGAGACGCGCTACCCATTCCTCGATGAGGACGTGTTCGCCTTCCTCGCCCCGCTGCATCCGGTCTGGAAGATGCGTGGCCTGCGCGACAAGCTCATCCAACGCTATCTCGCGGAGCGCTGGCTGCCGCATTCGGTCGCTTGGCGACGCAAGGGGATGTTCCGGGCGCCGCTCGATGGCTTTCACCTGGACGTGCCGAGCTTCGCCGATCAACTGCTCAGCCCCGACTCGCTACGGAAGACAGGCTACTTCGATCACACCGCCGTCGCGCGGTGGCGAAGCGGTTTTCGCGACATGCGCGGCAACCAGCGCACCATGGTCGAGATGGGATTGGCCGGTGTCGTCGCGACCCAGCTTTGGCATCACACCTATATCGACGGCTCGCTGGCAGATTTGCCCGCCTGGACGCCGCCAGGAACCAGGGACCGGCGTTCGGCCCCGAGTGCGGCCCCGAATCGCTGAATCGGACTTCGCGCGCGGGAGGACTGAATCGACCCGCTCGAACCGCGCTCCTCACGCCGCGCCCTTGAGCCGCTCCAGCGCCTCGTCGATCTTGAGCCGCCGCGTCTCCGCTTCCTCGCGCTTCTCGCGCTCGCCGTCGACCACCTCCTCGGGCGCGCGCTCGACGAAGTCGGCATTGGCGAGCTTGGCATCGATGCGGGCGATGTCCGACTTGACGCGCGCCATCTCCTTCTCGAGCCGCGCCTTCTCCGCCGCGAAGTCGATAATACCTTGCAGCGGCAGGCAGGCCAGCGCGTCTGCGGTAATGATCTGCGCGGAGGCCGGTGGCGCCTTATCCGCGGCGCCGATCGACGATACCCGCGCAAGCCGCCTGATGGCCGCGTCGTAGGTGGACAGCCACGCCCGGGTTCGCGCATGCCCGCCGACCAGGACCAGCGGCATCTGCGTGGCCGCCGGCACGTTCATCTCCGCGCGCACCGAGCGGATCTTGGAGACGAGATCGATGAGCCAGTTGATCTCTTCCTTCGCCTCGCCGAAATCCGCGCCTTCGACCGGCCACGGCGCGAGTGCGAGCAAGCCCGCGCGCGCGGGCCCGCCCTCCGCCGTCACGCGCCACAGCTCCTCGGTCACGAACGGCATGAACGGGTGGAGGAGCTTGAGGATCTCGTCGCGCACATGCGCCGTGGTGGCGCGCGCCTCGGCCCTCGCCGCCTCGCCGTCGCCCTGCAGGATCGGCTTCACCAGCTCCACATACCAGTCGCAGTAGGTGTCCCAGACGAAATGGTAGACGGCGCCGGCCGCATCGTTGAAGCGATAGTCCGTGATCGCCTTCCCCACTTCGGCGACGGTGTCGGTCAGCGACGTCACGATCCAGCGATTGAGCGTGTCCTTCACCGCGCCCGGGTCGAAGCCCGGCACGGTCACACATTCGTTCATCTCGGCGAAGCGGCAGGCGTTCCACAGCTTGGTCGCGAAATTGCGGTAGCCCTCGACGCGGTGCGCCGACAATTTGATGCCGCTGCCCTGCGCAGCCATGGCGGCGAGGGTCAGGCGCAACGCGTCGGCGCCGTATTCGTCGATCAGCTCGACCGGATCGATGACGTTGCCTTTCGACTTCGACATCTTGGCGCCGCGCTCGTCGCGCACCAGCTGATGGATGTAGACGGTGCGGAACGGCACTTCGTCCGTGAAATGCAGCCCCATCATCATCATGCGCGCGACCCAGAAGAAGATGATGTCGTTGGCGGTGACGAGCGTGTCGGTCGGGTAATAGCGCTCGAGCTCGGGCGTCTCGTCCGGCCAGCCGAGCGTCGAGAACGGCCACAGCGCGGAGGAGAACCAGGTGTCGAGCACGTCCTCGTCGCGCAGCAGGAACGGCGCGCGCTTCTCGGGATCGAGCGCCATCTCGCGCGCCTGATGCTGCGAGATGGCGCCGGTCTCGGCATAGAAGGCGAGCGCACGCGAGACCGCCTCGTCCTCGCTCTCGGCCACGAACACCTTGCCGTCGGGCCCGTACCAGGCCGGGATCTGGTGGCCCCACCAGAGCTGGCGCGAGATGTTCCAGGGCTGGATGTTCTCCATCCAATCGAAATAGGTCTTCTCCCAGCTCTTGGGCACGAACACGGTGCGGCCCGTGCGCACCGCGTCGATGGCGCGCACCGCGAGCGCCTTCGCGTTCACGTACCACTGGTCGCTGAGGAACGGTTCGAGCACGACGCCCGAGCGGTCGCCGTGCGGCACCGTGTGGGTGTGCGGCTCGGCCTTGGCAAGCAGGCCCGCAGCCTCGAGGCGGCGCACGATGTCCTTGCGCACGACGAAGCGGTCGCGGCCGTGATAAGCCAGCGTCTCCTCGAGCTCCGGCGAGCTCGATACGTCGTCGAGGAAGGCCTCGTTGCCGGCGAGGCTGAGCTTGGCCTCGACGTCGAGCACGTTGACGAGCGGCAGGTCGTGGCGCCGCCCGACCTCGAAGTCGTTGAAGTCGTGCGCCGGCGTGATCTTCACCGCGCCGGTACCCTTCTCCGGGTCGGAATATTCATCGGCGATGATCGGAATGCGCCGTCCGACGAGAGGGAGGATGGCGTGACGCCCCACGAGGTGGCGGTAGCGCTCGTCGTCCGGATGCACGGCGACCGCAACGTCGCCCAGCATGGTCTCAGGACGCGTGGTCGCGACCGTGATGAAGGTCGAGGGATCGTTCGGATCGAAGGCCGTACCGTCCAGCGGATAGCGGATGTGCCACAGCTGCCCCTTGACCTCGATCTGCTGCACCTCGAGGTCGGAGATCGCGGTCAGGAGCTTCGGGTCCCAGTTGACCAGCCGCTTGTCCTTGTAGATCAGCCCCTCGCGATGAAGCTGCACGAACACCTTGACCACGGCGCGCGAGAGCCCCTCGTCCATGGTGAAGCGCTCGCGCGACCAGTCGCATGAGGCGCCCAGCCGCTTGAGCTGGTTGATGATGGTGCCGCCCGATTCCGCCTTCCACGCCCACACCCGCTCGAGGAATTTTTCGCGCCCGAGCGCACGCCAGTCATGCTGCTGGCGCTCCGCGAGCTGGCGCACGACCACCATCTGCGTGGCGATGCCGGCATGATCGGTGCCGGGCTGCCAGAGCACGTCGCGGCCGCGCATGCGCTCGAAGCGGGCGAGCACGTCCTGCAGGGTGTTGTTGAGCGCATGCCCCATATGCAAGGAGCCGGTGACGTTGGGGGGCGGAATGACGATGCAATAGGGCTCGGCGTTGCGCCGCTCGGGCCGGCCGGCGCGGAAGGCCCCTGCCTGTTCCCAAGTGGCGTAGATGCGCCCCTCGACCGCGGAGGGCTGGTATGTCTTGTCGATCATTGCTGTTTCGTTCCGGCGATTTCGCGGTAAAAAGCCCGCCACCCTCCGTCCTGTCAACGCCCGCAGCCGAATGGGCGCGCCAACCAAGTCAAAAATCCGCGTGAGCTGTTCGGTAACAACCCAGAAAGTCCCCACGCGCTCCATCGTCCTGCTCGCCGTGGCGGGATTTGCGAGCCAGGCCATGGTGCGGGTGACCGACTCGCTGTTGCCGCAGATCGCGGCCGATTTCGGCACGACGGTGGGCGAAGCCTCGATCGTGGTCGCCGCCTATTCCCTCGCCCACGGCTCGATCCAGCTCGTCATCGGTCCGTTCGGCGACCGTTTCGGCAAGTACCGCACCGTGGCGGTGATGTGCGCGCTCGCTACCGTGCTGGTGGCGCTCTGCGGCACGGTGCAGTCGCTCGGCGCGCTCGCGGCCGCGCGTTTCGCCTCCGGCGCCGCCGCCGGCTGGATCATTCCGACCTCGATGGCCTATGTCGGCGACGTGACACCCTACGAGCGGCGCCAGCCGATCCTCGCGCGCTACCTGTCGGGACAGATTTTCGGCCAGCTCTTCGGCCAGGCAGCGGGCGGCGTGCTCGGCGATTTTTTCGGTTGGCGCAACGTCTTCTTCGTGCTGGCGGGGATGTTCGCGGTGGCGACCGTGGGGCTCGCGTTCGAGCTCATCACCAATCCGCGCACCCGCGCCCGCGGCCAGCAGGGGGAACCCACGGGCGGCTTCGTCGCCGACTATGCCGCGGTGCTGTCGAGCCCATGGGCGCGCTTCGTCATCCTCGCCGTGTTCATCGAGGCCAGCACCGCCTGGGGCGCCTTCGCCTATGTCGGGGCCGACCTGCATCTGCGCTTCGGCCTGAGCTTCGCCGCGATCGGGGTGATCGTCGGCACCTTCGGGGTCGGCGGCCTCCTCTACGCCGCCGCTGTGGGGCCGCTGGTCGACCGTTTCGGCCAAACGGGGCTCGCGATCTTCGGCGGAATCATGCTGGGGCTCGCCTATCTCGTGCTGGCGATCGGGGCCGCCTGGTGGCTCGCGCCGCTCGCGGTCACCGCCATCGGTCTCGGCTACTACGCGCTCCACAATACGCTGCAGACCAATGCCACGCAGATGACGCCACAGGCGCGCGCCACCGCGGTCGGCCTCTTCTCCTCGGCGATCTATCTCGGGCAGATGCTCGGCGTGGCGGCGGCCGCGCTCATCTTCGACCGTTTCACCGCGGTGCCGCTCTTCCTCGCTACCGCCATTGTGCTGCCGGCGCTGGCGTGGTGGTTCGCTGGCAAGCTGCGGAGGCACACGAGAGCGGGTCAGCAGCGAATAGCAAGTAGCGAATAACGTCTACTCGCTATTCACTATTCATCTCCCGCGCGAAACGCGCTCGATCTCGGCACGCACCAGGCGCTCGACCAAGTCCGGAAGATTCTCGTCGAGCCAAGCCTTGAGCATAGGCCGCAGAAGCTCGCTCACCACCTCCTCGAGGGTGCGGCCATCGCGCGCTTGAGCCGCCTGGGCCTGCGCATTTTGCGCGAGCGCATGGAAGGCGGAATCGACCGCCGCCGTGGTCGCCGCGGACATGAGGCCGCGCTCGCCCATGTCCACCATGCCGCGCGGCTTCTCGGCCGCGCGCTCGCTCGCCACCGGCTGCTCGGGCGGCGGAGGCGCCGGCCGTGGCGTCGCGTGGATTCGGGCCAGCATCGAATCGATCTCTTCTTCCCTCGTTACCGGCTCGGGCGGCAACGGCGCCGTTCGCGGCGGCGGTGGCACATCGGCCGCTCCTCCCGCGTGGGCGGCGCTGTCGGAAGGCTCCTCGTCGGCGATGATCCTGCGGATGGAGGCGAGAATCTCCTCCATCGAGGGTTCCTGACCCTTTGCCGGCTGCGTCATTGCCGCGTCCCCCGCCCGGACCGTCCGCGGCCCGAGCCCACCCGTCCACCGGAATCAGAGCATCAAGCTTGGCCGTCGGAATGCGAGGAGTATGGCATGGCGAAGATCGAACGCAAACGATGACGCGCTTCGGAAATGCCGAGCCATCATGGCCGGCTTAATGCCGGCCACCCACGTCTTGCAGCGCGACCCACAAGGTGGCCGGGACGAGGCCTTCGGCCGGCCCCGGCCATGACGACCGAGCAAGCCGTATCAGCTCGCTATCTTCCGTCGGGGATGCGCACGCCGCCCCAGGCATCGCGCACCTGGTGATAGTGCGGCGCCGGATCGTAGACCTCGATCCTGAGCCCGAGCACCTGCGGGGAGAGCGCGCCGGTGGCCGCCAGCACGGTGTAGGATGCCACCACGCGGTCGCGCTGCGCGGTGACGAGCGCGACACGCGCATTGACCAGATCCTGCTGCGCGTTGAGGACGTCGAGGGTGGTGCGCTGGCCGACGCGGGCTTCCTCGCGCACGCCGTTGAGCGCGACCTCGGCGGCGGTGACCTGGGCCTGGGTGGCGTTGATCTGCGCCTTGGCCGCCTCGAGCTGGCCCCAGGCCTGGGTCACCTGCGACTGCACCTGGTCGCGCGCGGTGTCGAGATCGAGCCGGCGTTGTCCGAGCGTCTCCTTGGCCTGCCGGATCGCGGAGTACTCGGCGCCGCCCTGATAAATTGGCACGGTGAGCTGCGCGGCAACCGAGGCCTGGAATTGTTCGAGCACTTGCAGCGATTGGGTCGAGCCGAAGTTTTTCTGCACGTTGCCGACCGCGGCCAAGGTGGGCGTGAGCGCGCCTTCCGCGATCTTGACCTGCTGGACCGCGATGTCGACGTTGTACATGGCGGTGGTGATCAAGGGATGCTCGGTGCGGCCGCGGGCGATGGCGCCATCGAGCGTGCGGGGCGAGAGCCGGTCGACCGGGGCCGCCGCGGCGAGCCGCGGGGGCGGCGGCACGCCGACCACCTGCAGGTATTGCGCCTGCGCGGTGACGTAGTTCGACTCGGCTTGCGAGAGCTGCGAGCGGCCGGAGGCAAGGCGCGATTCCGCCTGCGCCACGTCGGTGCGGGTGACCTCGCCGGCGGTGAAGCGGTCGCGCGTCTGTCGCAACGTCACCTCGAGCACGTTCACGTTGCTGCGCTGAAGCTCGAGGATCGCCGCGGTCTGCAGCAGGTTCATGTAGGCGGTGGCGGCGTTCAGCAGGGTGTTCTGCTCGGTCGTGCGCAAGGTCTCGCGCGCGGAAAACACCTGCTGCTCGGCCTGGCGGGTGCGGTTGGCGGTCTGGAAGCCGTTGAACAAGGTCTGAGTGGCGGTCATTCCGAACGAGGACACGGCGACGCTGCCGGTTTGCTGGTTGTAGAGCGCGCCGGTCTGAGGCGTGCTCCCCGCCTTGGTCAAGGTGTCGAGATACTGCTCGGTCAGGCTCGATGTGCCGGTCACGCGCGGGCGGTAGCCGGCCAGCGCGGTGGGAACGTTCTCGTCGATGGCGCGGGTTGCAGCGCGCTGCGCGTTGAGCTGTGGGTTGTTGCGGTAGGCCGCGGTGAGCGCGCCGTCGATTGTGCCGGCGCCGGCGCCGCCGACCAGTCGTCCGTTGGCCGCCCCGGTGTCGGCCGCAAGCGACACAGCCGAGAGGGGGCCCGCGGCGAACGCGGCAAAAAAAGCTGCCGTGCGCGCAATCCGCGCAATCGCCCGCAGCCCCCGCGCGCCCCATCCCATTGCACCCGACCCCCGAGCCCGCCGCCCCGCGCGACGCGGCCCCGCCCCCGACATCTATGGGCCAAAGTTAACGAGAATGGGGCTGGCCCGGAGGTACTGACCTGGCGAAAATGACGCTTTCGCGAAAACACGGCGCTTGGTGCTTTCGCGCCACACCCAAGCCTGTGGAAAAAAAGCGTAAAAGCCGCTCTAGAAGACGAATTCGGGGGGCGCGGCAAAGCCGGGAAGTAGGGGCGCGGCGGCATCGAAGACCGGCCATCCGCTCACGTCGGCCCCCACCGCGCGGTAGACCATCGCGCGACCAGTGGGGGCGCGACCAACCACCGCCACGAGCCGGCCGCCGTCCTTGAGCTGGCGGCAGAGCGCATCCGGCGCAATCTCGGTCGCGCCGTTGACGAAGATCACGTCATAGGGGGCCGAGGCTTGCCAGCCGTGCGTCAAGGGGCCGGTCACGACCGTCACGTTGCCCGCGCCCGCCGCGCCTAGCGCCTCTTGGGCGAAGCGGACCAGCGCGGGGTCCTCCTCGAGCGCGACCACGGAGCGCGCCAGCCGCGCGAGCAGCGCGGACGAGTAGCCGGTGGCGCAGCCGACATCGAGCACATGGTCGCCCGCTTTCACTGCCGCCGCCTGTACCAGCTTGGCGAGCACCATTGGCTT
>Ga0081455_10003342_pt1 | contig 18498 bp, 14 predicted proteins | sample TabmetS3T2R1_FD_70207 | JGI IMG/M metagenome (GOLD analysis project Ga0081455, IMG submission 70207) | Tabebuia heterophylla rhizosphere microbial communities from the University of Puerto Rico - S3T2R1 | ecosystem: Host-associated > Plants > Roots > Rhizosphere ... | reverse complement strand
TGGCCGCGGTACGCCGTGGGTTGCGTAGCGAGTTCTGAGTCGCCAGTCGACCGATCATGCCGAACGGCCGGAACAGCCGTCCGAGCACCTGGAGGACCGGCCGCCCGACGACCGGACTCAACGCCGCGACGCCGAGCAGGACGAACAGGATGCCGAGTCCGACCAGCGCCGCTCCCCTGCCGCCCGAGCCGACCAGGCCGAGCGCCATGAATCCGGCACCGAGCACGACGACGATCGCGCCGATGATCGTGCGCCGCCGGATCGACGACTCGGGCAGTGCGATGTCGTCGTGAAGGGCTGCGACCGGCGCGATCCGACTGGCCCGGCGGGCCGGCAGGTACGCAGCGATCATCGTGACGCCGATGCCGACGGCGTACGCCAGGATCGCCGTACGCGGCTTGAAGACCAGACTGTCCAACTGGAGATCGATCCCGATCGCTCTCATCAACGCGGTCAATGCCGGCGGCAGGGCGAACCCGAGCAGGATGCCCACCGTCGACCCGACCAGGCCGATAATGAACGACTCGAGCAGGACCGACCGCGTGACCTGGCGCCGCGAGGCGCCGAGCGCCCGGAGCAACGCCAGCTCCCGGCTGCGCTGGGCGACCAGGATCGAGAACGTGTTGATGATGAGGAACGTGCCGACGACCAGGGCGATCCCGGCGAAGACGAGCAGGAAGATGCTGATGAAGCTGATCGCCTGCTCGAAGTCGTCCTGCGACTCACTGGCGAGATCGTCGCCGGTACGAGCCGTCAGGTCGTTCGGGATCACGGCCGCCGCCTCGTCGCGCAGCTGCTGCTGGCTGACCCCGTCCTTGGCGGTCAGCCAGATGTCGGTGTAGACGTCGCGCCCGTCGAAGAAGAGGTCCTGCATCGCCTTGGTGTCGAACACCGTGAGCGTCGCGCCCTGCAGCGATCCCTCGCCGAAGCTCACGATCCCGGTCAGAGTGGCGCGCTGCAGCCCGGCCTTCTGGTCGATCAGCGTCGCGAGCGGAACCGTGTCGCCGATCTCGTAGCCGGCCTGGTCGGCGGTGAACTCGTCGAGCATGATCTCGCCGGGGCCCTGCGGCGCCTCGCCCTTGTCGATCGAGAGCACCGGCCGGCCGGTGATGGACGGCGCGTCGTTGAAGTTGACCGCGAACGAGGGCGGTCCGTTGCCGCCGACCAGCTTGCCGTCCTGGTCGATGACGTAGACATTGCCGACGGTCACATTGCCGTCGACACGTGCCGCACCATCAACCTCAGCCGCAAGCCTGTCTGCGACTGCGGCGGGAATCGTACGGACGTCGCCGGCGCCGCTGGGGTCGGCCGGATCCGAGGCATCCTTGATCTCGACCGCGACGTCCGGCGTGGTGCCGTTGACGATGCCGTCGAAGCTCTTGCTCAGCGTGTCGGTGAAGACGAAGGAGCCCGCGACGAAGGCGACGCCGAGGACGATGGCGAACCCGCTGAGCGCCAATCTCAGCTTGCGCGCCAGCAGGTTGCGCATGGTGGCGCGAAGCATCGGCTACACCCCGTCCGAGGTCGTCGGGAACTCGGACGTCTGAAGCGTCTTCATCCGCTCGAGGACCTTGTCGGCGTTCGGGTCGCGCATCTCGTCGACGACCTTGCCGTCGGCCAGGAACACGACGCGATCCGTGTACGCCGCGGCGATCGGGTCGTGGGTCACCATGACGACGGTCTGGCCGAACTCGTCGACGGCGCGCCGGAGGAATCCGAGCACCTCCTCCTCGGCGTGACTGTCGAGGTTGCCGGTCGGCTCGTCGGCGAACACGATCGACGGCCGGCTCACGAGCGCACGAGCGCAGGCGACTCGCTGCTGCTGGCCGCCGGACATCTCGTTGGGCCGGTGCTTGAGCCGATCGCGAAGGCCCACGGTGTCGACGACGGTGTCGAACCACTCTCGGTCGGGCTTGCGGCCCGCGATCGCGAGCGGCAGCACGATGTTCTCCTCGGCGGTCAGGGTCGGCACCAGGTTGTACGCCTGGAACACGAAGCCGATCGCGTCCCGGCGGAGCTCGGTGAGCTTGGCGTCGTTGAGCCCGGCGAGCGAGGTGGCGCCGACGTACACCTCGCCCGAGGTGGACTGGTCAAGCGCGGCGAGGCAGTGCATGAGGGTGGACTTACCGGACCCGGACGGGCCCATGACGGCGGTGAACTCGCGGGCCTGCAGGTCGATGGTGACGCCGTCGAGCGCACGTACTTCGGCCAGGCCGGAGCCGTACACCTTGGTCAGATTCACGGCCCGAGCGGCTACGCCGTCGGGGACTATCGCACTCGTCGCGGGCTGCGACATGGGTCGACTCCTTGGCTGATGCGTACGGATAACCGAGAAAGCTGTTGAGTTTCACGCTAGGCCGAGGGCCCAGGTGGACGTCCACAGGTTTCCCCCTGACCCAACCCTGGGGGCACCCCTGGGAGGACGCCCGAACCGGTCCCTCCGGCGAGTGAGCCGTCAGGCTACTCCGCGCCGGTGACGACCGGCGGCCCACATGACCGGGCTGCCGCACTGTCGTCGGGCGCACCTAGGGTGGGCGACATGGCGAAAACGCTGCCGCTCGGCGCGCATGTCCACCGGGCCGACCCGCTGGCCGGGGCCGAGGCCCGCAAGGCCGACATCTCGCAGTTCTTCCTCGGCGATCCGCAGGGGTGGAAGAAGCCGACCGTGGACTACGACGGCGGCGCCGAAGCGCTGCGAGCCGACGCCGAGCAGGCCGGGATCGGGCTCTACGTCCACGCGCCGTACGTGCTCAACGTCGCCACGACAAACAACCGGATCCGGATCCCGAGCCGCAAGCTGCTCCAGCAGATCGTCGACCTGGCCGCCGAGGTCGGCGTCAATGGCGTCGTCGTGCACGGCGGCCATGTGCTCAGGGGCGATGACATCGCGGTCGGATTCGACAACTGGCGCAAGTGCGTCGACCAGATCGACGCCAAGGTCCCGCTGCTCATCGAGAACACCGCCGGCGGCGAGCAGGCGATGGCCCGCCAGCTCGATCGGATCGGCCGGATGTGGGACGCGATCCATCAGGCGGAGGGCGGCGACGAGGTGGGGTTCGTCCTCGACACCTGCCATGCTCATGCCGGCGGCATCCCGCTCTCCTCGGCCGTTGACGACATCAAGGCGATCACCGGTCGGATCGACCTGGTCCACGCCAACGACAGCCGCGACCCGTTCGACTCCGGTGCCGACCGCCACGTCAACCTCGGCGAGGGCGTGCTCGACGAGGCCGAGCTCATCGACCTGATCAAGGCCGCCGACGCGCCGGTGATCGTCGAGACGCCGGGAGACGCCGAAGGTCAGGGCGCCGATATCGCCTGGATCCGCGAGCGGCTCGCGGCCTGACCGCGGCGCCGGACGCTGCTGCGCTCGCGGCCTGACCGCGGCGATTGCGGTTGACCGAGCGCCGTCCAGGGGCATAGTGGTGGGAAGCCGTCCGGCGGGCCTGGGAGAAGCAATGGGCGAGGCTGCCCCCGACCTCGGGGTACGAGAGCTGCGCGAGCGCGGCCGCGCGGCCTATCAGCGTCGAGCCTGGACCGAGGCCTTCACCACCCTGGCGGCCGCGGACGACGACGAGCCGCTGCCGCCGGACGACCTCGAACTGCTGGCCAGCTCGGCGTACCTCGTCGGCAAGGAAACCCATGGCGACGAACTGGCCGCCCGTGCGTACCGGGAGTGGCTCGACAACGACGCGCCCAAGCAGGCCGCTCGCCGTGCGACCTGGCTCGCGATCCTCCTGCTGCTGCGTGGTGAAGTGGCCGCGAGCAACGGCTGGCGGACCCGAGCCAAGCGCCTGATCGACGAAAGTGACCTCGAGTGCGCCGCGGTCGGCTACCTGCACATGCTCACGGCGATGGACCGACTCGAGACCGGCGACGCCGCCGGATCGCTGGAGTCCGCTCGTGCCGCGGCGGTGGCGGGTGAGCAGTTCGGAGATCCGGATCTGACGGCGTTCGGGCAGCTCTGCACGGCCGAGGCACTGGTTCCGCAGGGCGAGATCGCCGCCGCCAAACGCTGCCTGGACGAGTCGATGGTCGCGGTGACGGCCGACGAGGTCTCGCCGCTCGCCGCCGGCATCATGTACTGCGCGGTGATCATCGCCTGTCAGGGCATCTTCGACCTGCGGCGAGCTCAGGAGTGGACGGCGGCGCTGAGCCGGTGGTGCGAGGACCAGCCCGATCTGGTGCCCTACCGCGGAAACTGCCAGATCCATCGCGCCGAAGTCATGCGGCTGCGCGGCGACTGGTCCGACGCCTATGACGAGATCCGGGAGGCGTGCGAGCGGCTGGCCGGGGATCCGGTCTCTGGCGCGGCGCACTACGAGCTGGCCGAGATCCATCGCCTGCGCGGCCAGATCACCAAGGCCGAACACGCCTATCGCCAGGCCTCCCGATGGATCCCGGATCCGCAGCCCGGGCTGGCCTTGTTGCGGCTGCAGCAGGGGCAGATCGACGTGGCCGCCGCGGCGATCAGGCGGGCCCTCGACGAAGCGAGCGGGGACCTGCCCCGATCGCGGCTGCTGGGCGCGGCCGTCGAGATCCTGATCGCCGCCAAGGACATCGCCGCGGCTCGGGAGGCGGCCGACGAGTTGACGGCGATCGCCACCCGGATCGGCGAGCCGTGGCTGCAGGCGATGAGCGAGACGGCCGACGGCGCCACGCTCCTCGCCGAGGGCGACGGCCGCGAGGCGCTCCCCGTGTTACGTCGGGCGTGGGCGTCCTGGCAGCGACTTGCGGCGCCGTACGAGGCGGCCCGGGTGCGGGTCCTGATGGCCCGGGCCTGCCAGCTTTGCGACGACCCCGGCCCGGCCGAGATGGAGCTGGACGCCGCGATCTGGGTGTTCGAACAGCTCGGTGCCACGCCGGACATCGCCCAAGCCCGCGCCGCGTCGGGCTCCGATCCGACGGCATCGACCTCTCTGACCACCCGGGAGCTGGAAGTGCTGCGCCTGGTCGCCGCCGGCCTGACCAACCGGGCGATCGCCGCCGAGCTGTTTCTCAGCGAGAAGACCGTCGCCCGGCACCTGAGCAACATCTTCGCGAAGCTGGACGTGTCGTCCCGCGCCGCCGCCACGGCGTACGCCTACGAGCACGATCTGGTCTAGGCGCCCTACGCACAATCACCCATTTCCTGACGTGGGTCGTTCTCCCGACGCGCCGACACCTGATGCGTTCTTAGCGTCAACGCAACAGCCTCGCCGTCGCGGAGGACGTCATGACACCGACATCGACATTCGAGCATCCGGTACGCAAGCAGTTGCTGGCCGACCTTCCTCTCGTCGAGCGGCGAGCGACCATCGCCGGGGTATCGACCGCGTACCTCGAAGGCGGGGACGGGCCGACGATCGTGCTGCTGCACGGCCCGGGTGAGTTCGCCGCGACCTGGCTGCCAGTGCTGCCCCAGCTGGCCCGGTCCCATCACGTCATCGCGCCGGACCTGCCCGGTCACGGCGCCTCGCAGACCGTCGTCGGCCAGCTGACCGGCCGTCAGGTCCTCGACTGGCTCAGCGATCTGATCGAGCAGACCAGCCCTGGGCAGCCCGCGCTCGTCGGCCGGGTCGTCGGCGGTGCGATCGGCGCCCGGTTCGCCATCGACCGCCCCGACCGACTGGCTCACCTGGTCCTCGTCGACTCCCTCGGCCTGGCGCCGTTCGAGCCCGAGCCACGCTTCGCCCTGGCGATGCACCGCTTCCTGGGCCAGCCCAATCGGCCCAACTACGAGCGGTTCATGGAGTTCTGCGCCTACGACCTGGACGGTGCCCAGAAGCGCTGGGGCCCCCGATGGGACCCCTACGCGACCTACGCGGTCGAGCTCGCCCAATCCGCCGGGATGCAGGCCGCGATGGGGTGGATGCTCGCCGAGTTCGCCACTCCGCTGAGCCCCGCGCAGCTCGACCGGATCACCACGCCGACGACGCTGATCTGGGGCCGCGACGACCTCGCGACTCCGGTCGCGGTCGCTCAGGCCACGGCCGCCCGCCAGGGATGGCCGCTCCATGTCGTCGACGAGGCCGGCGACGATCCGCCCCTCGACCAGCCCACGATCTTCCTCGACGAGCTTCGCGCCGCGCTCGACACGACGCCCGTCGCACCGCAACGGGAGGCCTGACCATGTCCGAATCCACCTACGACGTGATCGTCATCGGGGCTCGCTGCGCCGGGTCACCGACCGCGATGCTGCTGGCCCGACAGGGACACCGGGTCCTCGTGGTCGACCGCGCCACGTTCCCCAGCGACACCGTCTCGACCCACCTCGTACATCCGCCTGGCGTGGCTGCGCTGCGGCGATGGGGATTGCTCGACGACGTACTCGCCACCGGATGTCCCCCGATCGACACCTATGCCTTCGACTTCGGACCATTCACGATCGCCGGCGCTCCCGGGACCGATGCGGAGCCCGTGGCGTACGGACCGCGACGGACCGTCCTCGACCAGATCCTCGTCGACGCCGCGCGCGACGCGGGTGCGGAGGTACGCGAGGGATTCGCCGTCACCGACATCGTCATCGAGGACGGCCGGGTCACCGGCATCGAGGGACATGTCAAGGGCGGCGAGACCGTGACCGAGCGCGCCGGCCTCGTCGTCGGTGCCGATGGACTGCGCTCGACCCTGGCCCGCGCGGTGACGCCCGAGCAGTACGCCGAAAAGCCGCAGCTGCTGGCCGGCTACTACGCGTACTGGAGCGACCTGCCCATGAACGGCCGGTTCGAGGCGTACATGCGGCACGAACGCGCGTTCGCCGCGTGGCCGACGAACGACGATCTCACCGTGGTCATCGGCGGCTGGCCGTACCGGGACTTCGAGGCCAACAAGCCCGACCAGGAGCAGCACTACCTCGCGATGTTCGAGCAGGCGCCGGAGTTCGCCGACCGGCTGCGCACGGCGACCCGCGAGACCCGGCTGGTCGGCATGGCGGTCCCGAACTTCTTCCGCAAGCCGTACGGACCCGGCTGGGTGCTGGTCGGCGACTCCGGCTATCACAAGGACTTCATCACCGCGATGGGCATCCATGACGCGTTCCGCGATGCCGAAGCGGTCGCCGACGGGCTGCATCAGACACTGACCGGCGCTCGTTCGTTCGATGCGGCGATGGCGGACTACCAGTCGGCGCGAGACCAGGCGGTGATGCCGATGTACGAGCTCACGACGGAGCTGGCCACGCTCGAGCCGCCGCCACCGGAGCTCGAGAAGCTGCTGCAGGCGGTGCACGGCAACCAAGCCGCGATGGACGAGTTCGCCCGGGTCAATGCGGCCGTCATGTCGCCGGCCGACTTCTTCGCCGAGGACAACGTGGCCCGCATCTTCGCGGCGGCGACCTAACCGGCCGAGTCCGTCGGGGAGTCGCCGGAGAGCGGATCGATCTCGACGCCGTGCCGAAGGTCGTAGCGACGCTCGTCGTAGGTCGTGTACTCGTAGGCGATCATCGTCCAGAACAACAGGTTCACGATCGCGAGTGCGACCACGGCATCGACCTCGACGGCCGCCGGCCAGACCGCCACGAGCACGATCGCGAGAACCAGCCGCTGCCAGTTGACGGTCCCGGCGTTCCGCAGCCGCAGCGCGACGTGGGCCAGCAGGTAGAGCGCGGTCCCGCCGTACAGCGCGAACGCCGGCACCGTGTGCAGATGATCGCCGACATGCGCCAGCGTCTGTTCCATCCCGAAGGCGACCATGATGATCCCGGCGACCATCGGGAAGTGCAGGTAGGCGTACGAGTCACGGGCCAGCAGATTGCGCTCGCGACCCGGCGTCGAGCGGATCAGCCGGCGCTCGGTGACCAGTGCGACGACGTCGAAGTACGTCCACCAGATCGCCGAGGCCAAACCGACGCCCAGCACAGCGGCGATGTAGACGCCGACCGTCAGCTCGACATGGACAGCGACACCGAGCACGACGATCGACTCGCCCAGCGCGAGGATGATGATCAGGTTGAAGCGCTCGGCGAAGTGCGCCGGGACCAGCCGCCAGCCGGTCATGCCGAACAACGCGGGGCCGCCCCAGTCGAGCAGAATCGCGAGGATCCACATCGACCCCTGGGCATAGCCGTCGAGGGAGGCCGCCACGACCAGCAGGCCGATGGCGATCGCACTGCTGATCGAGAGGCTCCAGACCGAGCGCCGGAGCTCGGGCTCGTCGCGACTCGCGATCAGGAACAGGACGATATGACCGGCGCGGACCACGCCATAAGCGATGGCGAACGGCAAGGCCCGATCTCCGAACGCCTCCGGCACGCACAGGGCGACGATCAGAAGGCTGGCGATGACGCCGAACATCGCGCCCCGAACCGAGCCCTCCTCCGGGTCGACGACGCTGGTCAGCCAGGCGTACGCCGACCACGCCCACCACAGCATCGCCAGCACCAGCAGGCCCCGGGCGACGCCCTGCCAATGCGGGTCGGCGACCATCAGCGCGGTGCACTGGGTGAAGCCGAGCACGAAGACCAGGTCGAAGAACAGCTCCAGCGGCTTGACCGACTCGCGCTCGCGCAATTCCGCGCTGAGTCGCGGCAGGTGTCCGGACCGTCGAATGTTCCACCTCACCGGTGGGTCATATCTCGCTTGGTGAGGTGCGGTCAAGAGCACTGAGACGGCAGCACCGATCGCGGCCGGCCGGGCGACGATCCGGTCAGCGACCTGTGACGCGACGCATCGTCAGCACACCCCAGTCCCGCGGGGGCGGCGGTGAGAAGGCTCGGCGGGGCAGCCACAGCCCGCGTTCGGTCCGATAGGCGGCCTGCCATCGGCTCGCTCCGTGGCCCCGACCGGCGACGTAGCGGGCCACCAGCCAGGCCGGGAGCACCAGGTCGGCGGCCTCGAGTCGGCTGCCCGGGGCGAGGATCCGCTTGAGCAGGGCGGTCGAGACCGCGTACGGCGGGTTGGCGACGACCCGATACGGCCGACGTGGCAGCCGTACTCGCTCGAGATCGGCCTGAACCACCCGGACCGGAGCGGTGGCGAACCGGTCCCTGAGCTGTGCGGCGCGGCCCGGATGCAACTCGACCGCGACGACCCGCGCCCCCGCACGGACGAGAGGTCCGGTCAGCGCACCGGTGCCCGCACCCAGGTCGAGGACGAGCTCGCCGGCGCGAACGTCAGCGGCATCGACAATTCGACATGCCCACGTGGGCTCAAGTCGATGCCACCCCCAGCGCCGTCCCGCGGCGGACACGACGCACCATCACGGATGTGGCCATGACCGGCACGGTAGGCCCGGCGGCCTGGCGGCTCAACGGGTTTTACAATCGTTTGCAGTCGTCGCTCGGCCGGCGGCTCGATCTGCGAGGAGGACCGGCGTGGTCGCGAGTACGTATCGGCTCGACGTCAACGGCCGCCTACACGACATCGAAGCGGAGCCCGACACGCCGCTGCTGCTGGTGCTGCGCAACGCGCTCGGCCTCACCGGCGCCAAGTTCGGCTGCGGTCAAGGCCTGTGCGGCGCCTGCACGGTCTGGATCGACGGACATCCGACACCGTCCTGCGACCAGCCGATAGACTACGTCGGCGATCGGCCGGTCCGCACGGTCGAAGATCTCGCTGTCGAGGGTGAGGCGGGTCCGCTGCAATCGGCGTTCCTCACCGAGCAGGCGGCGCAGTGCGGCTACTGCATCCCCGGCATTCTGATGAGCGCCGCCGCCCTGCTCCGCGACAACCCGAGCCCGACGCGGGCCGACGTCGTCGCCGCCTTGGACCGGCACCTGTGCCGCTGCGGCAGTCACGAGCGGATCGTGCGCGCGATCTTGGCGGTGGCAGGGTCGTGACCGCGCCCGCGCCCATCCAGGCGAACCCTCGGCTGGCGACCTGGCTGGATCTGAGCGAGCCGGGACAGATCGTCGTACGAACCGGAAAGGTCGAGCTCGGCCAGGGCATCCTCACCGCGATCGCCCGCATCGTTGCCGAGGAGCTGGGCGTCGATCCGTCCCGCGTCGTCGTGGCGGCGGCCGACACCGTTGACGCGCCCAACGAAGGCAACACTGCCGGCAGCCTGTCGGTGCAGCAGTCCGGAGCGGCCGTCCGGCACGCCTGCCGGGTCCTGCTGGGTGAGCTGTCCGCGCTCGTCGCAGCCGACCAGGGCTGCGGGCCGACCGATCTGCGCATCGACGACGGCGGCTTCGACCATGCCGGGACCAAGGTCGGTGACCTGTGGTCGGCGGCGGCCCGGCTCGATGCCGAGGCAGTGGCGACCGGCGAGCCGAGGCCGACGGCGCAGGTGGCCACGGGATCGGCGGCCGAGGTACGGCGGCTCGACCTGACCGACAAGCTCCTCGGACGGCCGCGGTTTCTCCACGATCTGACGATGCCCGGACTCCTGCACGGTCGCGTCGTCCGGCCGGTCCGTCCGGGAGCCCGACTCGAGTCCGTCGACCCACGGATCTTGAGCGATTGGGGTAGCCGGGGCGGCCCGCATGCCTCAAGATTCGTCGTCCGGGAGGGGTCGTTCCTCGGCGTCGTGACCGACGACGAGCATGCCGCCGAGCGGGCCCGGGAGGCTCTCGCGACTGCGGCGACCTGGACCGACGGCGTCGAGCTGCCGACGGACCCGGTGGAGTGGCTGCGGTCGACACCGACGGAGACGACGGTCATCGAGCGATCGGAGTCGGCGGCTGCGTCGGAGGCCGCTGGCGAGGGGTCCGTGACCCACCGCGCGGCGTACTCCCGCCCCTTGCTGGCGCACGCGTCGATCGCCCCCAGCTGCGCGATCGCCCGCTGGGATGGGCCCGACCGGGTCGAGGTGTGGACCCACAGCCAGGGGATCTATCCGTTGCGAGCCGCGATCGCGCAGAGTCTCGACCTCGATCCGGAGGCGGTCGTCGTACGCCATGTCGAGGGCGCCGGCTGCTATGGGCACAATGCGGCCGACGACGCCGCGTACGATGCGGTGCTCCTGGCCCGGCACGCCGACGGACGGCCCGTACGAGTGCAGTGGTCGCGAGCCGACGAGCTCACCTGGGCGCCGTTCGGATCGGCGATGTCCGTCGAGCTCGCGGCGACGCTCCGGCCGGACGGTCGCGTGACCGAGTGGAGTCACGAACTGTGGAGCAACGGCTTCCTCTCGCGGCCGGGGTACGCCGGGCAGCCGGGCCTGCTGGCCGACGCGCACCGACGCGACTCCGATCCGGTGCCGTCGGTCGACCCACCGGGCGAGCGGGGATACGGCTCGGCTCGCAACGCCGTCCCCGGGTATGCGTTCGACGGAGTCGAGGTCGTGGCGCATCGGGCGCTCGAGATGCCGGTCCGGACCTCGTCGCTGCGCTCGCTCGGCGCGCATCTCAACGTCTTCGCGATCGAGTCGTTCCTCGACGAGCTGGCCGCGGCGGCCGGCGCCGATCCGCTCGAGCTGCGACTGGCCCATCTCCACGACGAGCGGGCGATCGCCGTGCTGCGGCTGGCGGCCGACCGGGCCGGCTGGGCCGAGCCGCGACCGGGCGACGTGGGCCGCGGCATCGCGTACGCCCGCTACAAGAACCGCAGTGCCTACTGCGCCGTCGTCGCCGAGGTCGAGGCCGTCGACCGGGTCGTCGTACGCCGCCTGACGATCGCGGCTGACGTGGGGCGCGTCGTGAGTCTCGACGGCGTGCGCAACCAGCTCGAGGGCGGTGCGATCCAGGCGACGAGCTGGACGATCCTCGAGCGAGTACGACTCGGCGCCGCCGGTGTCGAGACCGGCGATTGGGAGTCGTACCCGATCCTGCGCTTCAGCGAAGTGCCACGCGTCGACGCCCACGTGATCGACCGGCCGGACGAGCCGAGCCTCGGCGCTGGTGAGGCGACGCAGGGACCGGTCGCGGCCGCGATCGGCAACGCGCTCGTCGATGCGATCGGAGTGCGGGTCCGCGACCTGCCGCTGACTCCGGAGCGGGTGGCGGCGGCCATCGAAGCGTAGTCGCGACCCGATCCGACAAGAGAATCGACAGCGGTCGAACCGTCAGGCCAACACCAGCGTCAATGCGCCCGCGAGGACGACGGCCGATCCGGCGACCAGGCGCCCGGTCAGGGCCTCCTCGCCGCGACGGGCCAGCAGCGGCGCGAAGACTAGCACCGACGGCACCGACAGCAGGTTCAGGGCCAGGACGACTCCGACCGGCGCCTGGTCGAGGCCGAGCCAACGCCACCAGGTGCCGATCGCGACCACGGTGCCGGCGGCGACCTTCACCGACAGATCCGCGACCGCATCGGACCATCGCACCGGCGCGCTGCCGACGATCAGCAGCCCGCCGAACGGCACGGCGGCGGCGACCATGCCGATCGCGACGCCCAGCAGCGGGTACGGGAAGTCCGCCAGGCCGCGTACGGTCAGGATCGCGCTCATCGCCCAGGCCGCCGCGGTCGTCAGGCCCCAACCGGAGTCGGCAAGCGCCGCCCGTCGACCGGTGCCCGGGTCGGTCAGGACATAGGCGCCCACCATCGTGACGGCGATCCCGCCCAACGCGATCGGGCCCGGCAGCTCGCCGTACACGAGCAGCGCGATCAGTACTCCGAAGGCCGGGCTGGTCGCGATCAGAGGTGCGGTACGAGCGGCACCGATCCGCTCCTGACTGCGATTGAGCGCCGCCCAGCCGACGAAGAAGTGGACGATCCCCGCAAGCACGAACTTCAGCAGGCTGTACGCCGTGGCGTCGCCCAATCGACCGAGCCCTTCCACCGCGGCTGCGACGACTCCGATGACGACTGCGGCAGCGGCCACCTGAACGAACGTCACGAGCGTGACATTGACTGCCCGGCGGACGGCCAGTACCGACAAGGCCTGGAACAGACCGAACAGCACTCCAGCGCCGGCCGCCCACGCGGCTCCCGTCACGGACCGACCAGGTCGCCGTGTACCCGAGTTGTCAGCCTCATGTCACGTCCGGGCGTGACCTGCGGCTGACAGCCTCGCCGAAGGTCAGGCGGTCGGCATTGCCGCCGAGGACAAGGGACTCCGAGGCGGGATCCAACCCGAGCCGGCGGACCGAGCCGACCGGGTCCGGATCGCCCATGTCGAACGGATGATCCGAACCGAGCAACACGCGATCCGCGCCGGCGAACTCGACAAGTGCCGCCAGCAGCGCCGGATCGTGGACGACGGAGTCGAAGTGCAACCGGCGCAACGACGCCTCGACCGACTCGGTCAGGCGGGGGCCGGCTCCGGCGACGGCGCGGTGGGCATGGCGCAACCGGCCCCGCAAGGCCAGGGCCGCGCCGCCGCCATGGGACAGCACGATCCGAAGGTCCGGGTGCCGCTCGAGCGTGCCCGACAAGACCAGGTGCGCCGCTGTCACGGTGATCTCCATCGGATTGCCGACGGCGTTCCAGAGGTAGTAGTCGCGAAACACCGGCTCGTCGAACGCCGACGTCGTCGGATGAACGAAGATCAGCGCGCCGGTCTCCTCGGCGGCCTGCCAGAACGGCTCGAAGCGGTCGTCGCCGAGGTAGACGCCACCGACGCTGGCGGTGATCTCGACGCCACTCAGCACGCCCTCGGCCATCAAGCCGCGCAACTCAGCGGCTGCCAGGACCGGGTCCTGCATCGGCACCGCGCCGACCGCCGCGACCCGGCCCGGATGCTCCCGCACCATCCGGGCCAGACCCGCGTTGAACAGGGCAGACCGCCGACGACACTCGTCCGCATCGACGTCGGGGAACAGCAGCGGCACGAATGGGCTCAGCACGACGGCGTCGACGCCCCGGGCGGCTTGCGCGGCCAGGATGGCACCGACATGGACCATCTCGCCGACGGCCGAGCGCAGCCGGCGACCACCGATCTCGACGACCTGGCCGTCGTCGTCCCACCAGACCGCCGGCCGCCACGACTCGTCCGGCGCCACCGAGAGCAGCAACTCGGGCACGACGACATGGCAGTGGACGTCGACGCAGCGCGGCTCAGCGGTCGACGCGGGTGTGCCCATCAAAGATGATCAGCCATCCAGTCGGCGATCATCGGACGCGCCACACTCGGCAGGTTCGCCGCCCCGTGGTTGCCGTCGGGATAACAGACGAACTCGCCGTCCGGAGTGGCGTCGGCCTGCTGCTTCGTCTGCTCCCACGGGATCAGCCGATCGTGGGCCCCGGTCACATAGAGCGCCGGCACGTCGATCCGCTCGCATACGTCGGTGAGGTCGAGCGCCTTAGCGCGCTCGCGTCCGTCGTCGTCACTGCCGCCGCCGGACTTCACCGTGAACGTGTCGCGGCTCATCGGCGGCAGGTCGTCCCATAGCTCGCCCCATCGGTACGGCCCGCTGATCCCGACGACGGCGCGGATCCGGGGCTCGTACGCCGCCACTCGCGGGGCGTAATAGCCGCCGAGGCTCACACCGAGCAGGCCGATCCGCCTGGCGTCGACGTCGTCGCGGGCGCAGATCTGATCCAGCAACGGCGACAGCGCGGACTCGTAGTCGTAGCGGATCGGCAGGTCGAGGCCGGTCTCGCCCTGGCCCGGCCCGTCGACCGAGACCGTGGCCATCCCGCGGTCCAGGAAGGCCTGTTCGAGGAAGAAGAACTCCTCCTTCGTCGAGTCGAGCCCGGGGACCAGGACCACGACCGGTGGCAGCGTCACGTCCGCTGGACGGCGCAGGTTAGCCGCGAGGGTGGCGCCGTCGACCGGCACGGTCACCCGCTCGGCGGTCGGGTCGAGCAGCCGGTGCGCGTTGAGCATCTCCTCGACGCAACGCCGGGTCGCCTGTTCGACGAGATCGATGTCGACCATCCACACGAACTTGCCGAAGTGCCGGTCGACGGCGGCGTTGCGCCAGGCATGTCCGGCGGTCAGGCCGTGGCCGTCGGCCTCGGCGCGGAAGGCCCGCTCGGCGTGTTCGTCGGCAGTACGGCTCCACTGGGGCAGCCAATCACCCCACGACTCCACCCGATCGGTCGTACGCACGAAGTCGTTGTAGTCGACTCCGTTCTGGATCATCCGCGGGCCCCAATGGGCGATCGCGGTCTCGACGGCGGCGTCAGGCATGAACTACCTCCTCGAGTGACGTGCCGAGATCCGACAAGATGATCTGCGCCGCGTTGCGGCCGGGGCCGCCGGTGATCGATCCGCCGGGATGCGTAGTGCCTCCGGTCTGGTAGAGCCCGGCGAGCGGCGTGCGATGCGAGGCCCAGCCCGGCGCGGGACGGTGCGGTCCGGCGAACGCGATGCTCCGGTCACCGCCGTGCCAGGCACCGCGGACCATGTGGGGGTTGGTGGCCTCGAAGTCGCGCGGCCCTTTGACCAGCGCGGCCTCGATGACGTCGTCGGTGAAGTCGGGGCAGAACCGCCGTACGTGGCCGAGCAGGGCGTCCATGCGGCGAGCCTTGAGCGAGTCCCAGGTCTCCCCGGCCGGGAGCCGCCACCCGTGCGGTGCGAGCAGCTTGACGGTGTGCCGGCCGTTCGGTGCGCGCGACGAGTCGGCCAGGGTCGGCGTCGCGATCAACAGCCAGGCGATGTCGTCGCTCCAGCGGCCGTCGGACATGTCCCGGCCGTAGCGGATCACGTCCTCGGGCCAGCCGATGGTGCCCGCGGAGACGGCGGTACACGGCTCACCGTCTCCGCGGGAGAATGTGGGCGGCTGCGTGGCCGCGAGATAGACCGCGAGCCCGGCCGCGCCCGGGTCGTACGTCTCGACGCCGAAGCGCCAGTCCTCCGGCCAGACGTCGGTCGGCGCCATGTGGAGCAGGTGCTTGACGTGGATGGTCGACACGACGGCGACCTCGGCCCGGAACTGCTCGCCATCGGTCGTCTCGACGCCGACGCAGCGGCCGTTCTCGACCAGGAGCGCCTGCACGGACCGGTCACATTCGACAGTCCCGCCGTAGCCCTTCAGGCAACTCACCAGCGCGTCCGAGAGCGCACCGGAGCCGCCGAGCGGAATCGTCCAGCTGCGGCGTTGGCGGGAACAGACCGTGGAGTACGCCAGGATTCCGGTGCCGGCCGAGTCGGGCCTGACGAACGTCTGGTACGCCTGCCAGAGCAGGTAAGACTGGACGTGCCGGCTCTCGAACTCGTGCCGGATCACGTCCCAGGCACTCAGCATCCGGCGGCGCTTCCAGATGTTGCCGCGCGGGTGCTCCGAGAGCAGTTGGTCGAGCGACGGGCCGACTCCGATCGGCCGGTACTGGCTGGCCCCGAACAGCGTCTTGACCTCGTCCCACTCGCGCAGCATGCGGGAGTACGCCTCGGCGTCGGCCTTGGAGAAGCGGGCGAACTCGTCGAGGGTTCGATCGACGTCGAGCCAGTGGGTCAGCTGTTCGCCGTCGGGGAATCCGACGTGGGCGACCGGCTCGGGATCGACGTAGCGCAGACCGTGCTCGGACAGCAGACCGAGCTCGTCGTCGGCGATCAGCGGGTTGCCCTGGATGATCGTGTGCCCGGTCGAGCACGAGTCGATCCGGTAGCCCGGCAGCAGCGGCTCCTCCGTCGCGGCGCCGCCGCCGGGGATCGGCCGGGCCTCGAGGACGACGACGCGGTAGCCGGCCTTGGCGAGGTAGCAGGCCGTGATCAGACTGTTGTGGCCCGCTCCCGCGACGATGATGTCCGCGCGCACCCGAGTTGATCCGTCGCGGGTGGCCGGCGTGGTCACTTGACGACCGTTCCGCCGAAGTAGAGCCGGGCGATGTCGGGGTCGTCGACCACCGCCTTGGCCGGACGCTGGGTCACGACGCGGCCGCTCTCCATCACGATGCCGTCGGTCGCGAGCCGCATGCCGAACCGGACGTTCTGCTCGACGATCAGCAGGGTCTTCCCGTGCTCGCACATCAGCTGGACCGAGTCGGAGACCGACTGCAGCGCCTTGGGATCGAGGCCGAGCGACGGCTCGTCGAGCATGACGAGCACCGGGTCGAGCATCAGGGACCGGGCGAACTCGACCATTCGCCGCTGACCGCCGGACAGGTTGCCGGCCTTGTCGTTCGCCCGGTCGGCGACGATCGAGAAGATCTCCTTGACCTCGTCGTAGCGGCGTCGGACGAGCTTGCGATCCCGCCGGATGATGTAGCCGCCAAGGAGTACGTTCTCGCGCACCGTCAAGGTCGGGAACAGCGCGTCGGACTGCGGCACCTGGCTGACGCCACGCCGCAGGATCTGGGCCGGGGACTGCCCGTCGATCCGATCGCCGTCGAGGTGGATCTCGCCGAGGCGCGGGGTGAGCAGTCCACTCACGGCCCGGAGCACGGTCGACTTGCCGGCGCCGTTCGGGCCCACGATGCAGGCGACCGACTGCGGCCGCACCTCGATGTCGACGCCTTGGAGAACGTCGCCACCGCCGTAGCCCGCGACGACACCGGACAACCGCAGCATCAGACGCCCCCTCTTTTGATGCTTTCGGCTGAGGCCGACTCCTCTACCGAAGTGCTGAAGTCCTCACCGAGGTACGCGTCGATCACCGCCGGATCGGACTGGATCTGCTCCGGCGTGCCCGTGCTGATCCGTCGCCCCCGGGCGAGTACGTGGATCGGGTCGCACAGGTCGAGCACGAACGGCATGTTGTGCTCGACGATCAGGAACGTCGTGCCGTGCCGGTTGAGCTCGCGGATCATCTCGGACATCCGCTCGATGAGCACCGGGTTGATGCCGCCGGCCGGCTCGTCGAGCAGGATCAGCCGCGGATCGAGCATCAGGATCTGGGCCAGCTCGACAAGCTTCTGCTGACCGAACGAGAGGTCCGAGGCCTTCTGACCGGCGAACGCGCCCATGCCGACGAAGTCGAGCAGCTCCCGGGCCCGCGCGGCCTCCGGCCCACTGACCGCGATCCGGCCGAGTTGCCTCGCGGAATTGGTGCTCAGGGGAACCACAATATTTTGAAGCACCGTCATCTCGCGAAAGAGCCGGGTGATCTGGAAGGTCCGCCCGAGTCCGCGATGGGCCCGCTGCCACGAGTGCATCCGGTCGATCCGCTCCCCCGCGAACCAGATCTCGCCGCTGTCCGGCCGCAGCGTGTTGTCGACCAGGTTGAACAGCGTCGTCTTGCCGGAGCCGTTCGGCCCGATCAGACCGGTGATCGAGCCCTCGGGTACGGCGAGCGTCGCACCGTCGACGGCCCGCAAGCCACCGAACCGGCGCTCGAGACCCTTGACCTCGAGAAGTGGCACGTCGGGCGGGAGCGCCGGCACCGGCTCGCGGACCTTGGCGACCGGGAACGCGCCACCGGTCTCGACCCGGGCGCCGACCAGACCGGCCTTGCCGCGAGTACGCCACCACACCAGCAGTCGCTCGACCGCGGGGAGGATCCCGGTCGGCAGGAAGAGTACGAGGCCGACGAGGAGACCGCCGAAGATCAGCAGTCTGGTGTTGCCGCCTCCCAGGTCGTTGTTGGCGACCTCGTTGAGCCACTCGATGAAGAACGCGCCGATGACCGGGCCCCACAAGGTCCCCTTGCCACCGACCAGGACCGACAGCACGATCTGGACGCTGAACAGGATGCTGAACATGCCGCGCGGGTCGATGAACGTCAGGTAGTAGCCGAAGACGGCTCCGGCCGCGCCGACGAAGAACGAGCTCGCGACGAAGGCGAGCATCTTCTCGACCGGCAGGTTGATGCCGACC
>Ga0081455_10003341_pt1 | contig 18499 bp, 17 predicted proteins | sample TabmetS3T2R1_FD_70207 | JGI IMG/M metagenome (GOLD analysis project Ga0081455, IMG submission 70207) | Tabebuia heterophylla rhizosphere microbial communities from the University of Puerto Rico - S3T2R1 | ecosystem: Host-associated > Plants > Roots > Rhizosphere ... | reverse complement strand
ATGAGTTTCTCCGGGATCTCCGACGAGGCACTCGAGTTCTACGAGGGCCTCGCCGCCGACAACACCAAGACCTACTGGACGGCGCACAAGGAGACCTACGAGCGGGTGGTTCGCGAACCCGTGGTGGCGCTGTGCGAATCGCTCGCGCCGGAGTTCGGATCGGTCTACCTGTTCCGTCCCTACCGCGATCTTCGGTTCTCGAAGGACAAGAGCCCCTACAAGGAGCACCAGGGCGCGACGGTCGGTCCGTGCTACCTGCAAATCTCGGCGACCGGCCTGTTCGCCGGGGTCGGCTACTACCGGATGGCCCCTGACCAGGTCGCGAGATACCGCGAGGCGGTGGCCGACGAGCATCGTGGGCCGGAGCTGGAGAAGCTGGTCGGTGCCGTCCGCGATGGCGGCCACCTCGTCGAAGGCGAGACCCTGAAGACGCGACCGCGCGGCTATCCCGCCGACCACCCTCGGATCGAGCTACTCCGGCACAAGTCCCTGGTGGCCTGGACCGACTTCGGCGCGCCGGACTGGCTCGCGACGGCCGCGGCCACCGACCGGATCGCCGCGGCCTGGCGCGACATGCTGCCGATGCACGACTGGCTGGAGACGCATGTCGGTCCGTCGGAGCTCCCGCGGCGCTGAGGCGGGTTCGAGCCGCGATCCGGCGGTGTCCGTCACACGTTGGCGCGTACGCACCAGGCCGAAGCCGTGACGTCGAACGGCGGCTCCGGCAGCAACTCGGCGCACCGCGCCCGCAACGCCTCGCGCTGCGATGGATCCAGACCCGCGACGTACGCACCCGCCGGTCCGACGCCGAGGGTGTACGGCTCCCACCACTCGTCGAACGTCTCGTAGTGCACGCCGACGGTCAGGACACTCGGCTCGACCTGGGTCAGCCCGGCCGCCTCGCTCAGCTCGACGAGATGGCCCTCCCGGGTGCCGGGCAGCCCGGACTCGTCCTGCACCCGTGGATCCAGCGAGCGAGCGGCCTCCCAATAGGTCGACAGCGGCCCGCTGCCTCCGGCGTGGTCCCAGGAGCAGGCCGTGAGGAGTCCACCGGGCCGGGTCACCCGGGCCATCTCCGCCAGGCCCACGACCGGGTCGGACATGAAGTGGACGACGAGTTGCGCGAGCGTACGGTCGAAGCTGTCGTCGTCGAAAGGCAGCCGCTCGGCGACACCGGTCCGTACGTCGACTCCGGGTAGCCGGGCTCGGGTCGCATCCACGAACGACGGTGAGGGATCGACCGCGGCGACCGCATCCGGGCCGAGGCGCTCGACCAACGGAGCCGTCAACGCGCCCGGCCCGCAACCGACGTCGAGCGCCCGCTGGCCTGATCGCACGTCGGCCTGGTCCAGAAATGGCGTGGCCAGCAGGTCGGAGTAGCGGCCCATGAACCGCCCGTACGCATCGGCAGAGACATCGAAGCTCACGAGCCGGAAATATATGCCGTCGCGGCGACGGTGGCATGGGCCAAGAGTCACGACCCCGTGCGGTCGTTCCGGATCCGCGGCTCGCCGAGCAGTGCGGCCAGGTCGGCGAGCGGCGCGAGATGACGCAGCTTGTCATGGTTGATGACCGACCAGACCCGCCGGATCCGGCCGTCCTCGACGTCGATCGCGAGGAGGTTGACGAGCCGGCCGGAGGCGTCGACACATCGCGCGCCCGGCTGTCCGTTGACCTCGGCGGGCTCGAGCACGATGGCGCCGGGCTCGAACTGATGACGGAACCCGACGAGCAGCCGGGCGACCCGGTCGCTGCCGTACACCGGGTTCGGGATCCCGTAGCCGTGCCCACCGCCGTCGCCGTAGAAGACGACGTCGTCGGCAAGGAGCGTCACGAAGCTGTCGACCTCGCCGTCGCGACAGGCTGCCAGGAACCGCTCGGTGATCTCGGCACGCTCGCGGGGCGAGCTCGTGAAGCGTGGCCGTCGCTCGTCGACATGTCGCCGGGCCCGAGTGGCGAGCTGCCGGCAGTTCGCCTCGGACTTGTCGACGATCGCGGCGATCTCGGCGTACGAGAAGTCGAAGATGTCATGGAGCAGGAACACCGCGCGCTCGACGGGGGAGAGGCTCTCGAGGACGACGAGGAACGCGACCGACAGCGAGTCGGCGGTCTCGGCCAGCTCGGCGGCGCCGGGATCCGGGTCGGTCACCAATGGCTCCGGGAGCCAGGGACCGATGTACTCCTCCCGCCGGACCCGGGCCGACCGCAGATGATCGACCGCGAGCCTGGTCGTGACGGTCGACAGGTAGGCCTTGGGTGAGTCCACCTCGGTACCCGACTGCTGCGTCGCGCGGTGATAGCGCAGATAGGCGTCCTGGACGATGTCCTCCGCGTCGCTCACGCTCCCGACCATGCGATAGGCGATCGAGAACAGCAGTGGTCGGAGGTCGTCGTGCACCGCGGCTTCTGTCACAGCTCCCCATCCTGCCTCGTCTACAGGGAACGAGAGCGATCAGGAGGATCTCATGAGAATCTTCGTTGCCGGTGCCACCGGGGCCGTGGGCAAGCGACTGGTTCCCGCGCTTGTGACAGCAGGCCACGACGTCGTGGGTACGACCCGGTCGGCGAGTAAGGCAGGCCAGATCCGGGAGGCCGGTGCCGAGCCCGTGGTGCTCGACGTCCTCGACGCTGACGCCGTACATGCCGCGGTGGCCGACGCGAGGCCCGAGGTCGTCGTGCATCAGGCGACGTCCTTGTCGGGGATGGGTACGAACCTGCGCAAGTTCGATGCGTACTTCGCCCAGACCACCCGGCTGTGGCGAGAGGGGACGGACCATCTCCTCGCGGCCGCTCAGGACGCTGGAGTGCGCCGGATCATCGTGCAGAGCTACACGGGCTGGCCCAACGCGCGGGTGGGAGGCCCGGTCAAGACCGAGGACGACCCGCTCGACCCCGATCCGCCGAAGGCGTGCCGCCAGACGCTCGCCGCCCATCGGTACGTCGGCGAGACTGTGCCGGCCGCCGAGGGGATCGAAGGTCTGGTGCTGCGATACGGCGCCTTCTACGGTCCCGGCACCACACTGTGGACCGGCGGCGCGCACGTCGAGGTGATCCGCAAGCGACGGTTCCCGATCATCGGCGCCGGCACCGGCGTCTGGTCGCTGATCCACATGGACGATGTCGCGTCGGCGACGGTTGCGGCCGCGGTGCGTGGCGGTCCCGGCGTCTACAACATCGTCGACGACGAGCCGGCGCCGGTCGCCGACTGGCTGCCGTACCTCGCCGACATCCTCGGCGCCAAGCCACCGCGACACGTGCCGGTCTGGCTCGGCCGGTTGGTCGGCGGCGACTTCGCGGTGTCGATCATGAACGAGATCCGAGGCTCGTCCAACGCCAAGGCCAAGCGTGAGCTCGGCTGGCAGCCGACACACTCGAGCTGGCGCGAGGGATTCAAGGCGATGGCGTAGCGATCCGCCGGGCTTCTCGCGCGCAGGCCGTCCGGCTCGGGCAGCGCGACGGCGCCTAGCCGGCCTCCCGTTCGGCGTCAGACCGCTCGACGCAGAATTCGTTGCCCCCGGGATCGGCGAGTACGACCCAACCGGTGCCGTCCTCGCGGCGATGGTCGGCCACCTGGGTCGCCCCCAGGCCGAGTAGCCGCTCGACCTCTTCGTCCCGCGTCCGGTCGGTCGGCACGATGTCGAGGTGGATACGGTTCTTCACCGACTTGGATTCCGGCACCGGGATGAACAGCAGACCGAGGTCCTGGCGCGACGAGATGAGCAGTCCCTCGGGATCGCCGGCGTTGTTGGGATTGTCGGGATCCTCGGCGAAGTCCACGGCCTGCGACCAGAACTCCACGAGCGGCTCCCAGCGGGCACAGTCGACGGTGATGTGGCGGATCCGTGCGGTCATGGCGACTCCTTGCGTAGTCGGCGTCGGGCACCGGCAAGCATGCGTCGCGCCTCTCGCTCCTGGAACGCCGGCATCGTGGGGATGCCGGGCGGTGGGGGCTGAGTCGATCGGTAGGTGAGCCAGCCGCCCAGGCTGAGCAGGAGGTCGGTGACGGTGGCCGGATCGGCGCCTAGCGTAGCTGCCGGTACGTCGAATTCGGGACGCTCGGCCCAGGCGGCGCAGAGCAGGAGCAGATCGGCCCAGGTCGGACCGAGGCAGGCCATGCCCCAGTCGACGATCACAGCCGTACCGTCCCGGCGGACCAGCAGGTTGTCGTTGCGAACGTCCCAGTGGCAGAGGGACTCGACCGGCAGTCGCTCGGGCAGCGTCGTCACCCGGCCGTGAAGCTCGTCGCAGCGGTCGATGGCCCACTCGGGCAGGTACGCCGACGGGTCCGCCGTCATCGTCGACCATCCGCCCGCCCACCGTCGTGCGTTGTCGGCGAGCGTGTCGATGACCAGGCCGGCTGGGGGCGGCGTCAGCTCGTGGGTCTGCGTCGCGACCGTCGACCAGACCGCCTCGGCCTGCGCTCGATCCTCGAGGTCCGGATGCCGGCCGTCGACCTCCTCGAGCAGGATCGCGACCCAGTCGCTGTCGTCGTGACTCGCGAGGAGTCGGGGGCGGTATGTGGCTGGTTGCAGGGTCGACAGCACGTCGATCTCGTGGCGGAAGAGGTCGGGTGTCCTCGGATTGGGCGCCCTGCCGGCTGCTTTGACGAAGGCGGTCCGGTCGTCGGCCGTACGCAGTCGAGCCGCACAGCCTGGCGACATGCCGCCGGGCCGCGTGGCCGCCACGAGACCGGCGATCCGAGCTGCTGCTCGACCCAGGTTCGTACCCGAGGCGGTGTCTTCGCGTACGGCTGGCGAACCCCGACGGCCGACGGCGCCACCGGCCTCATCGCCATCGGCGCCGCCGGGCCAGCCAGTCGGTCGATGCCTCGGCGTACCACCGCTGATGAACGCGTAGCCACGGCGAGGTCTCGGGCGTCGGCTGCAGCGACGAGGTCCAGAAGTAGCCGGCAAGCATGGCGAGGGTGCCGTCGACGACGCTGTCGTCCACGTCGATGGTCGTCTCACAGCGCGGCAGCCAGGCATCGGCGTCCAGGCCGTCGCCATGTGCGCTGGTCAGGACGACGACCGTGTCGAGGGCCGGGTTGCCGAGCAGCGGCCAGTTCCAGTCGCAGATCCATACCGTGTCGTCGGCGTCGATGAGGACGTTGTCGTCGCGGATGTCGCCGTGGACCACGGTGTCGCCGGCCATCGCGCTGTCGCCTAGGTCGGAGAGCTGCCCGCACTCGCTCAGGTGTGGACGAAGCCAGTCCGGTGTGCCGCTCCATTCGGCGATCTGCTCCCATCGCGGCGGGTCGGTGTTGAGGAACCCGGACAGCGGCGACCAGTCGTACGTGTCCGGCGCCGGTGTCAGGAGCGCGGCGGTGGCATCGATCGCGGTGAGCACCAGTCCGAGCTCGTCGGTACGCCACGGCCGTTGGGGATGGCGAGCCGAGATGTCGTCGAACCCGAGCATGACCCAACCGTCGGCGTCGTGCGACCACCGCAGCCGCGGTGCCGGGATCGTGTCGGGGAGGGCATCGAGCTTGCGGGCCTCCTCGCGATAGCTGTCGGCGAACAGCTGTCGAGTCGCGTCGTCGGCCGCCTTGACGAAGGCTCGGCGCCCGTCGTCCAGCCGGAGCCGGGACGCGAAGCCGGGTGTAAAGCCCGTTCCCATCGACTCGGCCGCGACGACGGTGCCGCCGCATTGCTCGGCGATGATCGCGCGGACGTCGGCTGGCAGGTCCCCCCAGGTCGGGCGTACGGCCGTCGCGGTCTGCGGCACGGGCTCCGGAAGCATGCCTCGATCTTCGCCTTGACGGCTGAGGGGCGCGACCGGTTATCGCCGCCGTCGTCGCTCGCAGCCGCTTGTCCCACGCGTCCCACGCGTCCCACGTCCCACGTCCCGCGTATGCCGCGTCGCGACCACCGCCGACCGCTCCACGGTCGGTACGAAGCACACGTGTGCCGATGTGGCGGCCGTGGCGGTGGCTCAGTCGTCGGCGACGGCGACCGCGTCGACCTCGAGCAGGTAGCCGGGCCTGGCGAGGGCGGTCACGCCGACGATGGTGTCGGCCGGCTTGTGATCGCCGAACAGCGTCACCCTCGCCGCTTCGATGATCGGCAGCACCTCGCGGCGGTAGCCGACGACGTAGATCGTGATCTTGGCGACCTGCTCGGGCCGAGCCGCCGCCGCGGCCAGCGCCCGCCCGAGGTTGTCGAACACCTGGCGGGCCTGTGCGGCCAGATCGCCCGACCCGACCAGGTTGCCCTGCTGATCCTCCGGCTCCTGGCCGGCGACGAACACCAGCCGGGATCCGGTCGCGACCACGACGTGGCTGTAGGTCGGGGGAGTCGGCAGGTCCGGAGGATTGATGCACTCGTGGGCCATCGCGCTGGGTCTCCTGTGGGCTCGAGAGCTTCCGAGACTGCCCCAGCCGCGTCACTGGCGGTAGCGATGTTGCGAGACACGCCCGGCGTGTCTCGCAATGTGCCTACCCCCACGGTGCGCGCGGCCACCAAGCGGTGCACTTCCGGGGGCGCCCGCGGATCATCGGCCGACGGCGTATCCCTGCATGCCGCGTGGATTGGCCGCGGCCGACAAGACACCGGACTCCGGGTCGCGATGGACCGCGCAGAGCTCACCCTGGGTCCACGCGCCGTCGACCGTGACGTCATGCCCTCGCGCCCGCAGCGCCGCGACGACGTCGTGGCCGTGCCGGGCCTCGATGACGAGGCTCCCGGGCTCGGCGCAGCGCGGATAGAACGAGCTGGGAAACGCCGACGTATGCCAGGCGGGTGCGTCGATAGCACCCTGGAGATCGGGTCCCGAGCGCACGCGCTCACGGTGAGCGGCGGCGAGGAAGAAGTGGAAGCCCCATTGGTCCTGCTGGTCGCCGCCGGGAGTGCCGAAGGCCATGAGGGGTACGCCGTCGCGCAGTGCGAGGGACGGCGAGAGTGTCGTACGCGGCCGTCGGCCCGGTGTTAGCGAGCTCGGCAGGCCGGGCTGCAGCCAGGTCATCTGGAGCCGGGAGCCGAGGGGGAAGCCGAGCGACTCCATCACGGGATTGCTCTGGAGCCAGCCACCGCTCGGGGTCGCCGCGACCAGGTTGCCCCACCGGTCGACGACGGCGACCTGACACGTGTCGCTGTTGGGATCGCCGCCGCGGCCGGCCGCTGCCCTCCGCGGCGAGGGGAGCCGCGGCGCCTGGCCGCCCGGCGATCCGGGCCGCAACTCCCAGGACGCCTGGGGGCCGATCAGTTCGCGGCGGGCATCGTTGTACGGCCGGGAGAGCAGCGTGTCGAGTGGGACCTCGGCGGCGTCGCCGTACCACGCCTCTCGATCGGCGAAGGCGAGCTTGGCGCCCTCGACCAGCAGGTGGATGTAGTCGGGTCCGGCATCTGGCAGGACCGGCGGCAACAGGGCGAGCTGCTGGAGGAACACCGGACCCTGGCTCCATGGGCCCGGCTTGCAGACGGTCCATCCGTTCCAGTCGTGGCTGACCGGCTCCTCGTACGTCGCGGACCAGGCGGCCAGATCGTCGGCGGTGAGCGTCCCTGGATGGCGACGCCAGGAGCTGTCCATGGTGGGCCGGGCCGCCGACTCCGCGAGCGCCTCGGCGACGAACCCCTGCGACCAGGTCCGCCGAGCGGCGTCGATCTGGGCCTCGCGGCCGCCGCCAACGCTCTCCGCCTCGTCGATGATCCGCTGCCAGGTCGCGCTCAACGTGGGATTGCGAAGCAGCTCACCGGCGCGCGGCGACCGGCCATCGGGGCAATAGACCGCCGCGGACGTGGTCCACTCGGTGTCGAAGACGTCGCGCATCCGGTCGATGGTGTCTGTGAGCTGATGTACGGCGGGATGTCCCTGCTCGGCGTACCCGATCGCGTACGTCAGCACCTCGCGCACCGTCTTGGTGCCGTGATCGCGGAGGAGCAGCATCCAGGCGTCGAACGCGCCGGGGACGGCGGCGGCGAGCGGACCCGCACCGGGAACCAGGTCGAAACCCAGGTCGGTGTAGTGGTCGATCGTGGCGCCGGCCGGTGCCGGACCCTGGCCGCACAGGAGCGTCGGCGCACCGCCCGCGGTGGCGAACAGGATCGGGACCTCGCCGGCCGGCCCGCACTGATGCGGCTCGACGACGTGCAGCACGAATCCGGCCGCGACAGCGGCGTCGAACGCGTTGCCGCCGTCCTCGAGCACGGCCATCGCGCTGGACGCGGCCAGCCAGTGCGTCGACGACACCATGCCGAACGTGCCTTGGAGCGTCGGTCGAGTCGTGAACATGCCCGGATCCTCTCAGGCCGCACGTCGCCGGTACGCGACCGCTGCACCCGAATCCGCAGGGGATACGGGGTAGCTGTCATATGGCGATGGCGGCCCGCGCGGGATCGCACGTCCCGCCCGGGCGGAGCCGACTGGCCCGTCGCGCTACAGCCCGCGCAGTCGCAGCACGACACCGCCGTGGTCCGACGGCCACAGTCCGGTCGCCGGATCGCGGTCGCTCTCTTGGGTCCCGGTGACGCCGCCCCGGCGCGTGTCGAGTCCCGCACCGTCAGCCGTACGTCCGAAGACGAAGTCGATCCGGTGGTCGAAGCCGTCGGCGGTCGGGTCGTTGACCAGCTCCGACAACCCGGACGTCCAGCCCTCCTCGGCCGCCGCGAACTCGAGCCACTCGTCGGTGAATCCGCCGGCACCGGTGATGAGCTCGTAGGGCGCCTTGTGCGGCACGGTGTCGTGGGGCTTGACGCTGTCGTTGAGCGGGTCGGTGTTGCAGTCGCACACGAATACGTTCGTACGGCCGGAGGCCGGCGCGTCGGCCAGCAGCTCCTGGGCCTGCGCCAGCGCGATGTCGGAGCTGAACGCCTCGAAGTGGCTGTTGATGAATCGGAACCTGGTCGCGCCAGCCCGGACGTCGACCCACTGGTAGCCGCGGTCGAAGCTCAGAGTCGTTCCGACCAGGTCGACCGTCAGGTTGTGGGAGTAGACCGCGTCACCGTCGTCCAGCGCCGTCAGCCCGTCCTCGACTCGCATCAAGATGACGTCCCGCATCGTCAGGCGGACGTCGTGAGGGTTGCCACCGATGCTGCCGTCGAACGGGCTGCCGGTGAAGCTCGGCGCCTCGACATCGGCCCGATCGCCGACCGCCACGGCGACGTAGTGCTCGCCACGGGCGGCGAGAGCGTCGAGCAGGATCTGAAGGAAGTCGTAGTCGACCGTGGTGGCGTTGGGCACAGCGACCTGGTCGAGCTGCAATGGTCCGGAGCGCCACAATGCGACTTCCTGGAGCCCGATCAGATCCGGCTCGGCGCGGTCGACCTCCTTGGCCAGCAGCCCCGCGCGTACCGGAAAGTTCGTCTGGTCGACGTTCGCGCGGGTCAGGTGGGTCGCGTTGGCCAGCGCGACGAGGATCTCTTGCGGCGTCTTGCCCTGCTGCTGTGCTGCGAGCGCCGCGTTGATCGGGCGATTGATGTCCGCGCCGAGGTAGATGTTGCGGCTCATGACGGTCACGGGCTTGCCCGGTCGCTGCTTGCTCGGCTCGGCACCGGCCGTTCCACCGGCGAGAGATCCGACGGCGAGGGTCAGAACCGCTGCCAGACCAAGAATGCGTGCACTACTGATCATCATGTCCCTCTCATGTGTTCGCGCGTCCTCCACGCCACGACCCGGGACATCGTGCCATGCTTCGGGGTCGCTTACGCCAGGGGTTGAGGGCAGAATTGCTGACTTTGGACCCTAGTCGCCCGTGGGTCAGCTCGCCTTAGTCTGTACGAAACGCGTAGCGGCGAGGAGCTTGGGCAGTTTGGCGGCCGTCGAGGTGCGCCGCGGCCCACGGGGTGCCTTGCCGGAGAAGTCATGCGGGGTGCCGTCCATCATGATCAGTTGTCCTTCCCGCGCCCTCGACAACCGAAGCCACGTCCACGACTAGGTCGACTCGTGGCTCCCCGGATCAGCAGGCTGCCGCGGACCGACCGACCGACCCGGCGTCGATCTCTGCTCAGGCTGCTGCCGGGATTCGAGCTCCGTCGCGACGACCTGCCGGTGTCATTGCCACAGAGCGCGGAGCGGCTGCTGGCCTTTCTTGCTGTTCACGATCGTGCGGTGCAGCGGTCCTTTGTCGCCGGCTCGCTATGGCTGGACGCCACCGACTCGCATGCCTTGGGAAGCCTTCGCTCCGCCCTGTGGCGCCTACACACCGCGGACGACGCGGTCGTGGAGACGGTCGGCACCCGACTCCGGCTGGCGCGACGAGGTGCCTTCCGATCACTCGCGGCGGACCGGCGCGACCGCACTGCTCGTGATCCGAGTGTGGCGCGAGGGCGATCAGCTACGAGCCCGCGTCAACACGTCGAGCGACATCGAGCAGGAGCCGCCGCGGCAGCGGGTCACCGCCTCGGCGGACGAGTTGCGCCGCATCGTCGACGACTGGCTGGCCCAGGCGGCGACCGGCGAATAGCCCCCGATCGCGGTAGGTCGAGGGCCGAGCCCCCATGGACCGGCGTTGTGCGAGCATGCCGTGGCATGGGACGCGTACTTATCGGACTTGTCACCGGACTCCTGCTCGCCGTACCGATCACGCCCGCTAGCGAAGCGGCGTCCGCAGTCGACATCGACTCAGCCGAGAAGGCCGCATCGGCACCCGCTCGGACCCACACCGACCGGGAGCGGCGCTATCAGCGCAAGGTGTTCCACTGGACCAACGTCGCCCGGCGCCGGCACGACCTGCCGCTGCTGCACCGGGTCAAGTGCCTGCGCCGGATCGCCGTGCGCTGGTCGGAGCACCTCGCGGCGAGCGGCGACTTCGAGCACCAGAACCTGAACAGGATCTTCCGTCGCTGCCACCGCGCTCGGTCGGCCGGCGAGAACATCGCGCGCGGCGGCGTCACGCCGAAGCGGATGGTCCGGATGTGGATGCACTCACCCGGCCATTGGGCGAACATCCTGAACCGGGGCTACACCCACCTCGGCGTGGGCGCGGCCGTTCGCAACGGACAGTGGACCGGCGTCCAGGACTTCGCCCGCATCCGGCGTTAGCAGTCCCGCGCACCGAGCCCGTGTCCGGCTGGTGTGCTGGCGTACGCCGGCGGTCAGGTCCGGTCGAGCACGCCGAGCAGCTGCAGCCGTTCGGCGGCCACCTCACGCGACACCGGCGCCATCGGGACGCCGGCCGCCCATTCACGCCAGGTCGGCCAGCGATCGGGGTCCACGTCGTCGACCGTGTCCTCGACCAGATCGCGTACGACCTCCATCCGCTCGGGATCGGCGAGTCCCGGCCAGGGCAAGTACTCGATCGTCCACGCCAGGCGATGCCCGCCGCCGACCGACGAGTGGCGAAGGTGCAGGTCGAAGGCGATCACGTCTCCGGGCTGGGTCGGGAGTGCCACCGCCGGAGCAGGCCACGGTGCGAAGCCCTGGTTGCCTGGATCGGCCGACCAGTACGACTCCACACGGGCTGCGAAGCCGGGATCGTGTGAGCCCGGGAGGACGCGCAGCGCGCCGGTCTCTGCGGTCCGTGGCTTCAGATGGATCAGAAACTTGACCCCGCCGATGTCGGGACCCTGATCGATGTGCCACGGCGTCGATTCGCCGGTGAAGCAGGTCGCGATCGGCGGCGTCGGCACCGTGGGCCGGCCGAGCAGTGCGGTCGAACCCTGGAACAGGCGGACGTCGTCGGCGATCAGCGCCTGGCTGAACGGCGCGCAATCCGCTGACAGTGCGAGGTAGTCGCCGGGGATTCCGCCCTCGCCACCGGGATCCCGCCCGATGGTGCCGAAGGCGTCGCCCAACGCGGCCGTGACCTCGGCGCTCAGCGTCGCGGTCTCGTTGTCGCTGAGCAGACCGGGCAGCACGACGTACCCGAAGGCTTGGAAGTGAGCAATCTCCTGGTGGCTGAACATGCGAAGTCTCCTCTCGTCTCGAAATGCCGATCGGTACGTCGAGACGGAGGAGCTCGTGCGCCAGTGAGTTAGCCGAAGCCGGAGTGCATGGAGCCGAGCCTAGGAGACGCCGCTCGGAAGGTCATGCGAAATTCGGCTCGCGGCCTCGTCCACGGCGGCGACGAAGCCGTGGAGCTGGTCGTCGGTCACGGCCAGGCTCAGTGCCAGGTAGCCGCGTCCCGCGATGTAGTAGCCACGGTCCAGCAGGACGAGGAACAGCAGCTCCCGGAGTCGCTCGTCGGCTCCGGCCAGGTCCTCGACGTCTCGGATCGGCGCGGTGGTGGCGTGGATGTTCATCAGCGTGCCGAGACCGGTGACCTGGTACGGCGCGCCCGACCGGCCGAAGGCGTCGTTGAGCCGGTCGCGAAGTGCGTCGCCCCGGACAGTGTGCTGTTCGGCGACATCCGGCGGGTAGACCTGGGTGAGCCCGGCATGCCCGGCGGCCATCGAGGCTCGGTTGTTGTTGAACGTGCCGGCGTGGGGGAGGACGTTCGGGCTCGATGGGTCGAAGATCGCCATCACCTCGGCCCGGCCGCCGAACGCGCCGAACGAGAAGCCGCCGCCGATGTACTTGCCCAGTGTCGTCAGGTCGGCGCTGATGTCGAGCCGCGGCTGCATGCCGTGCCGGCCGATCCGCGACGTCATGACCTCGTCGAAGATCAGCAGAGCACCAGTGTCCCGAGTCGCCGACCGCAGCGCGTGCAGGAACTCGGGCTCGCCGGGGATGCAGCCGCCGGCGCCGAGCATCGGCTCGACGAGAACGGCTGCGAGTGAGTCGGCGTGCTGCTCGACGAGGGTGCGGGCCTGCACGGCGTCGTTGTACGGGCAGAGCACGACGTCGTACGGCGCGTTCACCGGCGACGCTTCGTACGGGAACGTCAGCAGCCCGCCGTGATAGCCACCGCGAACGGCCAGAACGCGCTCGCGCCCGGTGTACGCCCGGGCGGCCGACAGCGCCATCAGGTTGGCCTCCGTACCCGAGTTGGTGAAGCGCACCCGCTCGATGGTGGGGAAGCGATCGCAGACGGCGCGGGCCAACGCGACCTCGTGGGGCGTGTGTGCGCCGGGCCCGATGCCTTCGGAGAGCGCGCCGGTGACGGCCTCGGCGATGACGGGGTCGGAGTGGCCGAAGAGACCGGCCGAGAAGTTGCCGAGAAGGTCGATGTACTCGTGCCCGTCGACGTCCTCGAGCCGGCTGCCCGACGCCCGGCTGACCCGGATCGGGAACGGCCGGTGAAACAGCACGGTCCGGGTGTTGCCGCCGGGCAGCACGCCGACGGCGTCCGTGTGCAGCTCGCGGGTGCGCGGCCGACGCTCGACGAAACGCCGGCGCGCGGCAGCGACCGCCTCGTCGATCTGATCGGTCCGCGTCGTCACGATCCCCTGAGGGTAGCCAAATTGCGAAACACGCCGGCGTGTTTCGCAATTCGGCTACCGCCAGTGGGCGTGGGGGGTCAGCGGCGGGCCGGCCGCCAGCCGTCGGGCGCGAAGACCTCCGGGTGGTGTTCGCCGTCGAGGAGCAGGCCTTGGTCGCTCACCGCGCGGATCCCGTCGACGTAGACGCCGCGACCGGAGTAGTCGGGGTCGGTCGCGTAGGCCCAGCGGAGGATCCGGTCGCCGGCCGCCAGGTCGGCTCGTGCCTGCACCCAGCGTCGATCACCGGAGGCGGTGTACGTCCCGTCGGTCGGCGTCACGGCGCCCCGGTCGCGTACCTCGAACGGCAGCGGCGTCCAGGTCGCACCGCCGTCGGTCGACGTCTCCAGCGAGAACACGTCGGTCTCCTCGGTGTCGATGAACAGGTCGAAGCCGAGCCGTCCACCGTCGGCCGGCACTGCGACCGGTGCGTCCAGCGTCGACGTCGTGGCGTTGGCGGTGCCGGCGAACCAGGCGTCCGGACCGTGATGCGGCCGGACCGCGAGCGACATCGCCAGGGCCTGGGCGACCGCCCGTCGGGCCGGGTTGTTGCTGCCCCAGGATCGAGACGGATGCACCCGGTTGGTGAGGAGGATCGCGAACGACCGGGACTGGAAGTCGATCACGAGCGACGTGCCGGTGTAACCGGTGTGGCCGGCGGTACGCGGACTCGCCAGACCCGACATGTACCAGCGCTGATTCAGCTCGAAACCCAGGCCATGGTTGTCGCCCGGGAAGGCAGTGTTGTAATTCCTGGTCATCTGCGCCACAGATGACCGTTGAAGGATCCGAGCGCCGTCGTAGGTTCCGCCGTTGAGCAGCGCCTGGGCGAGCACGGCGACATCGTCGGCGGTCGAGAAGACGCCGGCGTGCCCGGCCACGCCGTCGAGCGACCAAGCGTTCTCGTCGTGCACCTCGCCATGGACCATGCCGCGGTTCGGCACGGCCTGGAACTCGGTGGCGGCGGTCCGTGGCCGCAGGGCCGGATCGGGGTTGTAGCCGGTGTCGGCCATGCCGAGCGGCTCGGTGATGTCGTCGGCGACGAGCTGGTCCAGCGACCGTCCGGTGACCCGCTCGACGAGGACGCCGAGACCGATCAGGTTGAGGTCGGAGTACTCGTAAGTCGTGCCGGGCTGGGTCCGGAGCTTGGCCGTCAGCGCCGCGTGGATGCGAGAGACGGGGTCGGGGTGGTCGCGCCACAGCGGCAGCCAGGCCGGGAGGCCGGACGTGTGGGTGAGCAGCTGCCGAACGGTGATGTCGCCCTTGCCGTTCTCGGCGAACTCCGGCAGGTAGCTCGCCATGGGAGCGCCGAGGTCGATCCGGCCGGCCTCGACCTGCTGCATCACGACGATCGAGGTGAACAGCTTCGACACCGATGCCAGGTCGAAGATCGTGTCGGTGCGCATCGGGATCCACTGGTCGCGGGGCAGCTCGGTGCCGCTGCCGTCGGCGTAGCGCAGCGCCCATCCGGTCGCCTCGCGGGTGACGATCCTGCCCTGGTGTCCGAGCAGCGTGACCGCGCCGGCGAACATCGGCCGGGTGGTTCCCACCGGTTCGGTCCAGGCCTCGACGGCAGCGAGGGCCGAGTTGATCGGCGCCGGGTCGAGCCTGGCCTGCTGCGGTGTCGCGTTCATCAGTTTCGTCCCGCTCGGCGCGAAGCCGTCGTGTGGGCGGTCGTAGCGGCCGAGGGTCCCTCGATCCTCCGCGTTGGCCGGCGTCGGCGCCACCGCGCCGAGTGCTAGTGCGGAGCCTGCCAGAACGATGCCGAGTCGTCGCATCGGTCCCGCCTCACTTCCGGTAGAGCAGGTACGGACGACGGCGCCGGTCGAACTCGTCGAGTTCTGGCCCCCAGGCGGCGACGATCTCCTCGGCGGAGGCGTCGGCCTCCAACATGGTCCGGAACCGGTCCGAGCCGGTGAGGAGATCGATCCAGCGACCGCCGTCGCCGCGCCAGTCGAACCCGTCGTAGAGCCGCCTGGCCTCGACGATCATGTGGGTCGCCGTGGTGATCGCCTCGACCTCGTGCGGCTCGGTGATGTGCAGCTGGACACCGGCGCACACGGCGCCGACGTGCTTGCTGAAGGTCGGCACGAAGTACGCCTCGCGGAAGGCCACGCCGGGCAGGCCGATCTCGTTGAGCGCCTCGGCCCACCGGTAGTCGAGGTACGGCGCCCCGATCAGCTCGAACGGCCGGGTCGAGCCGCGTCCCTCGGACAGGTTGGTCGCCTCGAACAGGCAGGTGCCGGAGTAGACCAGCGCCGTGTCGGGCGTCGGCATGTTCGGGCTCGGCAGCGTCCACGGCAGGCCGGTGTCGGCGAAGCGCATCCGGCGTCGCCAGCCGTCGGCGCGTACGACATGGAGGTCGCTCAGCCGGCCACCCGCGTCGTTGGGCAGCAGTTCGGCGTCGAAGAACCGGGCCAGCTCGCCGACCGTCATGCCGTGCTGCTGGATGATCTGCTTCTTGCCGACTCCGGACTCATAGCCCGGCCGGAGCATCGGCCCACGGGCGTCGCCGCCCACCGGGTTGGGCCGGTCCAGGACGACGAACCGAAGGTCGGCCGGCACGGCGCCGGCCATCGCCTCGTACATCGTCCAGATGTAGGTGTAGAACCGGGCGCCGACGTCCTGGATGTCGAAGACGACCGTCTCCACGCCGGACCGCTGATAGAGGTCGGTGAACTTGGCGGCGGTGGCTCCGTGGGCGTCGTAGACCATGATCCCGGTCCGCGGGTCGACGTGGTCGCCTTCGCCGTCGCCGGCCTGGCCGGTGCCGCGGAAGCCGTGCTCCGGACCGAAGACGGCGACGACGTTGACCTCGCCCGAGGCGTGCATCTGGTCGACGATGCTGGTCAGGCCGCCGGTGATCCCGGTCGGGTTGGTCACGATGCCGACCTTCTGACCGGCGAGCTCGGCCCACCCGGAGGCGGCCTGGATCTCCGCGCCGGTCCGGACTCGGTTGCCAGGTCCGGCCGGGGCGGTCCGGGCGGCGGCGGATGCCTCGGCGGCCGACAGCAGCGGCGCCGCGGCGGCGGCGGAAGCTCCGGTGAGGAAGCTTCGACGTCTCAGGTTCATCGGGATCCTCCGATTCAGGCGGGTCTGTTGGAACAAACGGTGGAGCGAACCCGGAGGTTGTCGCCGGTCGGTCCGGCTCGGGAGCGAGCAGACGGCGACGTGGGGACGTGGCGGACCTCGGGGGACGACGAAATCGGGCATTGTGTCGTCTCAGGCATCTCTTGCCCGTTCTGGTCGCCGGTCAAACCAAGAAGTCGGGACTCCTTGACGATGGCGAAGTCACCCAGCCACGATTGCACTGTGAGCAACACGTTGAGGATTACGCAACAGCCATGAAGGTCCTGGTCGTCGATGCCTTCCCCGAGGCCTACCGCGCCAGACTTGTGGAGCGGGGTCACGAGTGCGTCTTCGAGCCTGACACGACGGCCGATCAACTCCCCGAACGCATCGCGGGCTTCGAGGGCCTGGTCGTACGCAGCACGGTCGTCAGCGCCGACACGTTGCAGAAGGCGGACGCCCTCCAGGTCGTCATCCGGGCCGGCTCCGGGACCAACACGATCGACAAGGCGACCGCGACCGAGCGTGGTATCCACGTCTGCAACGTGCCCGGTCGCAACGCGGTGGCCGTCGCGGAGCTGGCGTTCGGCCTCTTGCTCGCCCTCGACCGGCGCATCCCCGACAACGTCCAGGATCTTCGCGAAGGCCGATGGGACAAGAAGCGCTACGCCAAGGCGCGGGGAATCCTGGGCCGGCAGATCGGCGTCGTCGGCCTCGGCCAGATCGGGCTGGCCTTCGCCGAGCGGGCGGCCGCGTTCGGCGCCGACGTCCACGGCATCGCCAAGCCGGACCGCGATCCCGACAGTGCCCGCCGGGCGGACGCCGTCGGCATGACGTACGTCGACGACCTGCCGGCGCTCGCCCGGACCTGTGACGTGCTTTCCTTCCACGTGCCGGCGGCGGACCAGACGCGTGGTCTGGTCGATCGCGATCTCCTCGGGCATGTCCAACCGGGTGCGATCCTCCTCAACACCTCGCGCGGTGAGATCATCGACGAGGACGCGCTGATCGAGGCGATGGACGCCAAGGGCATCCGCGCCGGGCTGGACGTCTACCAGGACGAGCCGGGCCGGTCGACGGGGCAGATCGACTCGCGGCTCGCCCGGCATCCGAACGTCTACGGCACCCACCACATCGGGGCGTCGACCGAACAGGCCCAGCAGGCGATCGCCGAGGAGGTCGTACGGATGCTCGACGCCTATCAGTCCGGTGAGGTGCTGCATTGCGTGAACCTCGATCCCGAAAAGGCCACCTGACCATGCGGCCGCCCCGGCTGCTCCTGGTCAGCTCGGACCTGGCCGCCGAGCTCGCCGCGGTCGGCTACGAGTCGCTCACCCCCGACAACGCCGCTCGGCTTCGGCGACTCGCCCGCGACGGCGTCTTCGACCAGCCGTCGGAGCCCTCGTACGTGGTCTACGAGCTGGCGTCCGGGGGACATCGGCAGACCGGCGTCGTGGTCGAGGTGGCGGTCGACGACTACCGCCGCGGTCTGATCCAGGCCCACGAAGGGACCAATCCGATCCGGGTCGATCGGCTCTGCGCCGTACTCGACGCGACCCGGCTCGAGCTGGTGCCGCTCACGCTCGCCCACGAGCCGTGCCCGGAGCTCCGGTCGGCGCTGGCCGCCGCGTCCGCCGGCCAGCCCGATGTACGGGTCACCTCGGATCGGGTCGACCAGGCCGCCTGGATCGTTCGCGACCCCGAGATCGCCGACGTGATCGGCAATGCGCTCGCCAAGACCTCCACCCTCTACATCGCCGACGGCCACCACCGCATCGCCGCCGCCGAGCAGTACGCGACGGCGCACGGGAGCGGGGAGAGCCAGCCGTCCGACTTCATCCTGGGCGCGTTGTTCCCGTGGGACGAGGTACGCATCCTGGGCTATCACCGCTGCGTCACCCGTCCCGAGGGACCGGCGGCCAACGTGGTCGCGGTGCTGGCCGAGCAACCCGCCGTCGAGAGCATCGAGGAGGTCGACACGGGCGAGACCGCCGCACCGGCGCCGGGCCGGATCGCGATGCATCTCGACGGCACGTGGTTCCAGATCCGGCTGCGTCCGCCGCCCGAGACCGCCGGTCCGCGTGAGTCGCTCGACCTCGCGATTCTGGAGTCGGTGCTGGGTCCGGCCCTCGGGATCGCCG
>Ga0081455_10003340_pt1 | contig 18499 bp, 15 predicted proteins | sample TabmetS3T2R1_FD_70207 | JGI IMG/M metagenome (GOLD analysis project Ga0081455, IMG submission 70207) | Tabebuia heterophylla rhizosphere microbial communities from the University of Puerto Rico - S3T2R1 | ecosystem: Host-associated > Plants > Roots > Rhizosphere ... | reverse complement strand
GTTTGAACTGCAGAGTTGTTCATCATATCCATATGTTCGACATTACCGCCAATACTAATGACATGGTTTTTGCCCAAGCCAAGCAACCGCGTCGACCAGGCTGGCAGGAGACCATCGCCGGGTCCAAAAATATCGGTGATCGGATCCTGGCCTGTATTGGGATTGAACGCGTGCGGAACGAGTCTCCACGTTTGACTGACGACCGTATTGTTATTTCCGACGGCACGAATGTTATAGAATTTGTTCCGGACACTTAAATCGAGGGTCTGCGTCACCTTTTCGGAAGCGGTTTTGCCGGCGGCGAGGAGGTTCATGTCGAAGCCGCAGGAAGAAATATATCGGACCTTTCCGTTTGGATCGGTCGCAGGCGGAATCGGGACAGGATTGTAGGGATCGGCGCGCTGACCGGGGTTAGTCGCGTCCATGCTCGGATAACTCAAAAGATTGTATCCTTCAGGATCGTTGGCGAAGGCGGCCTGGTTGTTGTTGTACGTCGCTTCGGGGAGAAAAAGTAACTCATACCCGCCCGGGAGCGTCGATACGATCTGTGCGGCTCTCTGTGCGCCGTTCGGGTTCAGTGTCCAGTTGATTTGCCTGTCACCCTTGAAATATCGGTGCACTTGGCCGCCGTGGCCGTAAAACGGCGACCCGACGGTGATCGCGCGTTTCATCCTTTGAACATACTGATTGGTTGACTGGTTCAGGATTTGCTTGACCACCATCCCACCGAAGCTGTGTCCGATCAGCCAGAAATTGTCGAGAGGATGCGGCGAGCAACAGGCGAGCGTCGCCAGATCATCGAACGCCGGTAAAAACCTGTTCAGAAAAAAATCGGCAGTCGCTCCGCTTGATAGGCGCCAATCCCAGCCGAAGATAAACAGGTCGACATTGCTGCTCTGGCACCAGTTGACGAAGCCCGCATAGGGCTGCAGGCCCGGGCAGTTGATGCAGCCATTGGGCACGATGAAGTGTTGCTGATAGTCGTCGTAGTCAGGCGGTGTTTGCGTTTGAAGATTGACGACCGTTCCAGCCCAGATCAAAGGATCGATCCACGTCGTAAGATAGACAAACAACGGACCGTGATAAAAATCGGCTGTCGCGCGTAACAGATGCGATCCCATTCCGCCAGGAAACAGGAAGATCGTCTTGTGGTGCGGGCTTAAATTGGCCTTATAGTTCGTGATGAAGTCGCTGATTGCCCCAAGGGACTTGAGCCTGTTGAGATATTCGTCGTCCCGCTTTTGACTATAGGCGCTCATGGATGGACTCCTTAAGATAAATCGATTGTCGGCCTACATTTCCAAAGCGCGCGTTTCAGAACATTTAGCCTGCGTACGACTGCCATTTCGGAAAAATGGCCAAATAGAGCGGCGAGGTAGCAATAGAAAAAGTGCAAGAGCCATTTCCGGATGGTCGAAAAATCAGGATTCGGCGAGAGGTGGGCTCCCCATTGCAGCAGGTAAGTATACTTCCGAGTGAGCTGTCCGACGACGAATTCGCGCGAGTGCTTAGAATCAAGGAGGAATTCGTCAACCGCGAATGGGCCTGTGTTCACGTCGATGATTTGCAAAGTGTCGTGTCGAAGACTTGCGTCTTCTGTTTGGATAAACGCGTCAATCCGGAGAGAGTTGGTTTGCAGAGTCTCAGCGACTAAACGGCAGAGTTCGATAAATGGATCTCGATCAATAACGTCACTCACATCCTGATGGTAAAAGTACTTTGGGACTGTATAGAATCCTTCACTCCAAGTTGATGGACGCACCGGCTTCTTACAGGCCACACCAAAAAAATCCGGTGGGCCAGCTGGGTTACGGGTATAGGAGATGCCAATTTCCACACCTTCATTTATGAAGCGTTGAACGATATAGGGTCTGCGCCGCTTTATAAGAAAGCGCCCCAAAGTGTTTCGGTCTTGAATGCCGATGATACCGACCGATTGCAGCCCCCAAATCGGTTTTATGACGATCGGAAATTGGATGCTCGTCGAAAAAGCTCGGGTTGAACAAAATGGGCAAACCAAACAGGTGTGCGTCAGATAGGGTGCGAGAGCGCGAACTTTTGACAACCGGACGAATATGTCATGCTTGTCGTGGTCCTGCCTGTTGCCGAAAACACTCCCGGCATCCGCAAGGAACAGTGAAAAGAATGGTATCTTCATTACTTTGGCAGCGGCCAACACCCGCGTCGCTGCTTCAGTAAAAAAAAGCAACTTCTGGAGGAGATTCGGAGGCATCGCCAAACCACTTGCTAGCAACTTATCACTACAGTGAAAATATTTTCCAAATTTTTCATCTTTGGGCGGCAAAGCGACGATCACGGCAGAGGTATTGCCCCACTAAAGCTCCTCATTTCGACAGGTGGTGAGAGAAAGGCCAACGCACCCGCCAAAATGCCGATGATGACCAGGGTGAAATCGATTGCTCTTCGCATGAGAGCCTCCCAAGGTGAGACCTCTCCCACAGCAAATAATGACCGCGTTTTGGACAAACGGCTTGTGAACTGGTTCACATACGAGAATGGCCGGTCGCCGGAAGCCGCAGACCGGGCAGGCCGTTCCCGCGGCGAATTCACCCAAGGAGTGGATTTGTGCCCTCCGATAGGTCTTAATTGGCGATGTCTCATTGTAACGGGGAGAACCATGAGGGCATTGCGCAGCTTTACCGTAGCCGCTGCTGTCGGTCTTCTTGCCTTGGTCGGTGCAGCTCAGCAGGCATTGGCGCAAATCAAGATAGGCTCCGTCCTCTCGGTGACCGGACCGGCGTCATTTCTGGGCGATCCGGAAAAGAGGACGCTGGAAATCTATGTCGACGAGATCAACGCAAAAGGCGGCGTGAACGGCCAGAAGCTGCAGCTGGTTGTCTACGATGACGGCGGCAACGCCGACAATGCGCGCACCTTCGCCACCCGGCTGGTGGAAGAAGACAAGATCGCCGCCATGGTCGGCGGCAGCACGACCGGCTCGACAATGGCGATGATCCCGGTCTTCGAAGAGGCCAAGATCCCGTTCATTTCATTGGCCGGAGCCATCCAGATCATACAGCCCGTGCGTGCGTGGGTCTTCAAGACGCCGCACACCGACAGAATGGCATGCGAAAAGATCTTCGCCGATCTCAAGGCGCGCAAGCTGACCACCATCGGGTTGATTTCAGGAACAGATGCGTTCGGAAAGTCGATGCGCGATCAGTGTGTCGCGGTGGCGGGCAATGCCGGCATCACCATCGCGATCGAGGAAAGCTATGGGCCGCGTGACAGCGACATGACCCCGCAGCTCACCAATATTCGCAACAAGGCGGGCGTGCTTGCTGTTGTCAACGCGGATTTCGGTCAGGGTCCGGCAATCGTGACGCGAAATTATCGTCAGCTCGGGATCACGCTGCCGCTGTACCAGAGCCACGGTGTCGCCTCCAAGCAGTTCATCGAGCTCGCCGGCCCGGCGGCGGAAGGCGTGCGGCTGCCCGCCGCCGCGCTTCTCATCGCGGACAAGCTCGCGGACAGCGATCCGCAGAAGCCCGTTGTGCAGAATTATTCGCGCACCTATCAGCAAAAAACCGGCCAGGCGGTTTCGACCTTCGGCGGTCACGCCTATGACGGCCTCATGATCCTGGTCGAGGCCATGCAGCGCGCGAAGAGCGCCGACACGGCCAAGGTGCGTGACGAAATCGAGCGGACAAAAGGCTACGTCGGCACGGGAGGAATCGTGAACATGTCGCCGACCGACCACATGGGCCTCGACCTGTCGGCATTCCATATCCTCGAAATCAATCGCGGCGATTGGACGGTGATCCCCGGCAGCTGAGATGATGGCGCGATACGCCCGGCAGGCGCTGCCGCGCTAGCTTGCGACTGCCAAATCCGAGACTTGTAAGGCTTGCGAGGCATTCGAGGCGATGGCCGAGTTGCTGCAATTTGTCTTCTCCGGCCTCACCGTGGGCGCCATTTACGCGCTGGTCGCACTCGGATTTACGCTGATCTACAAGGCGTCGGACATCATCAATTTCGCGCAAGGCGAGTTCGTGATGTTGGGCGGAATGACAACCGTTTTCGTCGCGCATGCCGGCGTTCCATTGCCGCTTGCCGCACTCATCGCCATCGTCGTGACAACCGCCATCGGCCTGGCCTTGCATCGCTTTGCGATCGAGCCTGCGCGCGGGGCGACAGCGGTCGCCCTGATCATGATCACAATCGGCGCCTCGATATTTCTGCGCGGCATCGCCCAGATCGTTTTTGACCGGCGCTTCCACAGCCTGCCTCCGCTTCTCGGCGCCGATCCGATTCAGTTCGGCGGGGCGGCCATACTGCCGCAAAGCCTGGTCGTCTTGGCAACTGCAGCCGTGATCGTCGTGGTGCTTTGGCTCTTCATCGAGCGCACCATTTTCGGCAAGGCGGTGATTGCGACGGCGGCCAACCGCCTGGCGGCGCGGCTCGTCGGCGTCGATACCCGGCGCATTGTCGCTTTTTCGTTTGCCGTCTCGGCGGCGATGGGGGCCATTGCCGGCGTCCTCATCACGCCGATCACGCTGACCAGCTACGATGCGGGGACGTTGCTGGCGCTGAAGGGCTTCGCGGCGGCGATGCTCGGAGGAATTGGCAGCGCGCCGGGAGCCGTGGTCGGCGGCCTCCTGATTGGAATGTTCGAGGCCCTGGCTGCAGGCTATCTGTCCTCGAACTACAAGGACGCCGTTGCCTTCCTGATCATCCTGATCGTGCTGATTGCCATTCCCCAAGGCTTGTTCGGCCGGGCCAAGATCGAGCGGGTTTGAGCTTGCGCAACCTGCTGGAGACACGGTTGCTGCCGCCCATCGCGGTTGCCGCGATCTTTGTCAGCATCCCGTGGTTCTTTCCATCGGCATATTACTATCGCGTCGGCGCGCTCGTTTTCATTTTTGCGCTGGCGGTTGCAGGCCTCAACCTGCTCATGGGTTTCGCCGGGCAGGTCAGCCTGGGCCACGCCGGCTTTCTCGGCATCGGTGCCTATTCGGTTGCGATCGGTCCCGCTCATTTTGGCGTGCCGTCGTGGTTATGTTTGTTCGCCGGTGCGGCACTCTCGGCTGCAGTCGCATTTCTCGTGGGTCGGCCGATCCTCCGGCTCAAGGGACACTATCTCGCCGTCGCGACCCTGGGCTTCGGACTGCTGGTCGCGATCGTGCTGACCAACGAAGCGAGCTTGACCGGCGGCCCGGATGGCATGGCCGTTCCCAGGCTGTCGGTTTTTGGCTGGAGCGTGCGGGGATCGGTTGTCTGGTACTGGGTCGCAGGCACGACCTTTGTCGTCGGGTTTGTGCTCGCGCTGAACGTGATGGAGAGCCCCACCGGCCGCGCGCTGCAGGCCATTCACGACAGCGAGATCGCCGCGCGGGTCCTCGGCATCGATGTGGCGCGCAAGAAACTCACGGTCTTCATCATTTCCGCCGTGTACGCGTCGGTGGCCGGATCCTACCTGGCCCTGTTCAATGGCCATGTCACGCCCGATGTCGCGGGATTTCTCCGATCGATCGAACTGGTCGCGATGGTTGTCCTCGGCGGCATGGGCTCGATTCTGGGTTCGCTGGTGGGAGCCGGCCTGCTGGTTGTCCTGCCGCAGACACTCACGATTTTCCATGAATACGAGCAGGCGCTGCTCGGACTGATCCTGATTGTGTTCATGATCTTCCTGCGGCGCGGCATTGTGCCATCGCTCGCTGCGATCATTGCCGGGTGGCGCAAATGATGATTCTGCAAACCGACCGGCTGTCCATTGCATTCGGTGGCGTGCGGGCGATCGATGCCGTGACCATCGCTGTCGAATCCGGTCAGGTGTTTTCGATCATCGGACCCAACGGGTCGGGCAAGACAACGCTGTTCAACCTGGTGTCGGGACTTTACACGCCCGATGACGGAAGCATCAGGTTCGCCGGTGAAACGGCGACAGGCCTTGCGCCTGACGAACTTGCGCGGCGAGGATTGTCGCGGACGTTTCAAAACCTCCAGATATTTTACCGAATGTCCGTGCTTGAAAATGTGATGGTCGGGCGCCATCGCCATGAGCGGACCGGCATTCTGGCTGACTTGCTGCACTTGCCGTCGGTCGCCCGCCAGAACAAGGCTACCGCGGAAGCGGCGCGGACGGCGCTTGCCCGGGTTGGCCTCGCCGATCTGGCCAACCGTCCGGCAGGTTCGCTCGCCTACGGCGCGCTCAAGCGTCTTGAGATAGCCCGCGCCCTTGCCACCGAACCGACCCTGCTGTTGCTGGACGAACCGGCGGCGGGCTGCAATCCCGTTGAAACCCAGGAAATCGACAGCGTTATCCGATCGACCGTAAAGGACGGAATCACGGTCGTCCTGGTCGAGCATGATATGCGCCTGGTGATGAATATTTCCGACCGCGTTCATGTGCTGGCGAACGGCCGGACACTTGCCGAAGGGACGCCTGAACAAGTGCGGTCCGATGCGGCAGTGATCCAGGCCTACCTGGGCGTGCACGGCTCGCAGGAGGCTCTGAGTGCTTTCGATTGAAAACATCAGGAGCGCCTATGGCCGCATTGAAGTCCTGCACGGCGTGACGATCCACGTCGATGCGGGCGAGATTGTCACGCTGATCGGAGCCAATGGCGCCGGCAAGACAACGCTCATGCACGCGATTTCGGGCGTGCAGCCGATCACAGATGGCGTCATACGATACGAAGGCGAGACAATCGAGCAACGGCCTGCCCATGCGCGTGTCGCGCTCGGCATCTCGCAGGTCCCGGAAGGCCGGCAAATCTTCGAGCCTTTGTCGGTCAAGGACAATCTGATGCTTGGCGCCTGGCTGCATCCCAAGGACGATCTGGACAAAGATCTTGCGCGCGTTTGCGCGCTGTTCCCGATGCTGGAAACGATGTGGGACGTTCCGGCGGGTGCCTTGTCCGGCGGGCAGCAGCAAATGCTCGCAATCGGCCGAGCCCTGATGGCAAAGCCTCGCCTGCTGCTGCTTGACGAACCGTCAATGGGCCTGGCTCCCAACCTGGTTGATCAGGTGCTGAGCACAATTCGTTCGCTGAAAGATGAGAACCTGACGATCCTGCTGGTAGAGCAGAATGCGCGCGCGGCGCTTTCGATCGCGGACCGGGCCTATGTCATGGAAACCGGAAAAATCACGTTAAGCGGGACCGCCGCCGATATCCGTTCAGATCCGCGCGTTCGCGCGGCTTATCTGGGTATCTAAAAAACGTTCGGAAAGCGGACATTCGGCAATGTTCGGGTCATGTCCGCCAGAAAACAGACATTCGTCTAAGGCACGATCCGCTCGTCTCGAAAGCGGCGCAGCAGGCGCACAAACATCGCCTCGCTATCGACCACATCATGGAAACCAAAAAGGCGAGCCTTGGTCAGATCAGACATCACGTCCCAGTCAGTGCCAAAGACATAATCGGCAAAGGGCCACGCAACGAGGTCGCTGTAGGAAAAGCGCCGGAGCTTGTACTTGGTGGTCATTTCCTCCCAGAGCGGACCCTTATCGGCCATATGCTGCGTGAGGGAAATTGTTTGCGGATCCCCGACGGACATTTCGAACACCGCTGCGATCTTGTGCCAAAGATTCCGCCATCGAAAATAGTCGCCATTGGTAATGTTGAAGGCTTCATTTCCGCATCGCTCGTTCGTGGCAGCCCATAACGCTGCACTCGCAAAATGGGTCGATTCAGTTACCTGATAGAGCGTGCCGTAAGCACCGGGTTTACCCGGAAAGCGCAGCGGCAAACCGAGTTCTTTCGAAATTGCAGCATAGACCGCGATTGCCGGAAGAATGCTCATTGGCGACCCGGGTGCAAAGCCGCAAAGGGTTTGCGGGCGCAGTTCCACCCAGTCCCATTCTTTTCCTCGCTGGTATGCGGTCAGCCAATCAATCTGATCGAAGTAATAATTGGGCGGCATGTGGCGGGGATCGGTCTCCCGCATTGGAGTTTTCGTCGGTCCAAGATGTGTGCCGTAGTATTTTGTGCCGGTGACGAGCACGACCCGTTTCAGATGCGGTGAAGCGCAAGCTATCGCGGTGACCGAGTTCACCAGCATGTCGCGATTTGGGCCCGTGTTGGACGCGAAGTTCGATGCGCTTCCAGGAGAAGCCTGGAAGGCGGCGTAGAAGACGTGGGTGACGTCAGCCAACTGGCCGAGCTTGCGTCTCGTGTCTTCTGCATCAAGGAGATCAACCGCGATGTGCCGGTAGCGTGCCCCGTCCGACGCCTTGCGTCGCGACAGCCCCACCACTTGCCAATCAGGCTCCTCGATGAGCTTCTCGGCGATGTAGCGCCCAATGACACCAAGCGCACCGACAACGACCGCCTTGTTTTGCATAATTGTCTTACCCGGCCGTCTTTACGGCCCACGTTTTGCTTTCCCGTTTTTGGAATGCCGTATCTACTGTATCTGATAAAAGGCGGGCAACAATTCAAACGCGAGAGGCCGACACCGCGATCATGGCCCCGCTTCAACCCTCACCACCTTTGCCGACTTCACAATCCCGTCCGCCGTAAAATAATGCACCATGTGCCCGGCGTCGGGCACGATCGCCACGGCGGCGTGCGGCATCGCCATCTGCAGCCGCACCGCCTGTTCGCTGCGGACGATCTCGTCGTCGCGTCCGGCGATGATGACGGTGGGACACTTGAGGCGGTGGTATGACATCGTGAGCGTGGCCGCGGACGGCAGCAGGAAAGCCGAGTCCTCGGCCACCGCGCGCAATTGACTTGGGCGGATCAGCATCAGCCGCGGATATTCTTTCTTGACGATGTCCGGCACCGACCTTGGCGCGAAGGTTTTTTTCGCGAACAGCGGAAGGCCGAGCCAGCTTGAGATAGGTGAAATGGTATAGCGCAGCGCATCGCCGATGACCGGGATGGCGGCGATGGTCGCGAACCAGACGTCGAAGCGCCAGGTCGGGAAATAATAGCCGGAGACCAGGACTAAACCTTTCACGCGCTCGCTGTTGCGCGCGGCCATCGCCAGCGCGACCAGCGTGCCCCACGAGTGGCCGAGAACGAGCGAGCGCTCGATGCCGAGCCGCGTCAGCGCCGCGCTGAAGAGTTCGGCCTGGCGCTCAGGACTCCAGATGACGGTGCGCGGCCGGCTGCTGTGGCCGAAGCCCGGACGATCGAAACATATGACGCGAAACTTTTTCGCCGCGGCGTCTACCAGTCCGCTGATGGTGAAATCCTGCAGCACTGTTCCATTGCCGTGGAACATGACCAGCGGCGGCGCAGCGGGATCGCCGGCGATTATGAAATGCAATCGAACGTTATCGATATCGAGGAACTCGCCGATCGGCGGGTTGCGCCAGCGCGCGATGAACTCGAGCGCGACGTTCGCGAGCACCAGCGCGCCGAGCAGCAGAAGGATTAAAAGCTCCGTGCTCATGTGACGCAGGACTACTCCAATGCCGGAACTGTTCTTGCCGGAAAAACGCGCGGGACCGGGCGGTAAGAAAGAAAGTTGCGGCGGCTTGCGCCGAAAATCGCGCGCTTTGACGGAATTTCCGTGGTGCTGGACGAACGCCGCGAACTTGCGCGCGTTCCGCTCAAAAATAAAAACAGCGGTGACTTAGTTTTACCAAATTACGGGAACAGAAAAACCACGAGGCCGTTGGCCAAGAGACGGCTCCGACGGACGTCGTCAATCCACACATGTCAAAAGTTATACGTGCACAACATCCACGCGATGGAAAGGGAGAAGGTTAGAATGGCTAGGGAAACGGAATTCGCGCAGCAAACCGGCGAGCGCGCAATGCAGGCGGCCGCATTCGGCTTTACCTGGAGCCGGGAGTTCGCGGAGGAAAGTTTCAATCAGGGCAAGCGTACACTCGATGCGATGATGCGAGTCGCGCGCAAGATGGCGGACGATTTCGAGAGCCAGTGTTCCGCGATCCGCGAGCAGAGCACCGAGGTGACCGAGAAGACGCTGTCGAACGCGATGGAGTACGGGCAAAAGCTCGCACGCGTGAAGGAACCGCAGGAGTTCGCGCAGTGCCAGAGCGAGTTTCTGGCCCGGCAGGCGCAAACCTTGGCTGACCAGACCAAGGAATTCGGCCTGCGCATGCAGAAGGCGGCGCAGACCTTCGCCAGCAATGCGTCGAACGCGATGGCTGAAGCCAGCCGCCGAACCGAGGACACGGTCTCGACCATCACCTCGCGCGCGGCGGACCAGGCTTCGAAGCGCCATCGCGCCGACGCATAAGCGCTCGCTCGCGGCGTTGAGCTAGACGCCGTTCATCCCGCGCAAGCGGGGATCCAGAGAGATATCTTTCTGGGTCCCCGCGTTCGCGGGGACGAACGGTTTTGTTTTGCGCACGCCCCTTCATCCCCGTACTGGGGTTCAGCCTTCGGCTGCCAGCGGGGATCCAGAGCAGTTCGTGAGTGCGGGGACGAACGGTTTATCCGGCGTGCGAACCTTCGCGGCCTTCTTAAAGTGAAGCCTTAAAGCACCTGAAGTGACGGGTTAAGTGGCCCTGTCACGCAGGTTTAAGTGGCTCTGTCACGCAGGTTTAAGTGCTTCCCATTCAGGATTAAGAGAAAGTTAACGGGCCAAGTCCTCGCCGATATCACCGTTCCCGCGCGATGCTCACCGGCCCTGGTACGAGGGCGTGTGCACAACCAGCCCGTCGAGCGCCTCGGTCACCTTGATCTGGCAGGAGAGGCGCGAGGTCGGCTTCACCTCGAAAGCGGCATCGAGCTGCTCTTCTTCTTCCTTGTTGGGCGGGCCGACGACCGCGAACCATTTCTCCTCGACATGCACGAGACAGGTGGCGCAGGTGCACGAGCCGCCGCACTCCGCCACGATGCTGGCGATGTCGTTGCGCAGCGCGGTCTCCATCACGGTCGCGCCGAGCTCGGCTTCCACCGTGTGCTGCGCGCCATCGTGCTCGATGTAGGTGATCTTGGGCATTGGTCGCTTCGCGATTTATCCGTTCGTCCCCGCGCAACACACTCCGTTCACGCCACGCCGAGTTTCTTCTGCAGGCTGGTCGAGGACGTCGTGTACTGGAACACCAGCCTCTTCTCCGGAAAGACGTAGTGGAATGCCTTCTGCGACATCAGCGCCGCCTCGTGAAAGCCGGAGAGGATCAGCTTGAGCTTGCCGGGATAGGTGTTGATGTCGCCGATCGCGAAGATGCCGGGAATGCTGGTCTCGAACGTGCCGGTGTCGACCGGGACCAGCTCGTCCTCCATCTTCAGCCCCCAGTCAGCGACGGGGCCGAGCTTCATGGTGAGGCCGAAGAACGGCAGCATGGCATCGAGCTCGATGCGCGATTCCATGCCGTCATTTCCCTTCACCGTCACGGCGGTGAGCGTGCCGTCGGCGCCTTCGAGCGCGGACACCTGGCCGATCTTGAGATCCATGCCCCCGGACGCGACCAGCGCGCGCATCTTGTTGACGCTGTCGGGCGCGCCGCGGAAGTCGTCGCGCCGGTGCACCAGCGTGAGGCGCTGCGCAATCGGCTGCAGGTTGAGCGTCCAGTCGAGCGCCGAGTCGCCGCCGCCGACGATCAGCAGGCGCTTGTCGCGAAACTGCTCCATCTTGCGCACGGCATAGAAGACCGATTTCTCCTCGTAGGCCTCGACGCCCTTGATCGGCGGACGCTTGGGCTGGAACGAGCCGCCGCCGGCCGCCACCACGACGCATTTCGCCTCGAAGGTTTTGCCGGCATCGGTGCGCACGCGGAAGAGGGGATCGCCGATCTTCTCGAGCGAGGTCACCATCTCGTTTAGGTGGAAGGTGGGATGAAACGGCTTGATCTGGTGCATCAGCTGATCGGTGATGCCCTGGCCGGTGATGATCGGGATGCCGGGAATGTCGTAGATCGGCTTTTCCGGATAGAGCTCGGCACACTGACCGCCGACCTTGTCGAGAATGTCGACAAGGTGCGCCTTGATGTCGAGCAGGCCGAGCTCGAACACCGCGAACAGGCCGACCGGACCCGCGCCGATGATCAGCACATCGGTCTTGATCGTCTCGCTCATACTCTTCATCCCGGCACCGGCCGGCTCCTGACGCTGTAACATTGTCTCTACATCCTCACGCTCGTCCCCGCGAAAGCGGGACCCAGGGCGAGTTTCTCCGCCCTTTCAAGTTGCGCTGGATCCCCCGCTTGCGCGGGGATGAACAAAGTTTGCTGCACTACACTCTCTCCCGCTTGAATTTGGCTGAGGCCCGTTATCCCGCGCAATGCGCTTATCGGGAACTTCGATCAGGCGCAACAGTTCCGCCAGATTCTGCTCCGGCGTGCGGCCGCTGGTGGACAGCGCGACATCGGCCTTCGCATAAAGCGGCTCGCGGCTGCGCAGAATCGAAATGAGATCCTCCATGGCGCGCGCGCTTTTCGCCATCGGGCGCATGTCGCCTTGCGCCATCACGCGCTTCATATGGTCGTCGGGCTCGGCGCGCACCCACACGGTAAAGCAGGAGGCAAGCAGAAGCTCGAGCGTGCCCGGCTCGGTGACGATGCTGCCGCTGGTCGCGATCACGAAGCGCTCGTGCCGGCGCAGCAAATCGTCGAGCGCCTCGCGCTCGGCGCGGCGGAAGGTTTCCTGGCCGAACATGTCGAAAATCTCGCTCAGGCTCGCGCCGCTGCGCTTCTCGATCTCGCGGTCGAGCTCGATGAAGGCCACGCCGAGACGCTCGGCCAGCAGCGCGCCAAGTGTGGACTTCCCGCCGCCGCGCAGGCCAATCAGCGCGATGCGGCGCCGGCGCGTGTCATCGGTCGGCTCGCTGAAATGGCGCAGCAGCATGTCGCGCGCTTCCGCAAGCGCCGGCGGCGACAGCCGCTCGAGAAACTGCGACAGCAGCACGAGATCGAGCGGTGGCTCGGCGCCTTCGTTCACAAGCTGCGTGACGGGCAGGCCGATGGCGCGCGAGATCCGCCGCAGCAGCACGATCGAGCCGTTGCCGAGGCCGGCCTCGAGCTGCGCCAGGTAGCGCTCGGATACCTTGGCGTGCCGGGCCAGCGCTTTCCGGGTCATGCCGCGCTGGTTGCGCAGCGTGCGCACGCGCTCGCCGAGCCGGCGCAGATAGGCATCGGTCTCGCGGCCGTTGCCGGCCTTGCCGTTGCCGGGCTTGCCATTGGCCTTTGCAATTGAACTGGTACGGGCACTTTTCATGCTCCCCACCTAACATGCATTATATTGCCGAGCAATAGGGCCTTGGAAGAGAGCATAAAATGTCATTTGGTGCGGCCCTTGGAACTGCATGACATAAGGCCCCGTTGCGGCCATGCCTTCTGCCATGATAAAGAATATGCATAATAATGCATTGAGGCAGGTGGCTCGCTCACCGTTCGTCCCCGCGAAAGTGGGGTCCAGAAATACGTTCTCGGTGGGCCTGTCGTCTTCGTTGTTATGTCCGGCACAAGGCCGGCCATGACAAGTGAACGGTAGAACGATCTCCGTTCATTCCCGCGCAAGCGGGAATCCAGACTGGGTCCCCGCTTTCGCGGGGACGAACGGAGGGTGAGTGATCGCGATGAACACAATCGACTACCAGACCGACCCCTCGCGCTATCGCCACTGGAAGATCGAGCGCGACGGCGACGTTGCGTACCTCATCATGGATGTCGACCAGGCGGGCGGGCTTGGCGATTACGAGCTCAAGCTGAATTCCTATGACCTCGGCGTCGACATCGAGCTCAACGATGCCGTGCAGCGGCTGCGCTTCGAGCATCCGGAAATCCGCTGCGTGGTGATCAAGTCGGGCAAGGACAACGTGTTCTGCGCCGGCGCCAACATCCGCATGCTCGGCAAGGCGACGCACGGCGCCAAGGTGAATTTCTGCAAGTTCACCAACGAGACGCGGCTCGCCATCGAGGACGCGTCGGAAAATTCAAAGCAGATCTACATCTGCGCCATCAACGGCAACGCGGCGGGCGGCGGCTACGAGCTCGCGCTCGCCGCGGATCACATTATGCTGGTCGACGACCGCCGCTCGGCGGTGGCGCTGCCGGAGACGCCGCTGCTGGCGGTTCTGCCCGGCACCGGCGGGCTCACGCGCGTCACCGACAAGCGCAAGGTGCGGCGCGACCGCGCCGACGTGTTCTGCTCGATCGAGGAAGGCGTGCGCGGCACGCGTGCCGTCGAATGGCGGCTGGTCGACGAGGTGGTGCCGAACTCGAAATGGAAGGATGCGGTCGCCGCGCGCGCGAAGGAAATCGCCGCGCGCTCGGATCGCCCGAAAGATGCCAAGGGCATCACGCTGACCCCACTCGAGCGCAAGATCGAAGCCGATCGCGTGTCCTATTCGCATGTCGATGTCGAGATCGACCGCGAAAGGGGGCTCGCGACGGTCACGGTGCGCGGGCCGTCGGAAGGCGTACCAGCTTCGGTCGAAGCCGCGCATGCGCTGGGCGCGAAGTTCTGGCCGCTGGTCGTCGCGCGCGAGCTGGAAGACGCGGTTTTACATTTGCGCACCAACGAGGCCGCGACCGGCGTGGTGCTGTTCCGCACTGACGGCAATGCACAGGCCGTGCTCGAGCATGATGAATTCCTCGCCAAGTCCAATGGCGACTGGCTGATGCGCGAGATCCGTCATTATCTCAAGCGCGTGCTCAAGCGCCTCGATGTCACCGCCAAAAGCTTCATCGCGCTGATCGAGCCCGGTTCGTGCTTTGCCGGCACGCTCGCCGAGCTCGCCTTTGCCGCCGACCGCTCGCTGATGCTGATCGGCACGCGCGAAGGCGACAACCGCAAGCCGGCCGCGATCACGCTCGGGCAGGCCAATTTCGGCATCTACCCGATGGGCAACGGCCTGACTCGCCTCGAGACTCGTTTCCTCGGCGAGCCGAAGACGCTCGAGACGCTGAAGGGAAAAATCGGCCAGCCGGTCGAGGGCGAGGAGGCGGCCGAGCTCGGCCTCGTCACCGCGGCTTATGAGGATTTCGACTGGGACGATGAATTGCGCGTGATGCTCGAGGAGCGCACGAGCTTCTCGCCCGATGCGATGACCGGCATGGAAGCGAACCTGCGCTTCGCGGGTCCCGAGACGATGGAAACGAAAATCTTCGGCCGGCTGACCGCGTGGCAGAACTGGATCTTCCAGCGCCCCAACGCGATCGGCGAGCAGGGCGCCTTGAAGCTTTACGGAAGCGGCGTCTCGCCCACGTTCAACAAGGACAGGGTGTGATGCGGGTGCGTGTCGCAACAATCTCCGTTCATTCCCGCGCAAGCGGGGATCCAGAGCGCGATCGCAGCGTCGAGAAATTTTTCCCTGGGTCCCCGCGTTCGCGGGGACGAACGGGAAACTGGAATATAGAAAGGATAGTGCCATGAACATCGCCCAGGTCGATTATGACGGCTTGATCCCGAACAATGTCGCGCTCGGGAACGACGTGCGCGTCAAGCGCGCGCTGGAGAAGTGGCACCCCGGCTATCTCAACTGGTGGAACGACATGGGGCCGGAAGGCTTCCAGCAGGCGCTGGTCTATCTGCGCACCGCGGTGAGCGTCGACCCGAAAGGCTGGGCAAAGTTCGACTACGTGCGCATGCCCGAATATCGCTGGGGCATTCTGCTTGCGCCGCAGATGGAAGGCCGCAAGGTCAACTTCGGCATGCACAAGGGCGAGGAGGCCTGGCAGGAAGTGCCGGGCGAATATCGCGCCATGCTGCGCCGCCTCGTCGTGATCCAGGGCGACACCGAGCCGGCCTCGGTCGAGCAGCAGCGCCATCTCGGCAAGACCGCACCCTCTCTCTACGACATGCGCAACCTGTTCCAGGTGAACGTCGAGGAAGGCCGCCATCTCTGGGCGATGGTGTACCTGCTGCAGAAATATTTCGGCACCGATGGACGCGAGGAAGCCGAAGCGCTGCTGCAGCGTCGCTCGGGCGATCCTGACACGCCGCGCATGCTCGGCGCCTTCAACGAGAAGACGCCGGACTGGCTGTCGTTCTTCATGTTCACCTTCTTCACCGACCGCGACGGCAAGATGCAGCTCGAGGCGCTGGCGCAATCGGGCTTCGATCCGCTCTCGCGCACCTGCCGCTTCATGCTGACGGAAGAAGCGCACCACATGTTCGTGGGCGAGACCGGCGTTACCCGCGTCATCCAGCGCACCTGCGAGGCGATGAAGGAGGCCGGCATCACCGATCCGCATGAGGTCGAGAAAGTGCGCAAGCTTGGCGTCATCGACCTGCCGACGATCCAGAAAAAAGCCAATCTGCATTTCTCGCTCACGCTCGACCTGTTCGGCAGCGAGATCTCGACCAACGCGGCGAATGCGTTCCACGCGGGTCTCAAGGGCCGCTACCGCGAGGACCGGCTTAAGGACGATCATCAGCTGGAAGGCGGCACCTACCCGGTGCTGCGCCTGATCGACGGCAAAATCAGGAACGAGGATGCGCCGGCGCTGTCCGCGCTCAACATGCGGCTGCGCGACGATTACGTGGGCGACTGCAATAACGGCGTCGGGCGGTGGAACAAGGTGATCAGCGAGATCGGCATTCCGTTCGAGCTCAAGCTGCCGCACGTCGCGTTCCACCGCCACATCGGCGAGTTCTCCTCGATCAAGGCCGATGTGAATGGGCAGATTTTGAGCGATGCGGACTGGCAGAAGCGCCGCAACGAATTTCTGCCGTCGGATGCCGACCGCGACTTCATCGAGAGCCTGATGAAGCCGGAGACCGAGCCGGCAAAATTCGCCGGCTGGATCGCGCCGCCGAAGGTCGGCATCGACAACAAGCCCGGCGACTTCGAATACGTGAAGATCGTGTAATCCACTCTCCGTTCGTCCCCGCGAACGCGGGTCCGACTTCGACGGCTGATTGCTTTTCCGTTCGTCCCCCGAAAGCGGGGACCCAGGGTAATCAATTGCGAATCTATCAGCTGACTCTGGATTCCCGCTTACGCGGGAATGAACGGAGTGGGTGGCGACGCTACCGCCTCTGCCGTTCGTCCCAGCATCCGGTTCTGGCTTCGACGGCTTGCTTTTCCGGTCGTCCCCGCGCAAGCGGGGACCCAGATCTTGGACGCATTGGATCCCCGCTGGGGATGAACGGAGTTTGCGGTTGAAGCCTGATGGGCAATGCCCACAGAATGACGGGGATAATTCTCCCCATACTCCGGCGGTACACCCGGAATTCGAATCAACCCAGAGTGGAATCCACCAAGCGGTAAAATGATATGGCGGTCAACGCCGGCCGCGCGAAAACACGCGACAAATCACAGCCAATTTAGAAAACGTGATCCGGCCCGAAAGCGCCTCTCTCGCAGGCCCATCGCGCCAGCCGGCAAGTCAGGCGGGCGGTGGACATCGCTGAACTGCAGGTTGTCGTGCTGGCCTTCCGAAAAACTTCGCTCTAATTTTACCTCCAGGGAGTGGGCATGAGGACGTTGTTGCTGGCTGGATTTCTCCTGGCCGGGCTTGCATCGCAAGCCGCAGCCCAGCTCGCCGTCGGGCCGGTCGCGATCAACAACACCGTCAATGGGGTACCGGTCACCGTCAGTGCGACCTCCTATACGACCGTCAAGCCGGTCGACAACGACATCGTGGTAACCGCGCGAATCTTCGCCGACCTCGTCGACCTGCAGAAAAAAATCGCGAGCATTGTCGGCAAGTTCAAGCGGGGCGACACCTGTGCGAACAAAGGCGCCGAGCCAAATCCTGTCATGTCGCTCAAGAGCAGCACGCTGTGGCCGCGCAGCGATCAGCTGGTCATGTTCCTGCGCGGCCATATCGACATGTGGTCCTGCGTCGCCGGACCGCCAAAGACCGAGACACGTTACGTGCAGAAGAAGATCGCCTTCATCAAGTACAAGACGGCCGTGCTGCACACGGTTAAAGAAGTGAAGAAGAGCAAGAGCGGCACGCAGCCGTTCGACGCAACTTTGCCGGCAATCCTGATGAAGACGGAGGACGGCAAGGTCTCGCTCGAGGTCACCAAGCCCTTCCTGAAGCTCGAAGGGTATTCTGACACGGTTCTCAAGCGCGCCAACGCTGATCTCAACAAGAATGCGCTCAGCGCCCTGCAAAGCGCGATCGATCCGGAGAAGCTGAAGACGGCGCTGCCGAAGGAGCTGCAGAAGCTGAACATGTCGGTGCAGTCGGCGCGCTTCCGCGATTACGGCGGCCACGCCATCGCGGAAATCAACCTCGGCGCAACGATCTCCGGATCATCGCCGCTGCGCCAGCAGGTGATGACGGATTAGGGGCGACACAACTGTCTCCCCGTTCGTCCCCGCGAAAGCGGGGACCCAGAGCAGCCAGCCGAAGCTTCCAATTTGTCTGGATTCCCGCTTGTGCGGGAATGAACGGAATGTGTTAGCCGCTTACGCGGGAATGACGGGACCGCGTTCGACTATTGCGCCGAAGCCTGCCGATCCTCTTCGCGCAACTTGAAGCGCTGAATCTTCCCCGTCGCGGTTCGCGGCAGTGTGGTGCGCAGCTCGATCCAGCGCGGAAATTTCCACGGTCCGGCCTTGTCCTTGACGTGCACCTTCAACATCTCGAACAGACCGTCGTCGGCCTTGTAGCCGTTCCTGAGCACAATGAAAGCCTTCGGCTTGATCAGCC
>Ga0081455_10003339_pt1 | contig 18500 bp, 16 predicted proteins | sample TabmetS3T2R1_FD_70207 | JGI IMG/M metagenome (GOLD analysis project Ga0081455, IMG submission 70207) | Tabebuia heterophylla rhizosphere microbial communities from the University of Puerto Rico - S3T2R1 | ecosystem: Host-associated > Plants > Roots > Rhizosphere ... | reverse complement strand
GGTCTGGACCTGCAGGTTCACGTCGGTCTGCTGCTGGAACTGCTGCACGTTGATCGCCGGCTTGCCGGCCGAGGTGCACTGCTGCGAACGGGCGGCCAGGTCGTCCACCTGGACGGTGCCCTGCTGGACGGCGACGTTCTTGCCGCACAGGTTGTCCAGCGTGATGTTGTCCGGGTTGCCCCGCGGCACGGCCAGTGAGGTGCCGGCGCGGTAGTAGGAAACCATGTCGACGGTCTGGAGGCGATCGGAGTTGATGCTGAACGACGAGATCGCCAGCTCATACTGACCCGCGCCCAGACCCGCCAGGATGCCGGAGAAGGCGGCGTTCTGGTACTCCATGGTCAGGCCCAGCTTCTGCGCGACCGCGTTGCCGAAGTCCACGTCGAAGCCGACAACCTTACCCTGGTCGTCGACGAACTCGTTGGGTGCGTAGCTCTGGTCCTGGCCGACGACGATCTTGCCGTCGGCGGCGATGGCCTGTGGGACCATCGCGGCCAGCGCCGGGTCCTTCGCGACCGCCGGGATCTCCCCGGGCTGTGTCGTGGCGCCCGCACCAGCCGGCGGCTGGCTGGTGCCTCCGGAGCCGTTTCCACCAGCGCCGCACGCCAGGGTCAGCCCGGCCAGGGCGAACGCGGGCAGCAGGGCAAGCGCCTTCTTGTGTGATGCACGTGCCACGGAGCCACTCCTAGTCACTCTTAGTAGGTCATACCGGTGAGGGCTCGCATCCTGCCATCCGAATGGGTCACGCGCAGCATCGACAGTGTCACGTCTTGGCGATCGGTCGCCGGCTCGACGCCAACGGGCCTACCTGCGACAACGGGGTGGCCCAGCGGGTAACCAGCTGGTAACACGCGAGTGACCCCGGGTGTCCTGCCCGGGTGGCACCGTGGGCGAGGATGACGACCATGGCCACCACCCCCGCACCCCGGCTGCCGACGTCCGGCCTGCGCGCGCGCACCACCACGCGCTCGCGGCGCAACGGGCACGCCGACACCCGGTTCGAGGGCTATCTCGATCCGCGGCGGCCGCACGCCGGCGCCTACGACGAGATGTTCGCACCGGACGGCACGGTGCGGTCGCACTACCGGGCGCTGTACGAGTCGATCGCCGGGCTGGACGCGGCAGATGTGACCGCGCGCGCCGAGGCGCTGGACCGGGCGATGGTCGACCAGGGCATCACGTTCTCGCTGTCCGGGCAGGAGCGGCCGTTCCCGCTGGACCTGGTGCCGCGCGTGATCGCGGCGGGCGAATGGACCCGGCTCGAGCGCGGCGTCGTCCAGCGGGTGCGCGCGCTCGAGGCGTTCCTCGCCGATGTCTACGGCGACGCGCAGATCCTGAAGGACGGCGTGCTGCCCCGGCGGTTGATCACCTCGTGCGCGCACTTCCAGCGGGAGGCCTTCGGCGTCAACCCGCCCAACGGCGTGCGCATCCACGTCGCGGGCATCGACGTGGTTCGCGACGAGGAGGGCACGTTCCGGGTGCTGGAGGACAACCTCCGCAACCCGTCCGGAGTGTCCTATGTGATGGAGAACCGCCGCACGATGGCGCGCGTGTTCCCCGACCTGTTCGCTCAGCACCGGGTGCGGCCGGTCGGCGACTACTCCGCCCATCTGCTGCGGGCCCTGCGCGCGGCGGCCGCGCCGAACGTCGCCGACCCCAACGTCGTCGTGCTCACCCCGGGTGTGGCCAACTCGGCGTATTTCGAGCATTCGCTGCTGGCCCGGCAGATGGGCGTGGAGCTGGTCGAGGGCCGGGACCTGTTCTGCCGCGACAACGTCGTCTACCTGCGCACCACCCAGGGCGAGGCGCCGGTGGACGTCATCTACCGGCGCATCGACGACGAGTTCCTCGACCCGCTGCACTGGCGGCCCGACTCGGTGCTCGGCGTCGCGGGTGTGCTGAACGCGGCCCGCGCCGGCAACGTGGTGATCGCCAACGCGGTCGGCAACGGCGTCGGCGACGACAAGCTCGTCTACACCTACGTGCCCGAGATGGTGAAGTACTACCTGGGCGAGAAGCCGTTGCTGCCCAATGTGGACACCTACCGGTGCTGGCTCCCGGACGAGCTGGACCACGTGCTGACGCACTCGGACGAGCTGGTCGTCAAGCCGGTCGAGGGCTCCGGCGGGTACGGCATCGTGTTCGGGCCGGACGCGACCGCGCGCGAGCTGGCCGTGCTGCGGCGCAAGATCCGCGCGAACCGCCGCGGCTGGATCGCGCAGCCGGTGGTACAGCTGTCCACGGTGCCGTCCAAGACGGACGACCACCTCGCGCCGCGGCACGTGGACCTGCGGCCGTTCGCGGTCAACGACGGCAAGGAGATCTTCGTGCTGCCCGGCGGTCTGACCCGGGTGGCGCTGCGCGAGGGCAGCCTGGTGGTGAACTCGTCGCAGGGCGGTGGCTCGAAGGACACCTGGGTGCTCGCGGCCCGCTCTTCCAACGCCGAACGGGAGCTGGCGGAGCCCGCGCTGGGCGACTCGGTCGACGGCATCGCCGCCGAGCAGGGTCCCGAGCTGACGATCTCCCAGCAGCAGCAACAACAGCAGTAAAGGAGGGGTGGGATGCTGGCCCGCAACGCCGAATCGCTGTACTGGATCGGCCGGTACGTCGAGCGCGCCGACGACACCGCGCGCATCCTGAACGTCTCCGTGCACCAGCTGCTCGAGGACGCCACGGTGGACCCCGACCACGCCAGCCGCCAGCTGCTCGCGGTACTCGGCATCCCGCCGAACGACCAGCGCGAACTGGACCTGTGGAAGCTGACCGAACTGGTCGCGTACTCGAAGGAGAACCCCAGCTCGATCGTCGGGTCGATCAACTCGGCGCGGGAGAACACCCGCGGTGCGCGCGAGGTGGTGTCGACCGAGCTGTGGGAGTGCCTGAACACGACGTGGAACGCGGTGCCCGACCGGCAGCGCTACGCCCGCCGCGCCGGGCCGCACGCGTTCCTGTCGTTCGTCGAGGAGCGCGCGGCGATGTTCGCCGGGCTCGCCGACTCGACGATGAGCCGGGACGACGGCTGGCTGTTCATGGTGCTGGGCCGATGGATCGAGCGGGCCGACATGGTGACGCGGCTGCTGTTGTCGCGGGTGCAGGACCGGGCGTCGTCGCCGGGCTGGATGACGGTGTTGAGCTCGGCGGGCGCGCAGGACACCTACCTGCGGACCAACCGCGGGGCGCTCGACGCGCGGCGGGTGGTGCAGTTCCTGTTGCGGGACACGCTGTTCCCGCGGTCGGTGTTCCACGCTCTACGCCGGGGCGAGGAGTGCCTGGAGCAGCTTGACCCGGAGCCGGCCGGTCGGCGCAACGAGAAGTCCGAGGCGTTGCGGCTGGTCGGGCGGGCGCGCAGCGAGCTGGAGTTCCTGCGGCCGGACGACCTGCTGGAGGACCTGCCGAAGCGGCTCGCCGGGTTGCAGACGACGATCCGGGAGGTCGGGGAGGCCGTGTCCGTGCAGTACTTCCACACCTCGCCGTGGGTGGCGTGGCGCGGGGCGGAGGTGTCGCTGTGAGCGACAACGACCGAATGGAGGCGTCGCTCCAATTGACACAGCGCCGTCGTGCCTCATGGGCGTCGTCCCGGACCGAGGGACGAGTGCAGGGAGGACGCCCATGAGCTGGCAGGTGCGGGTGACGCACAAGACCGGGTACCACTACGCGACGCCCGCGACGCAGTCCTACAACGAGGCGCGGCTCACGCCACGATCGGACCGGCGGCAGAACGTGCTGGCGAGCCGGATCGAGACGACGCCGGCGACGCGGGCGTACCGCTACACCGACTACTGGGGCGCGGTGGTGACGGCGTTCGACCTGCACGCACCGCACACGGAGTTCATCGTGGTGGCGACGTCGGTGGTCGAGACGGCGGACGAGGCGTCGCCGGTTCGCGAGGTTTCGTGGCGCGATCTGCGGGGCGACGACGTGATCGACTCCTACACCGAGTACCTGGGCACGACGCCGTACACGCCGAGGGACCGTGAGCTGGCGTCGGTGGCGCGTGATCTGCGCAAGGGGCTGGACCCGGCGGAGACGGCGCTGGCGATCTCGGAGTGGGTGCACGAGCAGCTGAAGTACCAGCCGGGCACGACGGGCGTGCACAGCACGGCGACGGACGCGTGGCAGGCGCGCGAGGGCGTGTGTCAGGACTACGCGCACGTGACGCTGGTGATGCTGCGGGCGATCGGGATCCCGGCGCGGTACGTGTCGGGCTACCTGCACACGCGTCCGGAGGCCCGGCTGGGCGAGACGGTGGCAGGCGAGAGCCACGCGTGGGTCGACGTGTGGACCGGCGGATGGTGGGCCCACGACCCGACGAACGCCATCCCCGTCGGGCCGCGGCACGTGTGGGTCGCGACCGGGCGGGACTACGCCGATGTCGCGCCGTTGAAGGGAATCTTCACCGGCGGGAGCGAGTCGGGTTTGGACGTCTCGGTGCAGCTGACCCGCCTGGCCTGAGAGGCGCGCGGGCAGACCGGCTTGCCGCGCCGCAGCCGAGGGGGTGAGACAGAGCCTCCCGGTCGTTGTCGGATGATCATAGGCTGGAAGCGGTGCCGCCGGTTCCGTTCACGGAAGCTCGTCCGCTGAGCCGTCGGCCGCCGTACGCACGTATCGACCAGAGCATTTTCGGAGGATCATGCGCACCGTCCCTCTCGGAACCACGACCATCCACGTCCCCAACGTCGTCGCGGGCATGATGCGGATCTCCGACAACAGCGACCAGCAGATCCGCGACCTGTACACCGCGGCCCGTGAAGCCGGCATCACCTACTTCGACCACGCCGACCTCTACGGCTTCAAGCACCCCGGCGGCGGCGTCCACTACTGCGAGGAGCGCTTCGGGGCCGCGCTCGACCTGCCCTCGTCCGAGCGTGAGCAGATCACGCTGCAGACGAAGACCGGCATCATCGACGAGCCCTGGGGCTACGACCAGTCCTACGAGCACATCGTCTCCGCCGCCGAAGCCTCGCTCAAGGCACTGAAGACCGACTACATCGACGTGCTGCTCCTGCACCGCCCCGACGCACTCGTCGAGCCGGAAGAAGTCGCCCGTGCCTTCGACCACCTCGAGTCCACCGGCAAGGTGCGCTCCTTCGGCGTCTCGAACCACACGCCCCGCCAGATCGACCTGCTCAAGACCGCCGTCACGCAGCCGATCGTCGCCAACCAGGTGCAGCTGTCGGTCACGCACTCCACGATCGTCGCTCAGGGACTGTCGTCGAACATGACCGGCTTCGACGACTCGATCACCCGTGACGGCGGCGGAGTCGTCGACTACGCCCGCATCAACAAGATCACCCTCCAGGCGTGGTCGCCGTTCCAGAAGGCCTTCCAGGATGGCGTGTTCTTCGACTCGCCCGATTACCCCGAGCTGAACGAAGAGCTGAACCGTCTCGCGGCGAAGTACGCGGTCACCCCGACCGCGATCGCCGTGGCGTGGATCACCCGCCATCCCGCCGGCATCCAGGTCGTCCTCGGCACCACCACCCCGCAGCGTGTCACCGACGCCGCGGCAGGCTCCGACATCCCGCTCACTCGCAGCGAGTGGTACGGCCTCATGCGGGCCGCTGGACACAACGTGCCCTGATTCGTACGAAGCGACGCAGGGGCTGCCGGCAAACAAATGCTGACAGCCCCTGCGCGCTCGGCCAGGGCACGCGAGCGGTCGTCCGGGATCAGCCCCGCGCGTGGGCGTCCAGCATGTGCGCCACCGCTTCGGTGACCCGCTGCGCCTGGGCCAGGTGCAGCCACTCGTTGGGCACGTGGGCGTTCGAGTCCGGCCCCAGCGCTCCGGTGACCAGGAACTGGGCCTCCGGGTACTTCTCGCCGAGCAGGCCCATGAACGGGATCGACCCGCCGAGCCCGACGCTGCGCCACGGCGCTCCGAAGACCTCCGCGCTCACCTTCTCCAACGCGGAAGCCAGCCACGGCGCGGCGTCCGGGGCGTTCCAGCCGTCGGCGGACTCCACGCCGGACAGTTCGACCGCCGCGCCGTAGGGCACGTCCGAGGTCAGCGCCTTCTCGATCGCGTTCAGCGCGGCCGCGGAATCGGCGGTCGGGGGCAGGCGGAAGCTCAACGCCAGCGTCGTCGAGGCGCGCAGGACGTTGCCGGCGTTCGCCGGCTCCGGCAGGCCCGCGGCACCGATCACCGACAGCGTGGGCCGCCACGACTGGTTCAGCAGCAGCTCCAGCTCGTCGTCCGACACCGGGCTCATCCCGGGCAGCAGCGGGAACGAACCGCGGATCGCGCCGGGCGCCACCGACACCGTCGCGGCCGCTTCGTCACGGCGGTTCGGCGGGATCTCGACGTGCAACTCGGCCAGCTTGATCTCGCCGGTCACCGGGTCCTCGACGCGGTCCAGCAACTGCCGCAGCACGCGGAACGAACTCGGCACGACACCACTGGCGAGCCCCGAGTGCGCCGCCGTCTCCAGCACCCGGACCGTCACGTGCACCTGCGCCAGCCCGCGCAGGCTCGTGGTCAGCCACAGCCGGTCGTAGTCGTTGCCGCCGGAGTCCAGGCACACCACGAACGTCACGCGGCCCAGCCGCTCCGCGAGGTGCTCGAGGTAGACCGGCAGATCGGGGCTGCCGGACTCCTCACCAGTCTCCAGCAGGATCACCGAGCGAGCGTGGGCGCCACCGGCCGCGTGCACGGCCTCCAGAGCGGCCGTCGCCGCGTAGCCGGCGTACCCGTCGTCCGCCGAGCCGCGACCGTACAGCTTGCCGTCACGCACCACCGGGGTCCACGGGCCGAGCCCCTCGGCCCAGCCGCCGACCGGTGGCTGCTTGTCGAGGTGGCCGTAGAGCAGCACCGTGCCGCGCCCCTCCGCGCCGGGCGTCGCCGGGACGTCGACCAGGAGCACGGGACTGCGGCCGTCCACCTGGACGACGTCGAGCGTCGCGCCGGGCAACCCGCGGCCGGCGATCCACGTCCGCACATGCCGCACGGCGGCGGCGAGGTGCCCGCTTGCGTCCCAGTCGGGATCGAACGCCTGCGACAGGGCCGGGATCTCCACCAGCCCGGACAGGCTCGGCAGCACCTCGTCGCCCCAGAGGCGGTGGACGGTTTCACGCACGCTCGTCTGCTCCACCGGGCCATTCTGCCAGCAATCCGCAGGTCACGGTCCGGCCCGCGCCTGCCGCGGCCGACCCGCCGGGAGCCACCGCACGTGACACAGGTCACCTAACGGCAACAGGGGATCACCGTCGGCGCACTCGCCGCGACGAGCGCGGCCCACCGGTGTCGTTCAGCGGCTGGTGAGGGCGTGGCCGAAAGACCGACTTTCGGTGGGGCCATCATCGGGCTTCCTAGCGTTTTCCCAGCTCAGGGCCCGCTTTCCGAGCAACAAATCAGGCGCGGATCTGCACCGTGGCGCCCTGTTCGTGTCAGGATGTTTCTCGTAAGCCGTCACGGCCGACGGCTGCCGAGCGCTTCGGACCCGAGACGCCGGTGGCCGCCGGTCAGCCATCAGCGGCCGCCACAAGTGGCCTCGTGGCAGGACACCGAGGAGAACGCGCATGCCGTCCCCCGAACAGTGGACGCACCCGGAGCCTGGCGAAGGACCGGCCGCACAGGCCGCACAACCATCGCGGGAGCAGGTGATCGCCGGTTTGCGAAACACGGACGCGGGTGGCGCTGAGGTGACTCAGCTGCTCACCCCCGAAGGCGAGCGAATCGCATCGCCCCAGTTCGACCGCTACATCTCCGACATCGACCCGGAGGCACTGCGCGGGCTCTACCGCGACATGGTGCTGGTCCGCCGGGCCGACCGGGAAGCCAACGCCATGCAGCGCCAGGGCCAGCTCGGCATCTGGGTCCCGCTGCTGGGCCAGGAAGCCGCGCAGGTCGGCTCCGGCCGCGCCCTGCGGCCGCAGGACATGGCCTTCCCGAGCTACCGGGAACACGGCGTGGCCTACACCCGCGGCGTCGACTTCAAGGAACTGCTGGGCATCTTCCGCTGCACCGACCACGGTGGCTGGGACTTCCAGGCCCACGGATTCCACCCTTACACCATCGTGATCGGCAACCAGGTGCTCAACGCCGCCGGGTACGCGATGGGCCAGAAGTTCGAGGGCAAAGTAGGAAACACCGACCGGGACGGCAATCCGTCCAGCACCGACGAGGCCACGATCGTCTACTTCGGCGACGGCGCGACCTCGCAGGGTGACGTGCACGAAGGCTTCGTGTGGGCGGCGGTCTACGACGCGCCGCTGGTGTTCTTCTGCCAGAACAACCAGTGGGCGATCTCGGAACCGACCGAGCGGCAGTCCAGGCTCCCGCTATACCAGCGCGCCCGCGGTTACGGGTTCCCCGGCATCCGCGTCGACGGCAACGACGTGCTGGCCTGCCTCGCGGTGACCCGCTGGGCGCTCGAGGAGTGCCGCCACGGCAACGGCCCGGTGCTGATCGAGGCGTTCACCTACCGGATGGACGCGCACACCACCACCGACGACCCGACTCGCTACCGGCTCTCCGACGAGCTCGAGGTGTGGAAGCACAAGGACCCGATCGAGCGCGTGCGCGTGCACCTCGCGCGCAGCGGGTTCGCCGACCAGGCCTGGTTCGAGCAGATCGAGTCCGAGGCCGACGCGTTCGCCGCGGAGCTGCGCGAATACTGCTTCAACATGCCCGAACCACCGCCGGAACGCGTGTTCGCGAACGTCTACGCCGAGCCGTCGCCCGTGCTCGACGAGCAGCGCGACGAGTACCTGGCCTACCTGGCCGGTTTCGTGGAAGCGGGTGAGCGCTGATGGCCGCCCCGGTGAAGTCCCCTGTGGACAGTGCGATGCCCGCCATGCAGAAGCTGACCATCGGCAAGGCCCTGAACCTGGGCCTGCGCGCCGCGATGGAGGCCGACGACAAGGTCGTCATCCTCGGTGAGGACGTCGGCAAGCTCGGCGGCGTCTTCCGGATCACCGACGGGCTGCAGAAGGACTTCGGCGAACAGCGCGTGCTGGACACACCGCTGGCCGAGTCGGGCATCATCGGCACCGCGGTCGGCCTGGCCGTGCGTGGTTTCCGGCCGGTGTGCGAGATCCAGTTCGAGGGGTTCATCTTCCCCGGCTTCGACCAGATCTCCTCGCAGCTGGCGAAGTTACGTTACCGATCGCAGGGCCGGATCAAGGTGCCGGTGGTCGTGCGAGTGCCCTTCGGCGGCGGGATCGGGGCGGTGGAGCACCACTCCGAGTCGCCGGAGTCGCTGTTCTCGCACATCGCCGGGCTGAAGGTCGTGTCGTGCTCGAACCCGGCCGACGCGTACTGGATGATCCAGCAGGCCATCGAGTGCGACGACCCGGTCCTGTTCTTCGAACCCAAGCGGCTCTACCACAACGGGCAGCTGAAGTCCGAAGTGGACACCGACACGCCGCCCGGTCCGCTGTTCGCCTCCCGTGTCGTGCGGGCGGGCACCGACTGCACGCTGGTCGCGTACGGGCCATCGGTCAAGGTCTGCCTGGACGCCGCCGAAGCCGCCGCGGAGGAAGGCCGGTCGTTGGAGGTCATCGACCTGCGCACGATCTCCCCGCTCGACCTCGCGCCGGTGTTCGAGTCCGTGCGCCGCACCGGCCGGCTGGTCGCGGTCAGCGAGGCTCCGTCGGAGTCGTCGATCACCTCCGAGATCGCCGCGCGCGTGCAGCAGGAGTGCTTCTACTCGCTGGAGTCACCGGTACTGCGGGCCACCGGGTTCGACACCCCGTACCCGCCGTCCAAGCTGGAGGAGCACTACCTCCCCGACCTGGACCGGGTGCTGCACACCGTCGACCGCGCGATGGGCTGGTGAGGCGGGGTGCCCGAGTACAAGCAGTTCCTGCTCGCCGACACCGCCGAGGGCCTGACCGAAGCCGAGATCCTGAACTGGCGCGTCCAGCCGGGTGACGAGGTCAAGGTCAACCAGATCGTCGTCGAGGTGGAGACCGCCAAGGCCGCCGTCGAACTGCCGATCCCGTGGGCCGGCTTGATCACCGAACTCCTGGCGGAGGCCGGTACCACCGTCGAGGTCGGGGCGCCGCTGCTGACCATCGACGTGGATCCGGGCGGTGCGGCCGCCGCACCCGCGCGGGCGGTGAACGGCTCGGCCGCCGCGCCCCCGCCGCCCGCCGAGGAGGAGATGAAGCCGCTGGTCGGCTACGGGTCGAAGGCGACCGACGCGCGGCGCCGGCCGCGGAAGGCTCCGTCCGCGCCCGCTCCGGCCGCGCCCGCTCCGGCCGCAGCGGCTCCGGCTCCCGCGGTCGCCCGCGGTGGTTATGTGCCGTTGGCGAAACCGCCGGTGCGCAAGCTCGCCAAGGACCTCGGTGTCGACTTGTCGATGCTCAGCGGGTCGGCCGAGGGTGGAGTCATCACCCGCGACGACGTGGAGCGGGCGGCCCGGCCGGCCGCACCCACTTCAGTTTCGGGGGATCGCGAACGCCGGGTGCCCGTGAAGGGTGTCCGGAAGGCGACCGCCGAGGCGATGGTCGCCAGCGCCTTCACCGCACCGCACGTGACGGAGTTCCTGACGCTCGACGTCACGCCGATGATGGAACTGCGGGAGCGGCTGAAGAAGCATCCGGACTTCGCGGGCGTGAAGCTGACGCCACTGGCGTTCGCGGCGAAGGCGGTGTGCCTCGCGGCGAAGCGGACGCCGGACGTGAACGCGTCGTGGGACGAGGCGGCAGGCGAGATCGTCTACAAGGACTACGTGCACCTCGGCATCGCCGCGGCGACGCCCCGGGGGCTCGTGGTGCCCAAGATCCGGGACGCCGACGCGATGTCGCTGCCGGAACTGGCGCGCGCGCTGGACGAACTGACCGCCACCGCGCGGGAGGGCCGGACGCCGCCGGCGGACATGGTCAACGGGACGATCACGATCACCAACGTCGGCGTGTTCGGCGTCGACACCGGCACCCCGATCATCAACCCGGGCGAGGCCGCGATCCTGGCCTTCGGTGCGATCAAGGACGCGCCGTGGGTGGTGGACGGGCAGCTTGCCGTGCGGAAGGTGCTGCAGCTGTCGCTGAGCTTCGACCACCGCCTGGTCGACGGCCAGCAGGGCTCGCAGTTCCTCGCCGACGTCGGCGCGCTGCTGGCCGACCCGGCACTCGCCATCACCTACTGACCCCTCCCCGACGATCGCACATTGTCGAAAAAGTGCCGCACCACGGCCCTGGTGACGCGGCACATTGTCGAAAATGTGCGACCGCTCCGCGGGCTCGCTTGACGGAGTGAGCGCTCACTCCGCACACTGGTCGGCATGACCGCTCCCCCCAGACGCCGCGCGCCCGGCATGAGCGCGGAAGACCGCCGCCGGATGATCGTGCAGGCCGTGCTGCCACTGGTCGTCGAGCACGGTGCCGCCGTGACGACCGCCCAGATCGCGCGCGCCGCCGGTATCGGCGAGGGCACGATCTTCCGCGCGTTCAAGGACAAGGACGAGCTGCTCGACGCGTGCGTCGCCGAGGCGCTCAAACCGGACAGCACGTTGGAGGCGATCGCCGAGATCCCGCTGGACCAGCCGCTGCCGGACCGGCTCACCGAAGCCGCCGAGGCGCTGTCGGCCCACCTGGAGCGGATGGGCGCGCTGATGTCGGCGCTGCATTCGTCCGGCCGGCTCAAGCGCGGTGATCACCGCAAGGGCTCGCGGCTGGGGTCGTTCACCGCGATGCGCGAGGCCATCACCGAGCTGTTCACGCCCGAGGACCGGCTGCGGCTGCCGGCCGAGAAGCTCGCCGCGGTCTTCATGTCGCTGCTGTTCTCACGCCGCCGCGACGACCAGGCCTCGCTGTCCACGGCGGAGCTGATCGACGTGTTCCTGCATGGGGCGGTGCCGGCATGATGCACGGTGGAATGCCGCTCGGGATCCGGCGCCAGCTGCGGCGCGCCAGCAGCACGGTGGCCGAGAGTGGGCTCACGGGGCCGGTCGACATTCCGGACCCGGTGGCGCCGGACGAGCCGAAGGACCTGCGCTCCCGGCTGGCGCGGTTCCGGCAGTCTGCGGGCGGGACGGTGCGCGGGTTGCCGCGGGTGGTCAAGCTGGCCTGGCAGGCGAGCCCGGCGATGACCATCCTGATCGCACTGTCCACATTGGTCGGCGGTTTGGTGCCCACGGTCAACGCGTACGTGGCGAAACTGCTGCTGGACGCGGTGGTCGGGGCGGTGCAGGGGCACGGCACGACGACGCGGATCGTCCAGCTGGCCGTGCTGGAGTTCGGCGTGTTCACGGCCACGGCGATCAGCACCGCGTTGACGAACGCGGCGCAGCAACTGCTGCAGGAACGGATGACGCTGACGATCCGGCACCAGGTGATGGCGCACGCCGGCAAGCTGGACCTGCAGTTCTTCGAGGGTTCCGAGTCCTACGACCAGCTGCGCCAGGCGTCGCAGGAGGCGCCCCAGCGGCCGGTGTCCATGCTGACCTCGGCGCTCGGGCTGGTGCGGACTTCGATCACGTTCGCGAGCATGGTGGCACTGCTGGTGTCGGTGAGCCCGTTGCTGGCTGTGGTGGCGCTCCTCGCGCCGGTGCCGGCGTTCATCTCGCAGTCGAAGTACGGGTCGCGGGCGTTCGCGCTGACGCTGTGGATGTCCCCGATCCGGCGGCGGATGGACTATCTGAACTCGCTGGTCACGACGGACCAGTACGCCAAGGAGACCAAGCTGTTCGGGTTGGGGCCGTACCTGGTGGACCGGTTCCGCCGGCTCGGGCAGAACTACTACGCGCGCGAACGGAAGCTGACGACGCGGCGCAATTTCGTGGGGACGGCGTGGAGCCTGCTGTCCACTTTGGCCGGTTCGGGGATCGCGTTGTACATCGCGCTGGAAGCGGTGTCCGGGCGGCTGACGATCGGCGACCTGGCGTTGTACACGGCGGCCGCGGCGGCCGTGCAGACATCGGTGCAGGGGTTGTTCAGCGGGTTCTCGGGGATGTATGAGAACAATCTGTACCTCGACACGCTGTACCAGTTCCTGGCGACCGAGCCGCGGATAGTCGCGCCGCCGGATCCGCGCCCGTTGCCGGAGCCGGTGCGCGGGCACATCGAGTTCCAGAACGTGTCGTTCAGCTATCCGGGGGCCGAGGAGAAGGCGCTGGATGGCGTGAGTTTCGAGATCCGGCCGGGCGAGACGGTGGCCGTGGTGGGGCGCAACGGTGCCGGGAAGTCGACGCTGATCAAGCTGCTGTGCCGGCTCTACGACCCGACCGCGGGCCGCATTCTGCTGGACGGGGTGGACATCCGCGAGTTCGACCCGGATCGGCTGCGGGCGCGGATCTCGGCGATGTTCCAGGACTATGTGACCTACCAGGGAACGGCGGCTGAGAACATCGGGCTGGGGCAGCTGTCCGAGCTGGACGACCGGGCACGGATCGAGGACTCGGCCGCGCGAGCGGGCGTCGTCGAGCGGATCTCGCGGCTGCCGCGCGGGTTCGACAGCCCGCTCGGCCGGTGGTTCGACCAGGGCGTGTCGTTGTCCGGCGGGGAGTGGCAGAAGATCGCACTGGCACGCGCGTTCATGCGGGACGCACCGATCCTGGTCCTGGACGAACCGACGTCGGCATTGGACGCCCAGGCGGAGCACGAGTTGTTCGCGCGGCTGCGCGCACTCGCCGAGGGCCGGACGACGCTGTACATCTCACACCGGTTCTCGACGGTGCGGCAGGCGGAGAAGATCCTGCTGCTCGACCGGGGGCGGTTGACGGAGGAAGGCACGCACGAGGAGCTCATGTCGCTGGGCGGAGACTACGAGTCGCTGTTCACGCTGCAGGCGGCCGCGTACCTGGAGGAGGAAGCGGCGTAGCTGCGGATCGCGTCGAGGCTGTGACAGGGGGTCACCTTGAGCGATATCGTGCTGGTCACCGAGGGGAGGCGCCATGACCGAGAATCCGAGCGACGCGGCCGGCCAGATCGCCGCCGTGTTCGGCGGGAAAGAACAACTGAACACCCTGCACGCCGGCGCACAACGCATGCTGGCCAGCGCGCAAAGCGGCGGCTGGGCGGTGGACGAGGAGACCGGCTCCCACCTGCGGCGCGCGGTCACGCAGATGCAGGACCGACTGAATGAGATCGGTCAACGGATCTATGCGCTCCAAAGAGCCGAGGCTCGGCAATGACGAGTACGCCAAGAAAGTGGCCGCACATTTTCTGGCTGCAATGGACTCGGACGATCAATCCCTCGTTCGAGTATTCTATGCCGCGAGAGAGATGTTGGAAACTTTGCGTCAGGCGATCGAGCTCGCGATGAGCAAGTACGACGCCTCGGAAGAAGCTGTCAGCAAAAATCTTAGCAATCTCAAGGACCAGGCTTCTCAGTGAGCATCAACAATCCTGCCGCGAAGGCACTCATCGGCGCCACTTGTCTCGCTTTGGCAGTAACCGGGTGCACCAGTACCGTAACAGGTACAGCCACGCCGGCGACAGACTCAACTCCCACGGCGACTAGCACAGATGTATTCGTCGGCCTCAACGCTTGTCAGCTTCTCGATCAGCTCAACTCGGGACAGGGGTTCAACCCTGGAGAAAATAAGAGCCGGCGCAATCAATGCATCGCAACGAAGCCCGAATTCGCGACCTATGGTTTGACACTGGACTCGGTGCAGGGGCTTGCCGAGTTCGCAAATACGAACACCAACGTGGCGGACATCTCGGTCAACGGACGCAAGGCAATGAAAGCGGGCATCCCTACGGGAGGATGTGCGATCGCAGTCGAGGTCACGGACCATGCCAGCGCGCTGGCGATGGTGACGATGTCCCGAGCCAGCGAAGATAGTCAGGCCTGCCCGAATGCTCAGGCCTTCGCCGAGCGGGTGGAACCCTTGCTACCTAGGGCGCAATGAGGGCCGCCCTTGCCGTGGCCTGCCTCGCAATGGTCTGAACGCTTGCCAGGTGTTGGAACAGCTCACGGCCGGGGAAGGATTCGGACCGGGCGAGAACATCAGCCGGCGAAATGAGTGCGATGCGCTCAAACCCGGTTTTGGGACCTACGGGTTGGCGCTGGATCCCGTGCAGGGCCTGACCGAATTCGCCGCAGCGAACAAATCGGTGGCGACCACAACGGTCAACGGCCGGAAGGCCATGCGCGAACATTCCGACCGGGGGATGCGCAATCGCAGTCGAGGTCGGCGAACACGCGCGCGATGGTGACTGTGGCAATGTCGCGGTTCAGCGAAAACGCCCAGGCCTGCCTGAGTGCTCAGGCCTTCGCCGAGCGGGTGGAACCGTTGCTGCCCAGGGCCCGTTGAGGGCCGCACTGGCCGTGGCCTGCCTCTGGGGCGGATGCGGGAAGCGCGACTTGTAGGCGAAGCTCGGCGTACGCGGAACTCGGCGTCGCTGGCTGACACTGGACATCAAACGCGCCGTTGGCCCTTCTCGCGCTCTCTACCAGCGCAAACGCTAGCACCCAACCCAGAAGGCAAGGCTCACTTGAAAACCCGTTATCGACAACGTACTGTCGAAAACAGGTTTTCGCTACTGGGAGGTCACCGATGGGCAAGCAGCCACCGACGTCGGCGCGGCGCAAGCGGCTGACCGCCGAACGGGAAAGCGAGATCCTGGACGCGACGTTCGACCTGGTCGCCGAGGTCGGCTACGACCACGCCACGGTCGACGAAGTCGCCCGGCGCACCCGGTCCAGCACCGCCACGCTCTACCGGCAGTGGGACAACAAGGCCACTCTGGTGATCACCGCGCTCCTCGCCCGCAAGTACGGGCCGTCACCCGCGATCGACACCGGCGACCTGCGCGGGGACCTGGTCGCCCTGGCCCGCCAGATGCCGGCGCCGCACCCCGCCGGCACACCCACGCTCGGGATCTGGCAGGCCGTGATGTCCGACCCGGCATTGGCGAAGGCCCTGCGGGACGTCCTGTTCGCCCCCTACCTGCAGGCACTGCGCGCGATTCTGGAACGCCACGTGCAGCGCGGGGCGATCCGGCCGGACAACCCGGCACTGGAGCACGCCGAGATGTTCCTGATGGGCAGCGTCTTCATCGAGAAGCTGCTCACCGGCGAGGAAGCCACCGCAGAGCAACTGATCGCCGTGATCGACGCGCTGCTGCTGCCCGCACTCACGACCGCCACCACGTTGAAAGGCACGCATCGATGACCAGCAGCTCCACCGACTCCGCCGACACCGTGCTCGTGACCGGCGGCTCCGGGTTCCTGGCCGGTCGGGTGATCGCCCAGGCCCTGACGGAGGGCTACCGCGTGCGCACCACGGTGCGGTCCCTGGACCGGGAGCCGCAAGTCCGCCGCGACCTGCAGGCGATGGGCGTCACCGCGGGCGACGCCCTCACCTTTGTCGAAGCTGATCTCACCCGCGATGACGGTTGGACCGACGCCGTGGCCGGCTGCCGGTATGTCCTGCACGTGGCCTCTCCGTTCCCTGGCGGTGTGCCCGAGCACGAGGACGAGTTGATCGCGCCCGCCCGGGAGGGCACCCTGCGGGTGCTGCGTGCGGCGCGCGACGCCCGCGTGCGGCGGGTGGTGGTCACTTCGTCGTTCGCCGCGATCGGCTACGGCCACTCCGACACCGATCGCGCGTTCACCGAGGAGGACTGGACCGACACCACCGCCCCGATCGCCCCCTACATCAAGTCCAAGGCCGTTGCCGAACGGGCGGCATGGGAGTTCGTGGAGCGCGAGGGCGACGGTCTGGAGTTGGCCGTGGTCAACCCGACCGGCATCTTCGGACCGGTCGTCGGTGCCGACTACTCCTCCTCGATCGGCATGATCAGCCAACTGTTCACCGGTGCCATGACTGGCACGCCGCGGCTCTACTTCGCGGTGGTGGACGTCCGGGACGCCGCCGACCTGCACCTGCGCGCGATGACCGACCCCAAGGCCGCCGGAGAACGGTTCATCGCCGCCGCGGGCGACGCCGTCTCGCTGCACGAGATCGCCCTGGCCATCCGCGACCGGCTCGGCGACGCCGCGCACGCCGTGCCTGCCACCGAGCTGCCCGACGACGTGGTCCGGGCCGCCGCCCGGAACACCCCGGCATTGCAAGGCGTGCTGCCCAATCTCGGCGTGATCCGACACGTCTCCAACGAGAAGGCCCGCACGGTGCTCAACTGGCAACCGCGCTCGGCCGCGGACACCGTCGCCGCGACAGCGGAAAGCTTGCTCGGTCTCGGACTGCTTCCAAGTTGAGGACGATGCACGTCGTCACGAGTCGCGGGGGGAACGGCCACATCCGCACCCATCGAACCCTTGATCGCGCTATCTTTTCGGTGACGTCCACCGCGCGCAAGGTACGAGGAGCCCCGGGATGAGTTGGCAGGATGAGCTGCGCCGTCTGGACGCCGAGCTCGCCAACGGGACCATCACGCAGCACCAGCACCGCAAGATGCGCGACGAGCTGCTCGCCGCCGCGTCGGGGAATGTCGCTCCGGCGTCGGTTTCCTCGTCACGCCCGGCCGAGGCCGCGCCGCAGTGGCAGAGTGCCAATCCGGCGCATGCCGGGGCGGGCCAGGTGACGTGGCCCGAAGCACAGCCGCAAACCGAGCCGCCTCAGGACCCGCAGCCCGACCACGGTCAGCGGCAGAGCGCGCTCGCGTCGGAAGAGGCGCCCACCCAGAGCATCTCGGCGCAGCTGCTGTCCACGCACCGGACCACGAGCGCGCCTAGCCCGGCCGACGAGCGCGCCACGGACTCGATGCGTTTCCCCTCGATCGAGGACGCGCCCACCATCGTCACGCACCCCGTCGCGCCGCCCGGCCGGCCGCTGCCCACCATGGGCCCGCCACCGATGCACGCCGGTCAACTGCCGCCGCAGCACCTGCCCTTCGACCCGGCTCCGCGCCTGCAGGCCCCGCCGAAGCGCAAGCCGACCTGGCTGTTCGTCACCTTCGGCATCATCGTGGTCGTCGCCTTGGTCGCGGCCGGCGTCTGGTTCCTGCGCGACCCGGGCGGCAGCACCACCGCCGCGCCGAGCCCGTCCGCCGCCGGCTCTCCCGAAGCCGTGGACGCGCGACTGCCCACGCTGCCCGGCACGCCGAGCCCGAACAACGGCACCCTGACCGTCGACCAGGGCATCGACCTCAAGCTGTACTCCCGCGAGGAGGGCCAGCTGATGAAGACCAACGGCGCCACCCAGGTCATCTTCCGCGGCTCGTCCCAGGGCCCGCAGGGCTACCTCGTGCTGGCCGTCCCCACCGGCTCCCCCACCAGCGCCGCCGCGATCACCCGCGGCCTCTACGAGCACGCCCTGACCGCGGGCCTGCAGACCATCCCGTCCGGCTCCACCGACGCCAAAGCCGTGACCGGCAACAACTCGGCCGGCCAGATGAGCGGCACCTGGTACACCTCGGGCAACTACGCCGTCGCGATCTGGGTCTCCCAGGGCCTCGAGGGCGACCCGGCCGCCATGTCCGCACGCCTCGCCCAGACCAGGACCTCCCTGGCCACCGCCCTGCCGCCGAGCTAGATGATTGATTCCGTGAAGTTGATGTTTAGTGGTCGTAGGCGATCAGCGATCGTTTGCTGGTCACGCCGGTCTCCCAGTTGTGCCAGATGGCAGCGGCCAGGGCCAGCAGGCGTT
>Ga0081455_10003337_pt1 | contig 18504 bp, 17 predicted proteins | sample TabmetS3T2R1_FD_70207 | JGI IMG/M metagenome (GOLD analysis project Ga0081455, IMG submission 70207) | Tabebuia heterophylla rhizosphere microbial communities from the University of Puerto Rico - S3T2R1 | ecosystem: Host-associated > Plants > Roots > Rhizosphere ... | reverse complement strand
CCCGCGAGCTACACAAGCACAAGAAACCCGAAACAGGGCGGGACACTCCAGCACGCCCACATATCCCACTTGACACCACCTACAGCCAGCTCAGGGCACATATCCACGCAGGCTGAGCCCGTCGAAGCCCACGGCGCCTCGACCAGCTCAGGGCACGTATCTATGCGGCCTATGCCTGTCAGGACACCATGGCGTATGCCGTGTCCAGGCGGATGACACCGTAGTCGTAGGCGCGGCGCCGGTAGACGACGCTTGGCGCCATGTACTCGGAATCGATGTACAGGTAGAAGTCATGCCCGACGAGCTCCATTTCGAGCAGCGCCTGGTCCAGGCTCATGGGCACCGCCGGATGGAATTTCTCACGCACCAGCATGGGACCGTCGCCGTGAACTTCAATGCCGGCGATCCTGCGCACCGACGACCCATTGGTCTCCGAGGCGCCGCCATCGATCAGCGGCAGTTCGGCCGCTGCTTCGTGCAACGAGCGTGGCGAGTGCTGGCCACGATGCACCCGCTTGCGGTCGGCTGCCTTCCGCAGCTGCGCCATCAGCTTGTCCAACGCCAAATCGAAAGCCGCAGTCTTGTCCTCGGCCGCTGCCTCCGCCCGCACCACCGGGCCCTTGGTACGAAGCGTGATCTCGACCCGGCTGGCCTGGTTCTGTTGCCGCCTGTTCCGCTCTGCCGATACCTCTACCTCGACTCGAATCGCTCGGTCGTTGAGCTTGGAAAGTCGGGTGATCTTCTCATCCACGTAGGAGCGGAACTGATCCGACATATTGCAATGTCTGGACTTGACGACAACATCCATGTCTACCTCCATCGACGAGTGGGTAGCTTCGAACGACGCGATCAGGCGAGCATGCGCCCGGCGTTCACTTGCGACTGCGGGCCGCACGGCAAAAGCAGCTCAGAAATGACGAAGGCACTGAACGCACCTTGATTTCGGCCTGACTTGAAATCCCCCTGGTGCGCAAGCGCCATAGACAAGACGCTAACCCTTGCCATGGGGTATTTCTACCGCTTCCACGGGATCCTCACTGACTTCTCAGTCCGTGAACATTGGTCCCTCGAAGTCGCGGATCGGAGGCGATTTCGGAGGCCGCAGGCGTACGGTTGCCGCCACTGTAGCTGCACCTAGGACGGTGATCCCGACCGCTCGAAGGACCCTCGCAGCCTCGGTAAGGCTGCTGCCAGTGGTCACCAGATCGTCGACGAGCACAGCTGCATCGGTCGTGATCGGTCTCCGCAGCCGGAAGGCGCCGAACAAGTTCTGCTGCCGGCCTGTTGCGCCCAGACCAGCCTGGTCGGCAACCTTCCGTCCCTGCGTGAGTGCCAATCGAACTGTCACCGGATAACGCATCCGGAGCCGACGCGCCGCAAGCCGGGCGATCGACGCGGTGGCATCGAACCCCCGCTGACGGACCGCTTGCGCCGAAGAGGGAATGGGTATCAAGACGATGCCGCCGGCGCCATAGGGCTCGCTCACCAATAACGCATGCACCGACCACGCCAGTCGCTCAGCGAGGAAACTGGTCAGCGTCAGCGCCTGACGCTCCTTGTGCGCGTTGATCACCCTGCGCAGGATCGGGTCGTACGTCGAAGAGGTGACCGTGAGTGGGAATCCCTCCGGGCAGGGAGCTGGGGTTGTGAAGAAAGGACGCCGGCTGGCGAGCTGCTGCCGACAGCTGGGGCAGATACCCCACCACGGCTGCCCGCAGCCATGACACCTGGCACCCAGGAGCAGGTCACCAGCTGCCGCCAGCCAATGCTCAAGGCTCACTAGCCGAGTCTTTCGGCTCCTGACGTCAGGACCGGCTGGCGCCACGCAATCTGTGGATAGCCATCACCACTAGCCGGGATAGGCGATGGTTCGCACGTGATCGACGAACGGGATCCACTGGCTGCCGCTGTCTTTCCAGGTGTGTCCGCGGGATCCGATGATGACCGCAGTCTGCGTCCGGGGCAGCACCGTAAGTTCGACGGCATTCCAGTTCTTAGGCTCGCCCTCCGGAGTGATCCGCGAGGCATCCTCCACTACTCGGAACGGCGCGTATGGCCTGTCGGAGTCCGCGGCTCCCAAGACCATCAGCTCAGTAGCGTCGAGCCATGCAACATCTCTGATGTTGCCGATCGGCTGCATGTTGGCCTGTCTGGTGTTCAATGCTCGCCAGCCATTAACCATGATCTTTTTCTCGGAACGGACGATCCGCGCCAGCCCGAGCTCGGAGCCTGTCTCAGTGCTCCGAACCAACGCCATCCTGGTGCCGTCGGGTGAGATCTTGAACGCCGTCACTTTTCCGCGGACTGGTGAGTTGATCTCCATCGTGACGCCGGGGCTCCGCGGCTCCTCGCCGGCGGTGAACGTCCACATACGCTGGCGGCCATTCTGAAATCCGATTTCCCAGATCTCGCCGTACCTGGTGAACTGTGGCCGGAGCAGCTCACTGGCTCCGCGGAGCAGAGGACGTGGTTGCTCTTTGGTCGCTAACGGCGCGCGTAGCAGCGTCGTCCGATTATCAGTGGTAAGCGCAACATCGGTGCTCGTCGTCGAGACCGCCAGCGCGTCAACGGTGTATCCGCCCAACGGTCCGGCAAGTGGGCTAGCTGCCGGCGAGTCGGCGGTCACGCTCACCACCTTGACGCCACGGCCGGTGTTGGGGACGGCGTACAGCTGATCCCCAGACACAAATGGGATCGGGTCGAGGTCCTGAGGAATGGCGTCAGCCGAGATCGACAAGCCATTCGGATCGCTTCCCGGCACTCGGTACGGCTGTTGGTTCACCTTGATCGAAACACCCTTGACCCCACCGACCTGCCTAAGCGTGTACACGATTTGCGCAGCCAGCAAACTGCGCTGCGGATCCGGCAGCGTCAGCACAGAGTCACTCAGCGGCACCTCGGCGATGCCGTTAGTGATTGTCACCGAGTCCACGCTCAAACTCGTGTTGGGGGGAATGGCACTGGAGACGGCGGGTGCCAACCATTTCGAGGGTCCACTGAGCAGCGCCTTCATCAGGGCAGACGCCACGTTTGCAGGGTTGCTCAGCGCCGGGAGATAGATGGGATCCGGAACCAGCGAGCCACCATTCCCGAGGAAATAGAGATCGTAGGTCTGATAGAAGGATTTGAAGGAGTATTCCGCAACCATCAGTCCCGGCGGCGGCTTGTCGATTCGCCACTCGCCGTTCTCTTTGAGCAACCCAAAGGTCCACGTAAGTTGTTGGCCGCCTGCGGCATAGGTCCGGTCAGGCTTTAGCGAGCCAACGAGTTGCCCTTCGAGCTTCACCGTGTCGTCCCCGGTTGCGGTCACCAAACCTCGATAGATCGACGCGCCTTGTTCAGGACTCCACTTCTCGGCTGCCATCCGAGTGAGAAACTGCCGGGCCACCGAATAGTTTGGCTGGTAGTTGGAAGTCGCTCGGAGATATCCCTCGACAATCTCCTTCGGCTCCGCACCCAGGATGGGAGGCGCCACCTCGACATTCACGCAGTTCTGGCACGGAGGTTGCTGGCCCCCCACCTTCTCGATCGGTCCCGTGATCGGGACGCTGACACAGCCGGCGGCCGCCAGCAAGCTGGCTATCACAAGAAGAATGCCAGCGAAGCGGCGCTGTGCCCTCCTCACGACGGACTCACTGTCGTTTCTGCGGCGGTTGGCTCCGCGGCGGTTGGCTCCGCCGCGCCCGATGGCTGCGGGGTCGAAGATGGCGGCGTCGGAGCCAGAGGCGCCGGAGCCTCCAGGCCATCGAGCCGTGCGCCACCTGGTCCGACCAGATCACGTGGCACCAGCGGAAGCGGTGACGTCTCCAGGATCGCTCCCGCCTTGCGCGGCAGGGTGAGCCGGAATTGGGCGCCCATAGCGGGCCGGCCCCACGCCGTCAGCCAGCCGCCGTGAAGGTTTGCGTCCTCCATGGCGATTGCCAAGCCGAGACCAGTTCCACCGACGGCACGGGCGCGCGCTGCGTCACCGCGCCAGAAACGATGGAAGACCTGCCTGGCCTGGCTGGCTTCGAAGCCCACGCCATGATCACGAACTGCGACTGCGACTGCGGCCTCGTCGCTTTCGATCAAGATGTCGATTGGATGACCTTCGCTGTGCTCGATCGCGTTGACCAGGAGGTTGCGCAAGATCCGTTCGATCCGGCGGGCGTCGACCTCGGCCTTGGCATCACCGCTTGCATGAATTGTGATCTCCGTGTGGTTCGTCTCGGCGAGCCGGGCATTGGCCTCGACCACTTCTTGAACCAGATTGCGTAGGTCTATTTCCTCAAGATTGAGCACGGCCGCCCCGGCGTCGAAGCGGGAGATCTCAAGTAAGTCAGTGAGCAGAGACTCGAAGCGATCAAGCTCGTTCAACAGCAACTCGGCGGAGCGTGCCGCGACGGGGTCGAAGTCCTCACGAGCCTCGTGCAGCACCTCGGCGGCCATCCGGACGGTGGTCAAGGGGGTACGCAACTCATGCGAGACGTCGGAGACAAATCGCTGTTGGACGGCAGACAGTTCCTCGAGCGTGTTGATCTGCTTCTCAAGCTCGGAGGCCATGTAGTTCATTGACGTGGCCAGGCGGGCCAGGTCGTCTTGACCCCGCACCTTCATTCGATCATGCAGGTTGCCCGATGCGAGGCTTTCGGCCGCCCGGCGAGCAGCACGCACCGGAGTAACGACTTGGCGGCTGACGAGGGCTGCGATGAAGGTAAGCAAGATCACCAAGATCGCACCCGTCGTCACCACCGCGTAGCGAACCACGACTAGAGTGGCGACCTCCTGGGTAAGCGGAAACATCAGGTAGATCTGATAGCGACCGGTGAGCGGCAGGCTCAGGGTTGCGCCCGCGGCGAGTCCTGCCACCGAAGGCCGCATGTCGCGGTAATTGATCTGGGTTGGAGTCATCAACAAGTCGTTGCTCTGTTCGACTTGCTTGCGCAGCGCGGGCGGAATGCTGGACGTCGCTGCATTTCCGGCGGTGATCGTCTGGCCGCCGGCAATGATGATCACCTCAAACTGCTCGGCCCGATTGGCGAAGCCAGTAGCTAGATCGAGGAGCAGCTTGTCGACATTGACGCCACCGGTGAGATCAGCCGCGTTGAGCTGTTGTTGCGCTGTGTTGACAGCTTGCCGGGCCTCATTCTTGGCGGTCTCCTCCTTGCCGTCGATGACCCCGATGGTGGCCTGCTGCATCAGCAAGAAACCGCCGAGAACCAGCACCAGCACCGATGCGACGAATACCGTCAGTACCACGCGAAGCGGCAAAGACCGCCACCACCAGGTGATGGGGAACCGCCACCAGCGGGATTTGAGAGGTGTCAGGATCGAGACCATAAGCCGAGGTTCGCCGCAGAGGCCGCCATCGAATGGAACCGGCTATCGTGCCTGGTTGGTTTCGCCGGCCTTGTAGCCGATTCCGCGTACCGTTACAACGATCTCGGGGTGCTCTGGATCTTTCTCGATCTTGGAACGCAACCGCTGCACGTGTACGTTGACCAGCCGCGTGTCGGCGGCATGGCGATAGCCCCACACCTGCTCGAGCAGCACCTCGCGACTGAAGACCTGCCAGGGCCGCCGCGCCAAGGCCAGTAGGAGATCAAACTCCAGCGGCGTCAGCTGAATCTGGATCCCATCTCGCTTCACCGAGTGCCCGTCGACGCTGATCGAGAGATCGCCGATCCGCAAGGTCTCAACGTCGACCTCATCCGACGCCGGCATCCGGCGCAGCCGAGTCTTGATTCTGGCGACGAGCTCCTTGGCCTTGAAAGGCTTGGCGACGTAGTCGTCGGCACCTGCCTCCAACCCCTCGACCACATCAATGGTGTCGGTCTTGGCCGTCAGCATCACAATGGGCACCCCGGATTCAGCACGTATGTCACGACAGACGTCCACGCCATCCCGTCCCGGCAGCATCAAGTCGAGCAGCACCAGGTCCGGCTTGGCCTCCTTGAAGGCTGAGAACGCCTTGTCCCCATGCGCACACCAAATCGGCTCGAAACCTTCATTCCGAAGCACGATCGACAGCATCTCAGCGAGCGCCGCGTCGTCGTCAACCACCAGCACCCGGCTGCGCGCCCCTGCACTCTTGGTTGTTTCAGACACCCGTATCCCTTCCGTCAGTGCGATATGAACACCGACGTCTCGGTGAGCACACCCGCGATGACCTTCTCACTAGGCGACTCCTGCGACGTAATCCTATGCACCATGAAAACAAGCTTCACAGTCTTACGATGATGTCGCCACAGGCGACGCATGGCAGATTAACTCTCAGTTGAGCTCGGGATTCTCCATCCAGGTCGAGAAGAACGCGACCTCGCCTCGCTGCCGACGTAGCACCGTACGCCACAGCTCGAGTGGTTGGCCGCCAAACACGTCCTCATAGTCGGCTGAAATCACATGCCACATGCCTTCGGAGATCTCTGCCTGCAGTTGGCCTGCAGCCCAACCTGCATAGCCGGCGAAGATCCGCAGATCGCGGTACGCGCCAGAGACGATCTCGATCGGGGTATCGAGATGCAACAGACCGACGCTGTCGAACAGCGGTCGCCAGCCCGGTGGTTCCTCACCGTTCGCGGCCACACTGGCAAGGCATATCGCGCCGTTCGGTGACACAGGGCCGCCGTGAAACAGCAGCCGCGGCTCCGACACCGTGCTTACCCAGTCCGGCAGTACCGCATCCAGCGGCGTCTGGGAGATTTCATTCAAGATCACCCCAAGGGCACCGTCTTCGTCGGCGTCCAAGATCAATACCACAGTCTGGTTGAAGACACCGTCGGCAAGCATGATGCTCGCCACCAGCAGATCTCCGGCGGCCGGGTGCCGCCCGACTTGCATGTTCACGATGCGGCAAACCCTCGGTAGCCGCTCCGGGACCCGCGAACCAAGATCACTCGAAGCAATACCACACCCGCGGCGATACCAATCCAGTCCGCCAGCACGTCGAGCGGATCGCCTGTGCGGTAGCGATACCAGACATGCTGGACGGCCTCACTGACGACAGCGTGCACGGCGAAGAGACCGACCACCACAGCGATCGTTGCAGCACTTGGCCAGTGCCAGCCAGGCGGGCGGCGCAGCGCTGCCGCTAACAAGATCAATATCACCGGCAGGGCAAAACCTACGGCGTGTTCGAGTTTGTCGGCGAGCGGGAACCAGGGCGGCTGCGGCGGGCCGACGACACGGTAAAGCCCCCACAGCTGCAGCAGCACCGCGATCAGCGCCCCCGCGGCCGCCAAATGCCAAACGCGCAGCGACCAGACCTGCGAGCGGTGCGATAGAGCTGAGTACGGCATCTACTTATAGGGCGACTTCGGTATCGGTCGGTAATTCGGTTGGGCCCCCGGCTGCTCGGCGCACTGCCGTCGCCACCGTGTGGTGCACGTCAGCGTGGAACACGCTCGGCACGATGTAGGCGGCGTTCAATTCGTCGTCGGTAACGACGCCGGCGAGTGCACGGGCAGCAGCCAGCAGCATACTCGACGTGACGTGGGCGCAGCGGGCGTCGAGCAGGCCCCGGAATACCCCGGGGAACGCCAGCACATTGTTGATCTGGTTCGGGAAATCCGAACGGCCGGTGGCGACGACCGCCGCGTACTGCGAGGCCTCGGCGGGATCGACCTCGGGCACCGGGTTGGCCAGAGCGAACACGATCGACCGATCTGCCATCGACGCCACATCGGACCCAGAGAGCACCCCCGGCACCGAGAGGCCGATGAAGATGTCGGCGCCAACCACCGCCTCCCTGATGGAACCAGTGAAGCCGAGCTGGTTGGTGTTTTCGGCCAGCCACTCCAACTCACCAACCAGATCGTCGCGGCCGCGGTGCACCACCCCCACGATGTCGCCTACCACGACATCTTGCGCCCCGGCGGCTAGCAGCAGCTTGATGACCGCTGTACCTGCGGCACCGGCGCCCGACATCACGATCTTCACGTCGGAGATCTGCTTGTCGACCACCCGCAAGGCGTTGTACAACGCACCCAGCACCACGATGGCGGTGCCATGTTGATCATCATGAAAGACCGGGATCTCCAGTTGCTGACGCAGCCGCCGCTCCACCTCGAAACAACGTGGTGCCGAAATGTCCTCGAGGTTGATCCCGGCAAAGCCCGGCGCGATCGCGTGCACCACCTTGACGATCTCATCGACGTCTTGGGTGTCCAGGCAGAGCGGCCAGGCATCGATGTCGCCGAAGCGTTTGAACAGCGCTGCCTTTCCCTCCATCACCGGGAGTGCGGCTTCTGGGCCGAGATTGCCCAATCCAAGCACCGCGGACCCGTCGGTAACCACGGCGATGCTGTTGCGCTTGATGGTCAGCCGTTTGGCGTCCTCGGAGTTCTTGGCGATTGCCAAAGACACTCGTGCCACACCGGGGGTATAGATCATCGACAGATCGTCTCTGTTGCGGATCGGGTGCTTGCTGTTCATCTCGATCTTGCCGCCGAGATGCATCAGGAACGTGCGATCGCTGATCTTGCCGATCATCACTCCGGGCACGCTGCGCATTGCCTCGACCAGCTCCTCGGCATGGTCGGTGTCGCGCGCTGCGCAGGTTACGTCGATCCGCAGCCGCTCGTGCCCAGACGCCGTCACATCAAGAGCAGTCACTGCCCCGCCGGCTTGCTCGACAGCCGTGGTCAACTGGCTGACCGAAGCTCCCCCAGCCGGAACGTCCAGCCGTACGGTGATCGAGTACGAGACGGACGGAACGGCTGCCACGGAGCCGATCATCTCACGGGCGATGCGTCCTTCAACGACTCGGCATGGCGGCGCCGGGTGCGGCGGCGGCACTGGCAACGTTCGCCGCCCACTGACCGATGTCGCCTTTGCTGACCGCGACGGCGAGCAAGTCTGGAAAGAGATCCGGAGTGCAAGCAAAGGCTGGAACACCCAGCGCCGCCAGGGCAGTGGCGTGCTCGTGGTCATACGCCGGAGCACCTGAATCCGACAATGCAAGCAAAACCACCACTGTGACGCCGGCACCCAGCAATTCGGCGACTCGGCGCAGCATCTCCTCGGCGATGCCGCCTTCATACAGGTCCGAGATCAGTACCAGGATCGACTCGGTCGGACGGGTGATCAGCTGCTGGCAGTACGCCAGCGCCCGGTTGATGTCGGTGCCTCCGCCGAGTTGGCAACCGAACAGGACGTCGACGGGATCGGACAGCTTGTCGGTGAGGTCAGCGATCTCAGTGTCAAAGGCAACCACCGATGTCTTCACCGACCGGACAGACGCCAGGGTCGCTCCGAAGACAGCGGCATAGACCACCGATTCCGCCATGGATCCGGACTGGTCGATGGCGACCACGACCTCTTTCACGATGGCGTTGGCGCCTCGGCCGTGACCCACCAGTCGTTCGGGGACGACGGTGCGCTGCTCAGGAAGGTAGTGATCGAGGTTGCGGCGGATGGTGGAGTTCCAGTCGATGTCACGCGGGCGGGGCCGACGGGTTCGGCTGGCACGGCTGACCGCGCCGGTGACGGCCGCCCGGGTCTTGTTGGCGATGCGCCGCTCGATCTCGGTGACGACTTGGCCCACCACGACCCGAGCCGTGCGCTTGGTCGAGTCAGGCATCACATTGCTGAGGCTGACTAGGGAGCTCACTAGATGAACATCGGGCCGGATGGAATCGAGCAGCTCGGGCTCCAGCAGCATCGAGGTGAGATGCAACCGCTCGATGGCATCTCGCTGCATCACCTGGACCACACTGGTCGGGAAGTAGGTCCGGATGTCGCCGAGCCAGCGCGCTACCCGCGGTGCGGACGAGCCGAGCCCGCCGGAGCGCCGCGGTGAAGCAATGCCATCGTCTTCGGCAGCGTCGTAGAGCGCTGCCAGCGCGGCGTCCATCTTCTGCTCCTCACGGCTCAGCGAAGTATCCAGCTCCTCCGCAGACGCCTCCCCGAGCAGCAACCGCCAGCGCAGGAGTCTGGTCTGCCGCTCAGTCCGTCCGACGGCCTCAGTCATGACGCCTGCCGAGAATGAGGTCGACGGTGGCGAGCGCCGGACCTGCCAGCTCCAAATCGAACTCTTCCGGACGCTGTCGATCGAGGTTCTCGGCACCGACTGCAATCCGTTCCGCGATCGTTTGACGTTCGGCGGCGGCGAACGTACCAAACGTCCGTCGGAGCAGCGGCAACATATCGACGAACTGGGCCTCGTCCAGCTGGCACACCCAGTCGTCGAGAAGGCCACGCAACTCCGCATCATGAATCAGCAGTAACGCGCCGTCGGCGAAAAAGCCGTCGATCCACGCTGCCTTTTCCGCCGCGGCAACCCCAGCTGACAGGGCACGCTTCAGCCGTACGGGGGTGTCGCTGAGCCACTCCGCATCCAGGAGCAGTCGCACGATTCGACCCAGCAAGAGACCGTGCACATCAGTTCTGTCGATCATGGTGCCGAGCGTTTCCAGCCAGCGAGATTTCAGGTCGGGTGGTCCGGCAGGTGCCGAATCTTCGATGTCGTTGATTGACTCGCTGAGGAGCCCGATGGCGGCGTTGACGTTGTCGATCCGGCGTCGCATGGCGCCGGCGTTGGCCTCGTCCAGACTCGCAATAGCTTGACGAAGCCCGGCGCAGATTCGGACCACCATGACCTGACTTACCTTGCGCAGTGCCAGCGTGTCGGTCTGCCGTACGTCGCCGTAGCGCTGGGCGCGTGCCAGCGCTGGCAATGCATCCATCAGGTGCACAACGTCGGCGTCCAGCGCCGCTCTGTCGGCGAGCGTTGCGAGCAGCCGGTTCAGCGCCCGAGGGAGATCGGCGAGCAAGGAGCGCTCGACGGCTCGGGTCAGCTCGACCAGAGAACCGTCGTCGATTATCTTTTCCACCCGCGCCGTTGCAGCCGATTCCACCGTCGTGCCCCACACCGAGGCCTCGACGATCGCAACCGAATACTCAGGCTCCCATCGAGACTCCCAGGTCTCGCGGAACGTGCCCTGACTCTGCACTGAGCTTTCAGCCGGCACGATCCACCGCAGCCCAAGCAGCTGCAACCGATGAAACAGCTGGGATCGCGCCTGATCGATCGGCCTTCGCAAGTCAAGATCATGGAAACGCAGTTGGGCCTCCCGCCGGACCCGCAGGGTGCGGCAGCTGCGGACCAGGTCAGCCTCCAGCGGAACTGTCGGCACAGCCTGGCTGACCGAACCAAGCGCCTGGCCGACCACAAGGTGGTCTGTGACGTAGCGGACCCCCAGCTCGTCACCATCGCACAGCACCGCCCGGGTCGCTTCAGTCACCTCTGCCAGGCCGGCCAGGGGTCTGCCGCGCAAACTGGCCAAAGTTTCCGCGAGTCGGACAGCCTCGATGACGTGGGCGCTGGATACCGGAAGGTCGCGAGCGCGCAGGGCCTGCGCAACCTTGGCAAGCCAGCGCACGATCGGGCGGTCTGGGGTGATCCAGAGGTGGTGGTACCAACCGGGCGAGGCGACACCCGCCCCATAGCCGGTGGCCGAGGCAAGCCGCTGATGAGTCCACGGCACCCAGGTCAAGGTGATCTTGCGGCGAGGCGCGCCGCGCAGCGTACGGACATCCGCGGCGGCCGGCGGCAGCGGCCACCGCAAAACCGGGGCGTGCCAGGCGCCGCATACCACCGCTACGCGTTCTCGCCCTCGCTTGAGAGCTTCCCGGATCTTCTGGCGCATGTACGCCTCACGCCGTGCCTCCCGCTCCGCGTCGCGACCCTGGTCCATGATCATCCGCAGCTCCGCCATCGCGTCGGTGATCAAGGGGAATGGCGAGGAGGAGTCCAGTCGTGACTCGACAAGGTCATCCCACCACCGCTCAGGATCGTCGTAGCCAGCCACCGCGGCCAGCATGGCCAGTGGATCCTGCTGCTCGACTGGGGGCCCGGCGAGGGTCTCCGACGCCGCGTCATCCGACTCTTCACGATCATCATCCGGTGTCTGGCGGCGGGGCCAGCGAGCCAGCATCGCGGCTGCCGGAAGGTCGCAGAAGCCCACGTCGATGCCACGCCGCAGTGCGTAGATCATCGCCTGCCACTCCGGGGAGAAGACGGCATACGGCCAGAACGCCGCAGTCTGGGGATGATCGGGCGCGTAACCGAGCAGGGCGAGTGGCGGCACCATCCCATCGGCCAGAACCCAGCGAAGCAAGGGATCCGCATCCGCAGGGCCCTCGATCAGCACAGCGTCCGGGTGATAATCGGTCAGCGCGGCAACCAGTGAGCGAGCCGAGCCCGGCCCGTGATGGCGAATGCCGAACACCTCCACGGGATGCCGCTCGCCGGCACCATCCTCGGATCGGTGATCGTCGGCCTGATCATCAACCGCAGGAGGAGACAGCGTCGACGTCACGAGACGTCGCGGCAGGCCGAATAGAACTCCGACCAGCCCTCCCGATCGCGCGCGACCACTTCAAGATATTCGCTCCACGCCACCCGATCGGCGACCGGATCCTTGATCACCGCGCCGACGATGCCAGCCGCGACATCGGCAGGCCTGAGCTGACCATCGCCGAAGTGGGCGGACAACGCGATCCCGCTGGTGATCACTGAGATCGCCTCTGCCGTGGAGAGCGAGCCGGATGGCGACTTGAGCTTGGTGCGTCCGTCTGCAGTGACGCCCGATCGCAATTCCCGGAACACCGTCACCACTCGACGGATCTCATCGACCGCAGCCGGCACCTGCGGCAGTTCCAGGGAGGAGGAAAGGTCCGCCACCCGGGTCGTGACGATGTTCACCTCGTCGTCCTCGCTGTCGGGCAGCGGCATCACGACGGTGTTGAAGCGTCGGCGAAGCGCCGAGGACAGCTCGTTGATGCCCTTGTCGCGGTCGTTGGCAGTTGCGATCACATTGAATCCCCGGAGGGCTTGGCTTTCTCGGCCCAGCTCCGGGATCGGCAACGTCTTCTCGGACAAGATCATGATCAGTGCGTCCTGCACTTCGGCAGGGATCCGGGTCAGCTCCTCGATCCGGGCGATCGAGCCATGCTCCATCGCCACCATCACTGGCGAGGGAACCAGAGCCTGCACACTCGGTCCTTCGGCGAGCAACCGTGCGTAGTTCCAGCCGTACCGGATGGCCTCCTCCGCCGTGCCGGAGGTGCCCTGAACCATCAAGGTCGAGTCGTCGGATATCGCGGCAGCCAGGTGCTCCGACACCCAGGACTTGGCCGTACCCGGCACCCCAAGCAACAGCAGCGCACGATCGGTTGCCAGGGTTGCCACCGCCACTTCGATCAGCCGTCGAGAGCCGACGTACTTGGGCGAAATCACTGTGCCATCGGCTAGCGCGCCTCCCATCAGGTAGGTCACCACGGCCCAGGGGGACAGCTGCCAATGCGGTGGTCGCAGTCTGTCGTCCACGGCCCGCAATGCGTCCAGCTCCGCCTGATATTCCTGCTCCGCATGCGGCCGGAGCGGCTGGCTTGCCGCCTCGAACGGATGGCTCACTGGGTCTCCTTGTCGTTGCTGTCCGCGATCGGGGACATCACCACGGCGGTATCTCCAGGCGTTGGACCACGATCGGCTCCCCAGAGAAAGCGCTGCGCATCTCGATGCGGAGCCAGACCGTACGCTCCAACGCGAGAAGTGCCTCTCGCACCGACCGCAGGCCCGCCGGCGTCAACAACTCCTGACGGTCCGCGATCTGCGGTACTGCCGACCGCAGCAGTTCGTAGTGCTGCAGTCGCAGCCGAGTGCCGACCGCCGTGGCGTAACGCGCGCCACGCTGCCGGAGCTGGCCGCTCCCGATGATCTCGACAACCGTCAGGGTGAGCTGGTCCGACCATGGTGTGGCCGCGTTCATGATCAGATCAGGATTAGCGCGTACAGCGTCTTCGGTGACGTCAACGCCAGCGACGTTCCGCTCGGCGGAGGTGTCGGCTAGCTGTGACCGCAGGCTCTTGGCAAGCCGCGCCCACTGCGGGTTCTGCTCGATGAACCAGACGCCGCGTTCGCCGGCTGCCTTGACGAGCGCCGTACGGTCGAGGTCCAGGCTTCGAGCCGCCAGCATCGCCAGAGGAGTCCAATAGGCTGCGGACACCCCCTGGTCATAGCGGACAGCAGCGAGCAACCACAGATTGAGCAGATCGATCTGCGGCGGAGCCAACAGTCCGGCCAGGATCTCGTGCGCCGCAGGGCTCGCTACCGGCAGCTGGTTTGGCGGCGCGACCACACCCGCTGGGCAGGTTGGGAGAAGCCCGGCGGCTCGCGTGACAGCGCGATGTCGGGCCGCAAGGGTCAAGACGGCGTGGGCAGGATCGGCGGTCTGATCAAGCTCGACGCCCCAGCTCGCCGAGGTGCTCTCTGGCACCGGACGCCGGTCAGTGCCGATCAGCCCTGTCGTGACGATGTCTTCCCACACAGGCATGGCTCAGGCCGCCCGCGCCACGACAGCGGTACTGAACGGTTCAGTGGGGCCTGTCCCGAGCATGCTCAGCGGCCGGAAACCGCGGCGGGTCCACTCTCCAAAGACCTCGATCGGCTCACCTGCGGAACGAGCGAGCAAGGGCCAGGGCTCCTCGGGAAGATCGATGATGTCGCAGCATTCCCCCGCGGGCCCCCGCATTCGCCACGGCCACGGGCCCGGTAGAGGAACCGCATTGAGCACCGCCGGCATACGAGCAGCCCACGGATCGGCTGCGACCAGCTGTGCAAACCGAGTGCGCATCTCCGCGAATGATTCAGCGGGCGGCATCGTGCGGCCTTCCGTCGCGCTCCTCTGCTCGCCCACCAATGCTCGGAACTGTCCTGAACCTGGATAGAAATGCAACCGAGCGTGCAGCACGTAGCCGGCCAGCACAGTGTCATCGAGTGGACCACCTGGCGGCGCGAAGCTCATGATCACCGCCCAGCGACCTGAGCTCCCGCCGTAGAGCCAAACCCGCCGGGTGTCCAGGCGGTACTCGGCGGTATCCACCATGCCGACCGCGAACCAGTGATCAACAATGCCCGGCATCGCGAGCACCTCAGACTTGCCGACTGAGTAGCCGATCCGGGCTCGAACCGTGGCGGCAAGATCAGCAGAGAGCTCGTCAAGCCGACGATGCGCCTGAACGAGGAGGTGCAGTGCGCCTAGCTGTTCGAGTACCCGGCTCGGCCAGCCGACGCCGGCGAACTCAGCCGGAATGGCACGTAACATCCCGGCGACCCCTGGGGCCTGGGCATCGACCATGCGCGCAGCCATGGTGTCGAAGTGGGCGTAACCCGCTCGCTCCAGACCAGCAATGCCGCCACGTATTTGATCGCAGAGCCATTGATCGAGCTCGTCCAGCCCGGCGGCCACCCGCTCAGCACGTGCCGCGGTCCGCTTCGCCGCTGCTGCCGGATCGGCCAACTCGCCAGGCTGACGTGAAGCACCGGCCGGCTCCGGCTGCGAACTCCGTACAGCTCGCTCCTCCAACCAAGCTGCAGCCGAGGGCGGCGGCTGGCCGCCGGGCACCAGGCCATCGCTCCATTGCAGGAGCAGGGCGAGCGCGTGCTTGCACGGGACCTTAGGACTAGGGCAACTGCAGCTATACGCCGGAGCTGAGCCGAGATCCACGACGATCCGATAGAGCTGACCCCGTTCGCCAGCACACGATCCCCACACAGCCGTGGAGTTGGTGCCGAGGTCGAGCCAGGTCCGCGTTCCGGCGACCGCTGCGGCTGCCACGATCGAGGCGCGGTCAGGTGCCAGCGAGAGCACCCGTTGCCGGGGCCAGATGTCCATGCCGAACACAGTAGTTGTCGTCAAGGACAGGGCTTCGTACCCGTTCTCAGCCCATGTTGTGGTGCAGGTACGCCGGCTGCCGGAATCCCATCACGGCCTCGATCATGCGAGCCGCGGCCACGGAGGCGGCAACGTCGTGCATCCGCAGAATTCTGGCGCCGTTGAGCACGCAAATCGTCGCAGTGGCAATCGAGGGAGGCGTTCGATCTGCGATCGACAGGCCTGTTCCCTCACCGATGAAGTCTTTGTTGGACACGGCTGCCAGCATCGGTAGACCAAGATCGGCGATCTCAGCCAGCCGACGCGTGAGTTCCAACGTATGCAGCGTGTTCTTGTTGAGATCGTGGCCCGGATCGATGATTATTCGGTGCTCTGGGATTCCATGATCAACAGCGAGCTGTACCCGTTCGGCCAGGAAAGCCTTGATCTCGGTCACGACATCGTCGTACTGCGGCCGACGGTAATGCTGCTGCGGTCCCGACAGGCTGTGGGTGATCACCACGGTTGCGCGGTGAGCGGCCACCACATCGGCCAGCTCCGGATCGTGCAGCCCCGTGGTGTCATTGATCACCGCAGCACCCGCGGCAAGGCTGCGTGCTGCAACCTCGGCACGGAATGTGTCGACGGAGACCACAACGTCACTGGTCGCCGTGACTCGCTCGACAACCGGCACCACGCGGTCGATTTCCTCGGCCATCGTGACCTCTGGCGTGTCAGCTGAGAATGGGACGCCGCCGATGTCGACCCAATCCGCACCGTCCTGGGCAGCAGCTACCGCAGCTGCCACCGCTTGATCAAGGACGAACGTGCGACCATGATCGAAAAAGGAATCTGGGGTACGATTCACGATGCCCATGACCACAATCTGATGATCAAAGTCAAACGTCCGTCGACCGATCGTACGAACCGGATCGCGCAGCGGCGGTAGGTAAGTCACGGGCAAGTCTCAATCACAATGCAACCGGTGGCGACCTGAGTGCAGTAAGAGATGACTGGAGCCAGCTGTCGCCTGGCAGGCGGCCGGAATAGTCCTACAGCGTTTTACATCGGACACTGAGCGCACGCCATGAGGGCAAGGTCATCTCGAATCCAACGATGAAGCGCTTCGGCAACCGAGCTCGCATTACCGAGATCTACTGCCTTGTAGATGAACCCAACTAAGTCAACAGGCATCCGGTCTATGCTCCCGTCCTTCAGCAGAGCGCACCGACGACCTGTGACAAGCATGCCCCCGATCTCGATGGTCAGATTGTGATTCAGTCCCCTTTCGACTCGGTCTTCAAAGAACCCAATGCCGTAGCGGCTCGCCCACATATGTGCCGTTACATTCGTCCACAGGTCATCGTGGATCGCCCGATCTGAGGCCAGATGGAACTGCAAGCCGTGGCCCTCGCACACCGTGCGGGCCACTTCCAGCGCTTGCCCGACTGGATCTTTTGTGCCGGCCTTTGCATCCGGGAAACGGGTCATTCCAAAGACGTTGTTGTCGAAAGGATGCGCAGCGAGGAAGTTGCGCAAGGGTTGGATAAGCGCCGGCGGAGCTAGGGAAGGCGGAACCAATGAGTGAAGCGCCCGGCCAAGTTCGCTGCCGCCGGCCGCGGCGACCTCCGCTTCGAGCGCGGCAACATCGAGCTGCGATACGTGGCGCTCAACCGCTGTCCGGCCCAACGGGGTCACCCGATACTGACCGCGCTCTTTTCCTTTGGCCAAGAGTCCTGACTTGCATAGGGCGCCAAAGTCATTGCTGACCTTGGAAGGTGCGGGCAGCCCGAGCTCATGAAACAGCTCGCTCACGGCCACGGCGGTCGTTGTGCGTCTCGCTTCCCTTAGCTGTGTTATCTCAGCCAAGATCAGGACCTGTTCACGTATACCGAGTCGTTGTATACGCACTCCTATGGGGTCACCTGTCATTACTCACTCGCGGAAAACCCATCGAACACTGTCTCTCCATACGTGGTAAGCGAGTAGTTCCCGGTTGTGCCAGCCAGACGCTCAAGCCAGCCCATCGATGCAGCGCTGCCCAAATCTCTCGCGATATTGGCAGGAACCTTCTTGCCGGAATTGCGCCAGTGAGCCTTGGCCGAGTCGGCAGTGATGATTTGTTCGTCCCTAAAGCGCTTGGCCCAGACCGCAATGCCGAGGGCAATGGCGTGGTTACCACGTGGCAGTTTCTTGGAGGACAGGAAGACGGGCAATGGCACCGGGCCGTTCGAAGCACCACGACTCAGGGACTCTGGCGGAGCATCAGATCTTCCTGCAGCCGTCTCATCGGTGGTTGGCTCGATGCTGCCGGGTAGATCGAGTGGTGGGATGTACGCCTGGTTGGTTTCGTAGAACTCGCGGAATGCCGCGAAAGCTTGTAGAACAGAGGCGCCATGTCCTTCAGCCGTAAAGGACGCCGAGCCCAAGCTAACCTCTAGGCGAAGTGTCCGACCGTCCGACGAAGCCGAATGCGGCTCGACCGCCGTCACGTATTCAGTAGTCACACGAATACAGTATTCCTGTATTTGTATGTTTACAACCGAACTAATGCGAGTTCGCCTGCCCTTCTCCGAGCAGCTTCCTGTGTTGCTCCAGCGTCCTCTCTCGCCCACCATTCCGCTCCCAGAGGCATCACGGCTCCGGGATCCTGCGAAGTGGAGGCGCCAGCCAGCACTATGAGCCCAGTGACCGGACCAGTTTGGGTGTCAGCGCCCTGACGACGTCGAGGTTGTGAGACTCACGGTTGAGATGGCAGCAACAACGTGCCAGCCGTCCAACTGGGTGGGAACGTGTGGAGGTGGCGGGAATCGAACCCGCGTCCTCGAGTGACGAACCAGGTCTTCTCCGGGCGCAGTTGGCTAGGCGT
>Ga0081455_10001532_pt1 | contig 18506 bp, 13 predicted proteins | sample TabmetS3T2R1_FD_70207 | JGI IMG/M metagenome (GOLD analysis project Ga0081455, IMG submission 70207) | Tabebuia heterophylla rhizosphere microbial communities from the University of Puerto Rico - S3T2R1 | ecosystem: Host-associated > Plants > Roots > Rhizosphere ... | reverse complement strand
AGAGTCCGAAATCACGCTGCGGATTATTTCAAAAGACGACGTCGAGATCACGCGCGACTTCTGGCTGGCGCGTTTGCGCGCCGGCGCCCGATGGCGCGAGCGCGTTGTCAGCGATACCGACGCCTACCGCCTGGTCCACGCCGAAGGCGACCTCCTGCCCGGTCTGATCATTGACCGCTACGGCGATTGTTTTGCGCTGCAAACGCTGACGCGCGGAATGGAGGCGTTGAAGGCGATGTGGACTGAACTGCTGGTCGAAGAATTCCATCCGCGTCTGATCGTCGAGCGCAACGACGCCAAGGTTCGCCAGCTCGAGGGGCTTCCGATGATCAGCAGTTTGCTTTATCCCGCCGTAGGTCAAACTGGCAGTTTGCCCATGCAGCCGCAGGCCACCGATGAAGAGAACAAAGACAAACTGCCAGTTTGGCCTAGGGCGGCCGACGATCTTTTTATCACCGAGAACGGGATTAGATTCCGGATCGACCTGTTTGAAGGACAGAAGACCGGCGCGTTCCTTGATCAGCGCGAGAATCGGGCGGCGGCTATGCGCTACGCGCGCGGGCGCGGACTTGACTGTTTCAGCTTTCATGGCTCGTTCGCGCTCCATATGGCGAAAGGCTGCGAGCGCGTCACCGCCGTCGACATCTCCGAACCGGCAATTGAAAGCGCACGCCGTAACGCCGAACTCAACGACATCACAAACGTCGAATTCGTCGCGGCCAACGCCTTCGACCTGCTGCGCGATTACGACGACGCCGGCGAACGCTTCGACACGATCGTACTCGACCCGCCTGCCTTCGCCAAGAACCGCGGCGCGGTCGAGGCGGCATTGCGCGGCTATAAAGAGATCAACCTGCGCGCGCTGCGGTTGTTGAACCCGGGAGGCGTGTTGATCACCTGCTCCTGCTCCTATCACGTCGGCGAAGAATTGTTTCTGGACGTGCTGGCCGAGGCCGCGCGCGACGCCGGACGCGCCGTCCAGATCGTCGAAAAGCGCGCCCAATCGCGCGACCACCCGATCCTGCTCACCGTGCCTGAGACTTATTATTTGAAATGCATTGTGGCGAGGGTGATGGATTGATGTATGAACGCGATTCAAAAGACCCCGGGCAGTTTTCACATTGGTGTACAGGTTAATAGAACGCGGATGACACAGATAGAGCGGATTGACACTGATCCTTCTCGGTTTTATCCGCGATGATCCGTCTCAGCCGCGTCATCCGCGTTCTTCATCCGCGTTCTATTGACACTTCCTTGGTTACGCGGGGAGGGCCTGAAGCCGCGTCACAATCTCCTCGGCCTTTCCGGCTCCGATCTCGGGACTGAGCGCCAGGTCACGCTCGTAGATCAGCATGTATCTCACGACATTGTCGTCCTGATCGGCGCCGGAAAGCGCCGCGACCAGATCAGTCAGGACGTTATACGCCCCTTTTGTCTGATAGACGCCGTTATTCTTCGTACCAAGCTGGTCATATTTGGTCGCGGCGTACTCGGAGCAGTTGACGACCTCATCGTTGTGATCGATGTAGCCAAGGCCTACGATCACCTGGCAGCCTACGGACCACTTGCCGACATTAAACAACCCTTCGCCGCCCCAGTGAATATTGATCGTATTGTTAGGCTCCAACTTCTTGGCCAGGTCCGCGTCAGTCAAAACCATGTCTCTCGAGCGGACGACCAGAACGCCACGGTTCAAAGGCTTCAACGCTTGAAAGACGCGATTCAAATCCCCGATTTTGTGCCAGCCGAACCGGTACAGGTGCTGCCCTTGCGTCAGAAAAGGGAAGCCCTCCGGATTTTCGGAGTCGCCCGGATCGGTTGAACCATAAAATTTGAACGCCAGTCCTCGGATGAGGAGGACGAACGCGTCGTCGAATTTTTGCTCGCCGGGCACGGGTCTGGCCTCGTTTCGACGAACGCCGATCAGATGAATCTTGTTCGGATCGAAGTCCCAATTCGAGACTTTGATGGTGTCAGAGGGTTGAGTGTCTTCATTCACCTTCCTCAGCATGGCGTTCGGAGCGGCGACATATTTTTCTTTGACTTTGCGGAGCAGCGACATCCATTCCGCATATTCCAGGCTCGGATTGGCGGCGCTCACGCCGGTCCATTCGGCCTTTTGATTTTTCGCGCGCCAGCGATCGGCGTGCGCGATCGTTTTCGGCCCCATATGTCCGTCGGGCGACCCGATTCCCGCCTCGCCTTCGACGGCCCGCACATACTCCTGAAAGAGGCGAATTGCCGAAAGCGTGCGATAGCCGCAGATGCCGTCGACTTTGCCGAAGGGAAAAATTCCGGCGTCTTTGAGGAAGCGCTGCGCGTCGGCCACCGTCATCGCGCTCCCGCTCAATGGCCGAAACTCGGCCCATTCGCCGTCTTTCTCTCCGCGCAGTTTGTTCTCCCAGTTCTCCACGCCGGTCAGCTTCTTGGCGTGTTCGATGTATTCATCCAGAGCCGAAGGTTGAACGTTCGAGTCGTAGGTTCCTAAGGTGATCATGGCTGTTCCTCCAGGTTAAGGGATGTTGTAATGATCAGGCTGTCAGGCAAATGATCAGGCTGTCAGACAAATGATCAGGCTGTCAGGCAAATGATCAGGCTGTCAGGCATATGTCATATGCCATATGATATATGGCATATGACATATGATATGGCAAATTCGCTTAACTCTCGCTGTGCTCCTCGCCGTCGTAATGGAGCGTCGTCGCCTCTTCCTCGATGACGGTTTCGAGGTGAACGGGGCGCCCCCAGAGCTTATGGACGTACTCAAGCACCTTGCGCGCGTATTTCAGATCGAGTTCCGCGACCTCGTAGCGGTGGCGCAGGAGAAGCTCCAGGTTGCCGTCGTAATCGCCGTCGGCGACCTCGATGTAGGGGTACCCGAAGTTGGTCATGTTGGCCACGAGTTGATCGCGCACGCGTTCCCAGCGTTTGTCGGTGACGGTCCACTCCTCCTCATCGATCAGCTCGTAAACGAACAGGTCAAGCTCTTCGCATAAATCTTCGGTCAGGTAATTGCGAAGCAGCGAGATGTCATTTTCGGTCTCACGCACTTCGAGCAGCTTCGCCCAGCCCTGGCCGGGCTCGCGGCCGAACTTCTCCCGCTCCTCGGCGGTCGGATTGTTCCAGCGCTTCTCGATGTCTTCGAGAATCTTGTAGCCTACGTAATAGGGATTGAGTTGGCCGCGGTGCGGCGAAACGACGCCCGCGTGCAGTTCGGCGAACTCGACATGCTCGTGATCCGGCAGATCCATCTCGCGCATGATGCGTGAATGGATGAGTGAGGCCCAGCCTTCATTAATGGTCTTGGTCTGCATCTGGGGCACGAAATAGAGCATCTCGTCGTGAATCATGCTTATCACGTCGCGCTGCCATGGCTGCAAAATCGGCGAGTTCTGCATGATGAACCAGACGATGTCTTTTTCCGGCTGCTTCTGTTTATCCTGCTCCTTCGCCGCTTCGGCTTTGGCCATAGCCTCACGCTCCTGCGCCGAAATCAGATCATCGAACGGCCTCGGGGTCGGCGCCCGTTTCTCCTCGTCTTCCGTCTCGCGGGCGTCTTTTTTGATGAAGAAGTACGGGTCGATGTGCTCTTCGATCGAGAGCACCGCGTCGAGGAAATCCTCGACGACCTTGCGCCCGTATTTGAACTCGTATTCGTTGATCCGCCGCGCATGTATCGCGGCGTCGTCGATCATCCGGCGGTTGGTGCGCGAGAAATAGGCGTTGTGCTTGAAGAAATCCACATGGCCCAGCACATGCGCGATGACCAGTTTGTTCTGCAGCAGCGAGTTGTTTTCTAGCAGGAAGGCGTAGGCCGGGTTGGAATTGATCACGACCTCGTAAATCTTCGAGAGGCCGAAATCGTACATCGTCTTCATCTTGTGATAGGCCTTGCCGAAAGTCCAGTGCGAGTAACGGCCGGGCAGCGCGTACGAGCCGATCTCGTACATCACGGTCGAGGGCACTATCTCGAACCGCGTCGGATACGGGTCCAGGCCGAACTTGCTCGTGGCGATGTCCCAGGTCTGTTCGAGCGCTTTTTCGAGTTCACGTACTTCCTTGTCCATAATTCCTCTGTTGAAAATCCTCCCCCGGCCATCAATATATCACGAATCGGTTGAAGGCGTGGACAGCGCTCCGGTATCATCACTAGGAATAGGACTTATAGGACCTATGGGACCTATAGGACTCACAAGTCCTATAGGTCCCATAGGTCCTATAAGTCCTATTCCTGAGGAGGCCCGGATGTTCAACTATGCGGAGATGACAACGGCGGAATTGATCGACCTGCTCTTCAAAGAAGAAGACCGGGCGACGCTGGAACACGCGCGGGAGTTGATGGCCCGCGGCGAGGAGGTCGCCAGTCCGCTACGCGAGATTCTGGCGAACGAAGACTACTGGTACGAGGGTCAGGGCGGCGACCACTGGATCGTAGTCCACGCCATCAACATTCTCGGCGCGATGCGTGACGAGCAGGCGCTGCCCTTGCTGATCGAGATGGTTCCGCATGCTTACTTTTCCAACCACGAAGCGGCGGTCGAGGTCTTGCCTGCGGCCCTGGGCAATTATGGCGAGACGGCGGTCGAGCCTTACATGAAATTCATCAGCGAATATCGCGGGGCGTACCACGACAATCCCGATTTCGCTCACTGCCGGCACACCGTCTCCGCCGCGCTGACGCGCATTGCGCTCAGGGACGAAGCCGTCCGCCCGCGCGTGGCCGATTTCGTTATCGGCTTGTTCGCCGACCCCCGGGAAGACGACAGAATCTTTCTCTCCTTCGGTTCGGGCCACCCAGTAGCGCTCGACAAGGAGCCTGGGAAAGAGCGCAGCCTGAAGGCCGTGCGCGCCGCATACGAACGCGGAGTGATCAGCCAGGAGATGAACGGCAGCTTCAAGGAATTCACGCGAATGGTCAGGGAGCGGCGACCGGGCCTCTTCAACGACCTCAGCTCGGACTTGTTCGACTTCTATAGCCCCGAAGAGATCAGGAGGCGACAGAAAGAGCGCGCCGAACGGCAGGAGGAGGACCCATACCGACTAGACGCCAAGCCGCTCGTCCCCGAAGGCTATACGGTTGCAGAGAGGGGAGGCCTGCAACGAACGGAGAAAGTGGGCCGCAACGACCCCTGCCCCTGCGGTTCGGGGAAGAAGTATAAGAAATGTTGCGGGCAACAAGGCTGACTTTCTGCGGAAAATCTCTGGGAAAGTTATGGATAGGACTTATAGAGCTTATAGGACTTATGGGACCTATATGACATATAGGTCCCATAAGTCCTATCCATAATGATTGACACCCGCGCGATCGGCATCTAAAATTCCTCGCTTTATAATTATTTTGCCCGTGAAGTTATCCCTCACTGGTTCGCAAACCATGCATAGCCAGGCCTTATTTACCTTAGAATTCGATAGGCTCAAAGAGCTGCTTCTGCAACAGGCGCGCACTCCGCTCGGCGCGGCGCTGGCTGAAGCTTTGACCATTTCAGTCAGCGAGGCCGAGATCGTCCGCGAGTTGCGGCTCGCCGGCGAAGGCGCCGTCTACCTGCGCGAAGGCGCCACGGCGCTGGACGTGAACGATCTGCCCGACCCGCGCCCCGCGCTCGGCAAACTGAATGTCGCCGACGTCAACCTGGAGCCGTTCGAGATTCTGAACCTGTTGCGGTTGATTTCGGTGGCGATGGGGTTGCGCGAAACTTTCCACAACGAGCAGGAAAAGTTCCCGCTCATCTGCGAAATCACCGAAACTATCCCGAACCTGCGCGCGCTCTATCAACGGCTGCGCGGCCGCATCTCGCCGGCTGGCGAGATCGAGGATTTCGCCAGCCCGGAGCTGCGCGAGGTCCGCTTCCAGATTTCAAAGCTGCGCTCGCAAATCCAGCGTTCGCTCGAGACCATTCTGAAGCGCGCCGAAGAGGCGCATGCGCTGCAAGATGAATTCATCACGATCCGCAACGAACGCTACGTCATCCCGATTCGCAACGACAACCGCGGCGCGGTCGCGGGCGTCGTCCACGGGATGTCGTCTTCGGGACAGACGGCCTTCGTCGAGCCGTTAGAGACCATCGGCCTGAACAACGAGCTGGTCCGGTTGCGCGAACTCGAACAGGTCGAGATCACAAAAGTCCTCTTTTCGATCACCGAGGAGTTGCGCGATGAGCGCGCGGCGCTCGAGGCGATGGCCGGCCGCGTCGGGCAGCTCGATTTCATCGCGGCCAAAGCGCGCCTGGCGATCGCGCAGAACGCGATCGAGCCGAGGGTCAACAACTCCGGCAGGCTCGCGCTCAAAGACGCGCGCCACCCGCTGCTCGAGGCCAGTTTGAAAGCGCAGGGGGCGCCGATCGTCCCGATCTCGATGAATCTCGACGCCGACCGCCGTGTGATGGTAGTCAGCGGTCCGAACGCGGGCGGGAAGACCGTTGTTTTGAAGACCGCGGGATTACTTTCGTTGATGGCGCAGGCCGGATTGCTCGTTCCGGCCGCCGAGGCCGATCTGCCCGTTTTCCATCAGGTTCACGCCGACATCGGCGATCACCAGTCAATCGCGGCCAATCTTTCGACCTTCACCGCGCACATCCAGAACGTCCGCGGGATCAGCGATGAACTCAAGCCCCCGGCGCTCGTCCTGCTCGACGAGGTTGGTACGGGAACGGACCCGGAAGAAGGCTCGGCGCTGGGCGTCGCGATGGTAGATTATTTCCGCGAACACGGCGCTCACGTCATCGTCACGACTCATTACAGCGGCTTGAAAATGTATGCGACCAACACGCCCGGCGTAATCAATGCAAGCGTTGAGTTCGACGAACGTACACTGAAGCCGACCTACCGCCTTCTCGTCGGCCTGGCCGGGTCGTCTTCGGGCATCGAAATCGCGCGCCGCTTCGGACTTCCCGAGGCGATCACCGGACGCGCGGCGGAACGCGTCAAGACGGCCAGCGCGGAGGCGACCGAATATTTGGGGAGGCTGAAAGATCAGTTCGACCACCAGCGACAACTCCTCGCGGCGCTCGAAGAAGAGCGCGCCGCGGTGGCCGACAAATACGCCAAACTCGAACTCCACTTCATCCAAAAAGAGAAAGAACGGGAGAAAGAGTTCCGCGCCGAACTCCAAAAAGTCGTCGACGAGTTCGTGAACAAAGCCGAGAAGTTCGCGTCCACAATCGAAGACGCGGCCAGCGCGCGCAAAGTCCGCAAGGAGATCGAAAAACGCTCGGTCGAACTGAGGGCCGCGGCAAGCTCCGAGTCCCGTAAGATGCGCCACCACATGGGCGCGTCCACGATCATGGAGGGCGCGGGATCGGCCGAAGGCGCGCCGCCGGAGACCGAAGAAAGCCCTGAGGCGTTCGATTTGAGTCCCGGAGACCGCGTACGCGTGCTTTCGCTCAATCAAGAAGGAGTGGTCGAGTCGGTCAGCGAGACAGAGATCGTCGTCCAGATCGGCGCGCTCCGTTTCCGCGAACAGCGCGCCAATCTGCGGCTATCCGGGCGCAAGACCGAGACGAAGAGGAAGGCCCAAGCTGTCGCGGGATTGCCGAAAGGCGTTTCGGTCACTCTGCAAGAACAACCGGCCATCGGCGGCGAGTTGAACGTCATTGGTAAGACCGTCAATGAGGCTACGGAAGCGGCCGACAAGTTTTTAGACGCGGCCTACCTCGACAATTACGACAGCGTCCGCATCATCCACGGAATCGGAATGGGCGCGCTCAAACGGGCGATTGCGGATCTGCTCTCAGGTCACCCGCACGTCGCCAAATGGCGACAGGCGTCGCCTGATGAAGGCGGCGCGGGGGCGACAGTTGTCGAATTAAAAAAGTGAGTTAGATGGCACAGAGAGGGAGAGATAGAGTGACGGAGGGACGGAAGGACGGAAGGACGGAAGGACGGAGGGATGGAGCGCCGCTTTATCTCTCTATTTCTCCGTCTCTCTGACTATCCGTTTCTCTGTCTCCTCGTCTCTCTGTCTCCTCGTCTCTTAGTAATGAGAATCCCGCGCGGTTTCAGCGAAGAGTTGCGCAATCAGGCCGACATTGTGCGGATAGTCTCCGACTACGTCTCGCTGAAAAAGAAAGGGCGCGATTGGGTCGCCTGCTGCCCCTTCCACAATGAGAAGACCCCCAGTTTTTACGTCAGTCAGGGTAAACAGATTTTCAAATGCTTTGGTTGTTCCAAGGGGGGCAGCGTTTTCGATTTCATCATGGAAATCGAAGGCTGCTCTTTCCCCGAGGCGGTTCGCGTCGTCGCCGAAAAGACCGGCGTAACGGTTCCAGTAGAGACCGACAATGCGCGCGAATATGAGGAGCGCGCGAGCCAGCGCGCGGAATTGATGCGGCTCAACCAATGGGCGACAGATTTCTTTGAGGAAAATCTGATCGAGACCCCCGAAGGCCGGCGCGCGCTCGATTATTTAGCTCGACGCGGAGTGAGCGAAGGGACGCGGAAAGCTTTTCGTCTTGGCTACGCGCCGAACAGTTATGACGCGATGGGCGGCTACCTTCGCTCGCGTGGCGCGTCAACAACCCAGATCGAACGCAGCGGCCTGGTGACGTTGAAAGAATCCGGCGGATTTTACGACCGTTTTCGCAATCGCCTGATGTTTCCGATCTGCGACACGCAGGGGCGAGTCATCGCCTTCGGCGGACGCATTCTGGGCGACGGGGAGCCGAAATATCTCAACTCACCCGAAACCGCGCTCTACACCAAGGGAATGCACCTGTTCGGTCTGAACCACGCGCGGGAGACCATTCGCCAGCGCAGTTACGCGATCCTGGTCGAAGGCTACCTGGACTTTCTTATCCCTTTTCAGGCGGGCGTAAGGAATCTGGTCGCAAGTCTCGGTACGGCGCTGACCGAGAATCAGGCGCGACTGCTGGGGCGTTACGCGCGGCGAATCGTAGTTAACTTCGACCCCGACTCCGCCGGCCAGGCCGCGACCAAACGCAGTCTGGAGTTACTTTTAACTGAGGGATTCAAGGCCAATGTGTTGACGCTGCCAGACAACTTGGACCCCGATGAGTACATCAGAGCGCACGGGCCGGAAAGCTATTTAAAGCTTTTGAAAGGCTCGCAGCCTTTTCTGGATTACATCGTTGACCAGGCGATCAGTTCTCATGATCAAACCCGTCCCACCGGCAAAGTCGAAACGATCAACGCAATTCTGCCGTATCTACGTTTGGTCAAGGATCGAATTGAGCGGGCCGAGCATTTCGAGCGCATCGCCGACCGTCTGAAAATTGACAGTCGCCTGATTCGCGAAGAGTTTAAGAAGGCCGCCGAGACCCGCGCTGAACGGGTCGGCGAACGAGCTGTCAAAGCGACCCTGGTTGTCAAGCTTGCGGAGCGAAAATTGCTAGAAATTTTAATTAACCAGGCCGATATTCGCCGGCTCATGATGTTTCAGATGACGGGGGAGGATTACGAAGGACTAAGAACGGCCCAACTCTTCCGTTTGATTTTTGAGTTTGAGCAACAAGGCGTCGAGGCGAGCTATCACAATTTGAGCCAGGCGTTGGAGGACGAGGATTTGGCGCGCGACTTGCTGCCGAGGCTGATGATAGGCGAAGCGGAAAAATCGTCAATCCAGCCCCAGGAGTTGGAGTTTCTAGCCAATCAAAGCCTGAACACATTGCGTATTGAGCGACTCGAAAGGCGGCGCGCAGCTTTGGAAGCTGAGATGAAACGCTTACAACAAAGCGGTGATTATAATCGCGCAGGCGAATTGACGCTTAACCTGAAAGAAGTGATGAACGAACTGAAGGCGCTGGCGCAATGGACCGGTCAATAGAACGAACCGGGCCGCCAGAAGTCATAAAGATTGACAATGCGCAAAAACTTTTGCCCGCCCTTTGCGCGTAATCAGTACCGCGAGCGGTAGCGAGCGGACAACCCGCCCTTCGGGCGTAGTAATACGAAGCGAGCGGAAGAAGAGTGAAGAGAGGTGATCAAATTGGACGAGAAATATACAGACGATGTTCAGAAACTTCTGGATATGGGCAAGGAGAAGGCCTTCTTAACCTACGACGACATCAACCAGGAGTTGCCGGAGGGCCTGGTCTCTCCTGACGACATCGAGGACATCTTCGCCACGCTGAGCGGCGAAGGGATAACGATCAGCGATTCGGAAGAGAAGTTTCTGGAAACCGCCGCGGCCGTGGCCACGGCTGAAAAGAAGTTCGAGGAGCCGCAGGAGGAGGAGCTTGAGCTGGACCTCACGCCGGGGGCGCTGGACAAAACGAACGACCCGGTCCGCCTCTACCTGCGCGAGATGGGCGTGGTGCCGCTGCTGACGCGCGAAGGCGAAGTCGCCATCGCAAAGCGCATCGAGCGCGGCAAGATCAGAATGCAGAAGGCGATCTCACGCTCGCCAGTCGCCATCGCCGAGTTGCTCAGGATAGGCGACGAGCTGGCGAACGGCGAACTTTCGATCCGCGAGGTCGTGACCTTCACCGAGCAGGAAGGCATCACGGAAGAGAAGATCGAGGAGTACCACAACTACACCCTCGAAACCATCGCCGAGATCGGCAAGACGCTCAAGAAGACGAACACGCTTTACGAGAAAGTCTTGGCCGAGCCGAAGCGTTCGCCGAAGCTCCCCAGGATGCGGCGCAAACTCGCGCGGCAGCGCGTCGAGCTTTCGCAGCTCGTCAGGTTGCTGGATTTCACGCAGAAGATCCAGGACCGGCTGGTCTACTCGATGAAGCAGGCCAGGGCCGACGTACTTTCGACCGAAAAGGAGATCGACAAGCTCTCCCGCTCGCTCGAGCGCAAGCGCAACGCCGAGGAGATCAAGGAGACCGAGAAGAAGCTGCGCGCCGCCAAGCGCCACCTCTCTCAACTCGAAGGGCAACACAACCAGTCCTCGGTCGAGATCAAACGCGCGGTGCAGACCGTGATGATGGGCGACGCCGAAGCGCAGCAGGCCAAGAAGGAGCTGGTCGAAGCCAACCTGCGACTGGTAGTCTCGATCGCGAAGAAATACACCAACCGCGGCTTGCAGTTCCTCGACCTGATCCAGGAAGGCAACATCGGCCTGATGAAGGCCGTCGACAAGTTCGAGTACCGGCGCGGTTACAAGTTCTCGACTTACGCGACGTGGTGGATTCGCCAGGCGATCACGCGAGCCATCGCCGATCAGGCCCGCACAATCCGCATCCCGGTGCACATGATCGAAACGATAAACAAACTGATCCGCACCTCACGCGCGCTAGTGCAGGAGCTCGGCCGCGAGCCGACCTCTGAAGAGATCGCCAAGAAGATGGACATCCCGGCCTCGAAGGTCCGGAAAGTCCTCAAGATCGCCCAGGAGCCGATCTCGCTTGAGACTCCCATCGGCGAAGAGGAAGATTCGCACCTCGGCGACTTCATCGAGGACAAGACCATCCAGAACCCCGCCGAGGCCGTCATCAACATCAACCTCCGCGAAATCACTGAGGAGGTTTTGAAGACGCTGACGCCTCGCGAGGAGAAGGTCATCAAGATGCGCTTCGGCCTCGGCCCGAACGGCAGCGAGCACACGCTCGAAGAGGTCGGCCAGCACTTCGCCGTCACGCGCGAACGCATCCGCCAGATCGAAGCCAAGGCGCTCCGCAAACTCCGCCACCCGTCGAGGTCGCGGAAGCTGAAGGCGTTTTTGGAAAGCGGAAGGCCGTAATGGGCCGCGCAGGTTTAAATCAAAAGGCCAGTCATCGGTTGATGACTGGCCTTTTGATTGCGCAGCCTTTTCGGCATCGATCCGTATTTAAGGAATTTGGGGAAATAGGACTGGAAATGGGCCTGTAGGCCTACGATTCCCCAGTCTTTTAGAGGCCCAAATCGCAAAACCGACTGTTGCCGCTACGCCTACAGCCATAAAGATCCAAAAGGGGCGCGATGATAGACCCTTCCGGCGCGACCCTGTGGAAGAATTCATTTTGCCATATCCCTTTTCCACTCTATAAACGTCCTCGTAGGAGATTGCGACCATCTCCTTCAGGTCGACTTCGGCGATATCGAAACTGTCCTCCTCTATCTTGCTGATCGCGCCGTAATACTCAACGCCGGAAAGCAGTATCACGGTGACGTTTTTGCCCTTGCCGATCTTCTGTACCTGGTCTTTCAATATTGGAATTCGGCGCGCCGAGGCCGGATCATTCTGGCGCTTCCCTAAAGAGTTCATTTCGCCATATCCCCTTTCCACTTTCTTCACGTCCTCGTAGGAGATTGCGACCATCTGCTTCAGGTCGACTTCGGCGATATCGAAACTGTCCTCCTCTATCTTGCTGATCGCGCCGTAATACTCAACGCCGGAAAACAGTATCACGGTGACGTCTTCGCCCTTGCCGATCTTCTGAACCTGGTCTTTCACTGTTTGAATTCGGGGCGTCGAGGCCGGACTATTTTGCGGGGATTGGCAATAAACCGCCGCGCTGTTCGCAAAGATCAGAGCGAAAGTGATTGCGGCGACCTGGAAATATCGTCGTGTTTTCATAACTCGAACCTCCAATTTGTTATCTGGGCGTCATCCGACGCTACTTTGCAGGGGTAGATTTCGCGTATGGCAGGACTGACAGCCTCTTGGCCAATTTTCTTGCAAGGGGTGTTATTGCGGAACTCTTCGCGCTCCCCACGCCGGTCTCCGTGAACTGAAGTTTACCGTCCGGCGCGAGCGCCAATGCGCTGACGAAGTGTAGCGTTATAGTGACGCTGCATGATGACGAGTATGACGTGCACGAGCACGATATGTCTGTACTTGAAGAAGAACAAGAACAGTACGAGGAGCATGAGCCGGAATCGCTCCCTACACCTGACGTCAATAATATCCGCAGATCATATGGCTCTACGTCTTTCTCCACGAAAATTATGGGTATGCCTATTCTGACGGACCAGTCTGTCAGCTCCCTTTTCAACATCTGCGCCGTCGAAAAATCTTCCTCTAGGAAGATGCGCAGCGAGTTCGAGGGATTCGCGGGTTGCGGCTGTTGAACCTGAGCTGGCCGTGTCGGCGTACCGCCGGCTGTATAGAGCGATAGATAGAGCGCGACCAGACCTGTGATAATCATTCTGGAGATCATGTAACCCTCCACTTCGGCGAGTGTTTCTCGATCCTGAAGTTAAGGGGGCTCAGCTTCAGAATTGATCACGGTCTTTTCAAGATGGGGCGATGATACCACCATGTCCGAATCACTACTAGACATGGTAGATCAATTGAAACCCTGTCGAGCTACAACGGTTTTCATGTGGATGAATAGCCACCGCAGGACGCCAGAGGACACAATGATTTCTCTATGTTCTCTGGTTCCTGCGGTGGCTGAATTCGCGCCCGGCGCGGGAACCTACGGCTGGACGGGGACAAAAATGACGTCCACCCAATAGTTGGACGCCACATTACTAAAGACTGGGAATCCTACTTGTGGGCTCTTAAGGTAAACGCCGTTGCCGAAGCGCTCAGTCCCGCCTTCTGAGTTACTCAATGCGCGCAATGGGCCATTTTTCACGCCCGACGCGCCGAAAGCGAAATCGTCCTTCGCGTAATATCCCTGCGGGGCGAAGTAAGATATTACATAAGTCGTTTTCGCAGTGATCGGGATCGGCTTTGAGAAAAGCGCCTGTTGCCAGCCGCTATTCGTTTCTTTAGTAAACGTCACTGTACTGAGCGGCTTTCCGTCGCCGGTCCACAGATGTCCCACGTGCTTCCCGCCGTTCTCGGGGCCGCCTTTGTAAAAGCGAATGCCGGTAATGAGGCCGTCGGCGTCGGAACTGAATTTCAATCCGACTTCCGCTGCGGTCGGGTCATTAAATACAGGGTTGACCGGAGCGTCCCTGTCCGCCCATAGCGATAAAGGGGGCCCCGGCGGTATCGCCGCCCCTGTGGAAAATGCCCAGGTGTAACCTGTAGCGAGCGGAATCCCCGTCGGATCCGTGATCCCCCCGAGGGACACTACGTATGCATTTGAAGGTCGTAGCGGCGCTATCGGCGTGATCGTGATCGTGAAATTGCTCGGATCATAGGAAGCAGTGACCGGAACCGGATTGTTCCCTGTATCGAACATCTGGACATTGTCGCCGGTCAAGCTCGTGGGATTGAGCGATTCCGAGAAACTGGCTGTTGGCGCTACGCCAGTTATAACGCCGGTCGCGCCAGGCGCTGGATTTACCGAAAGAACCTGCGGCGGCTCGGCGGGGCTGGTAAAGACAACGTCCACCCAGTAGTTTGAAGCCCGGAGACTGGTAGTCGGGAAACCTCCTTCCTCGTTAAAGAGGAAAACGCCATTGCCATTTGGTTCGGCCCCGGCTTCCTGGTTACTCAGCGCATGCAAGGGGCCTTTGTCCACGCCGGCGCCGCCAGGTCCGCCAGGAGCGAAATAGAAATTGTCGGAGGCATAATGTCCCTGCGGAGCGAAGTAAGATATGACATAAACATCGCCCGCAGTGATCGGAATCGGCGTTGGGAAGAGCGCTTGCTGCCAGCCGCTACCCGTTTCATCGGTAAACGCCACGGAGCCGAGTTGAGATCCATCGCTTTTCCACAGATGCCCCACGTGCGTCCCGCCATTTGTGGGGTTTCCTTTATAAAAGCGAACGCCGGTAACGAATCCATCTACAGTGGCTCTGAATTTCACACCGAGTTCCGCGCTCCGATTGTCGGCATCGATTCGGTTGAACGGAGTATCTGTCGGAGCAAAGAGCGAGTAAGTCGGGATTGGCGGTATTGCAGGCGCGGTGGTGAATGAAAAGGCGGATCCGGGGAAGATTGCCAGTCCATCCGTACCAGTGATGTGAGGCTCGTGGATGGGGCCATAGAAAGTCACCGTGTACTTCTGATTGGGCTGTAGCAGCGCCGCCGGCACGATCCTGACGGCTAAGGCCCCCGCGTCGTAGAAAATATTGAATGGAACCGGGGCGTTCGACGCGTCGGCCAGCGCGACAGATTGATCGTTCACGGACTTGGGGTCGAGCGGTTTATTGAAATAGGCGATTGGCGCGACGCCGGTCGAAACACCGGTCGCGCCATCTGAAGGCGTTGTCACAGAAACCTTCGGATAAATCGCAGTCGTGAAAGTCCATGTCACGTCGGCGACCAGAGCGTTGCCCGCCAGGTCCTTTACTAGCGGTTCGGCGGCGCCGCCCCTGACCCTCACGGTATATGTGGTTCCCTCCGACAGGTCGGCGAACTGCAGGATGGCGGTGGATGTTGTCGGGTTATAGTTTAATGACCCGCCCCTAAAGCCCCCAGATGGGTCACGATAATCTATTGTCGAAAAGTTTATTGTCCTCGCATCCATCGCCTCGCTGAAAGTGATGGTAATGTTCGTATCGATCTCTACATTTTTGGCCCCCGCCGCCGGAGAGAACGATGTGACAGTTGGCGGCCTCAAGTCTGGAGTCGGGGTCGGAGTTGGAGTTGGAGTTGGGATTTTGGGGGGTCTGCCTGTCAGGCCACATCCGGAGTGGAGCAGAATCGAACTCACAACTGCTAGCGCTAGAAGAACCCCTAAGACGTTGGCATAACGTTTGGCGCCCCGCTGAAATATCTGTGTCATATATTCCTCAGTTCGGTTGGTAAGTATCTGTGTAAAGCCAAAGCGCGAACCCTGCGCAAACTCCTCAACGCTCTGGCGAGAGCCATTAAGAAGGGCGCCGTTGATGATATTTGTAGCTGGTTCGCGCGTTGCGGCTATACCTTCTCACTCATGTGAAAACCGCTGTAACATTCCAACTCGTGAGACGACGGCCGATTATCGAGCAACAATCGTACCTGTCGGATTTACACGCAGAATGTTGAAGTTAGCGTCCTGAAACTTAGGTCGACAGGGCGAAGGGCGGCAAATTGCCCCCGGCATGGTCATTACCGGCGTCGGTTTTGACATAAGCGCTTTCACTCCTCTTCCCGCCGACCGAACTCATAACGGAGCATAAGGGTGTGGCTTGGCGTGTTGGGCCCGTAGCTATAGGAATTGTTAGCGGAATAGGCATACTGAGTAATCCACCTCGGCGTCAGGCGCCAACCGGCGCTGAGGTTTAACAATTTGCGTTTCTCGCGATACGAGTACTCAAAAGCATAAGTATATTCTGGCGCCCGAAGTTGTTTCGGAAGATATAACTCGCTGCCAGGGCGATGCCACTCCCAGATGTAGGACAATGCCCCGCCGGCGAAGAAATTTCGCCAGATATCCGTTTGTCCGCCGATGTGCCAGGCTTTGAAAGAAGGTCGATCCTTCGCATAATCATCAAAGGAGTAAGCGCGAGGAACCGGGGGGAGAGAGGCATAATGAGTCTGGCCCAGAGACTCCTCTCTACCGCGCCCTGTAGATAGATCCAGGCTCAGAACGGCGCCCTTGCGCAGAGCATACCCGATTCCGGCGCCGATCATGCCGCGTCTGACTCGACGCTTGTTTAGATAGGTTTGAGTTGAGATATAGGTAGTGGCGCCACTTACGTTTGAAGATGAGCTAAGAGATTCCACTCGATTTTGTTCAAAGAGTATTGAGCTTTCCACGCCGTAAAATAACCGGCGCGTCACTGATCCACGAAACAGAAGGCCCGCCTCTGAACTATGCCCGGGCTGCGTGCGGAAATCGACGCCGCCGCGGTAATCAAGGCCGTTGGGGAAATAGCCAGAATCACGGTTGAGAAATTGCCCAAACCCTGAGCTGCTGTAATTATTTTCAACCGAACCGAGACTGTAGCGGTAGTATACCCCCAGCTTTTTGTCGTCTCCGATATCCTGAGTGACGCCGACAGACAGGCCGGCGCGACGACCGCGCGCTTCGCCTTCCTCAAGAGCGGGCTCGGGATTCCTTGGCACGCTAATGTCACTGTTAAACGAATACCAACTTCGGTCTGTCAGATAGTCGAATTTGAGGCCAAGACTCGTGCGCCCTGCACGGCCAAACCGGCGCGCGGCGATGAGAGACAGATTGGCGGTGGTAAACTTAAGGTTCCCTTCAAAATGGCTATACCCGGTGGTTCGATTCAGGGGATTGAAATAAGGTTCAGTCGCGGCTTCCCCGATATCTGTCTTGGTCACCGCCGCTCCGGCGCCAACCACGATCTTCGAACCGAGCGGCATAAAATATGATACTTGCGGCGAGAGTGTGTAACTGCTGGGGATGGTCCCATCCTTAGGGCTGAAAGACGGCGTTAAATAGAATCGGCCACTGGGCCGTCTGAATTCGGTGGCGTAGGCCGGGTTTTGCAGGCCGTCCAGGTGCGAATCGCTGAACGCCGTGAAGCGTGAAGACCGAAGACTTGTGTAACTATTCCCATGGCTATTAAAAGCGATACGCAAGCCAATCTCCGGATCCGCACCGGGCCGGAGACTTCTGATTTCATTCAGCTCGCTTCTGGGCGCGGCCGTCACAAGGCTGATGTCTCCGTCGGGTCTGACGAGGATATTCCGCCCTGGCCGAACAAGGACCGTCTTTGCCGGGTTGACAAGGCTGCCTACTTCAACCAGTCCTTCGTACACCAGCACGCTCGTTTCGCCGCTCGGTGCGACGGTTACTAAAAAATCCGTCCCGCGCACCGCGATTGATGCGACGGGGCTGAAGACTCGATATGGATTGGGGCGTTTCAACTGATGGCTAATCGTGGCGCGAACTCGTCCCACCATGACCCTGAGCAGGTCACGCCAAGGAACTCCTGCCCGGAAGTTTTTCAGCTCGACGCGTGACCCTGGAAAGATGAGCACTTGACTGCCGTCGCCGAGAGCTATTACGACACGCCCACTTGCTCGGGTATCAATCACGTCGTCCGGCTGCAGAGTGGCGCCCTGCCTGAGGACGGATGGGGCGCCGCCGCTGTATAGGATAGCGCCGGGCGCCGAGCGCGTGACTGTGGCATTCCCGCCGAGACTCTGCGCCGCGGCCGTGGCGTGGCTCATCCCCCAGCAGAAGATGGCCGCCGTCAACAACATGATTGGGGAGGCTGTTTGACGCGGATCCGAGTAGTTGGACCTAATTCGCATTACCAACATTCTGATCTTCTCCTTTGATCATAGGTTTTGGCAGGGGGCGCGGACTGCTAATCACATGGTTTCTGTCTCCGGGTCGGTAAATCCCGCGAGCCGGTACTTGGCGATCAGGCGCTGGATAGTGCGACGATCCAGACCGAGCGCCTTCGCGGCGCGGCGACGGTTGCCGCCTGATTCGGTGAGGACAAGTTGCAGGTAGCGACGTTGCAGCTCATCCATCGTCGGCCGGTCCGCCGCGATGTCACTCGACGATTCATCTGACCCGGAGGGGCCGCCCCGGGCGATGTGCGGGGGCAGGCAATCGAGCGTTATCAGATGGTCGGTCGCCAGCGCAACGGCGCGGATCAAGGCGTTCTCCAACTCTCGCACGTTGCCCGGAAATTGATGGCGGCGTAACGCCTCGGCGGCTTCTCTCGTCAGATGATATTGGCGATCGCCGGCCTGGCGGCGCAAGAAATGTTGTACCAGCATCTCGATGTCGTTCAGGCGTTCGCGCAATGGCGGCATGTCTATCGTGAGCACGCTCAGCCTGTAGAAAAGATCGGCGCGAAACTTTTCGGCG
>Ga0081455_10003336_pt1:0-15000 | contig 18511 bp, 11 predicted proteins | sample TabmetS3T2R1_FD_70207 | JGI IMG/M metagenome (GOLD analysis project Ga0081455, IMG submission 70207) | Tabebuia heterophylla rhizosphere microbial communities from the University of Puerto Rico - S3T2R1 | ecosystem: Host-associated > Plants > Roots > Rhizosphere ... | reverse complement strand
GCGCGTCCTGGCCCTTTCGATACGTCCACAACCACAGCGCGAATACATCGTGACGCGGCGAGACGATGGCTCCTACGAAGCGCTAGAGAAGATCTACCAGGTGCGGCCCCGGATCGTGCGGGTCGATGCCACCCGCCGAGGCTCGCTGCAGCAAAGCGGCATGAAGGCAGGTGCGCCAACAGCGGCCACCCTCGAATTCATTCGCGCGCTTTCCTATGACGTCGACTTCCAGCGCGAGCTCAAGGAAGGGCAACGCTTCACCTTACTGCTCGAGCAGCAGGTGACGAGCGATGGCCTCGTTGTCGATCCTGGTCGCTTGCTGGCGGGAGAGCTGAAGCTCACGAACCGAACCATCACGGTGATGCGCTTCCGTCCCCAGGGTGGCGCCGAAGGCTTTTATGATCCCAAGGGAGAGAGCGTCGTCCGCTCCTTCCTGCGCACGCCGATGGATGCCTCGCACATCACCTCCGGCTTCGGCATGCGGATGCATCCCATCATGGGTTTCAGCGCAATGCATACCGGCGTCGATTTCGGTGCACCGACCGGAACTCCGATCTTCGCGGCCGGCGCCGGCAAAGTGGTGATGGCCGGATCCAACGGCGGCTACGGAATCTTCGTTAAGCTGCAACATACAAGCCAGATCGGTACGGGCTATGGGCACATGTCGAGACTGGGTCCCGGCATCAGGCCCGGCGTCTCGGTCCGTCAGGGACAGGTGATCGGCTTCGTCGGCTCAACGGGCCTCTCGACCGGACCGCATCTGCACTACGAATTCTACCGCAACGGACATCCGGTCAACCCGCTGGCCCAGAAATTCGCGATGCGCGCGGTGGTTGGTGGCAAGGACCTCGCGCGTTTCAGGGTGCTATCGCGGCAATATCTCAATGAGCTGAAGAACGCGCCTCCGATCGCGGAAGCCTCGGCACCGGCAAAAGCTAAAGAGAACGCGCAGTTCGCTCGAGACGAATAGAACGCACAAACAAAAGGCCGCCCGCTTCATGCAGCGGACGGCCCCTTGCATATTCTAGTGCGATCGCCAGCGATCAGTCCGCAGCTTCGCTCATCACCCGCTCACCATCGACCGTGAGCTCGCCTTTATCGACACCGATCTCCACCGTCTGGCCGTCGGCGATCTTGCCTTCAAGCAGCAAGGTCGCCAGCGGGTTCTGCAGGCTGCGCTGGATCACCCGCTTCAGCGGACGAGCGCCGTAGACCGGATCGTAACCACGGTTCGCCAGCCACTGCAGCGCCTTGCTGTCGAACTTGAGCTCGATCTTGCGATCGGCGAGCAGCTTGCGCAGCCGGTTGAGCTGGATCTCCACGATGTCCGTCATGTTCGCGCGGCTGAGCCGGCTGAACAGCAGGATCTCGTCGAGGCGGTTGAGGAACTCCGGCCGGAAGGCGCGGCGCACCTCCTCCATCACCTGATCACGCACCGTATCCGTCGATTCGCCCTCCTTCAGCGCCGCGAGATAGGAGCTGCCGAGGTTGGACGTGAGCACGATCAGCGTGTTCTTGAAGTCGACGGTCCGACCCTGACCGTCGGTGAGGCGGCCGTCGTCGAGCACCTGCAACAGGACGTTGAATACGTCGGGATGCGCCTTCTCGACCTCGTCAAACAGGACGACCTGGTAGGGCCGACGCCGTACTGCTTCGGTCAGCACACCGCCCTCGTCGTAGCCGACATAGCCTGGAGGCGCACCGATCAGCCGGCTGACGGCGTGCTTCTCCATGAACTCGCTCATGTCGATGCGCACCATCGCCTGGTCGTCGTTGAACAGGAATTCGGCGATCGCCTTGGTGAGCTCGGTCTTGCCGACACCGGTCGGTCCCAGGAAAAGGAACGACCCGATCGGCCGATTGGGATCCTGCAGGCCGGCGCGTGCACGGCGCACGGCGTTGGCCACGGCGCGGATCGCCTCGTCCTGGCCGATGACGCGCTTGCCAATCTGCTCTTCCATGCGCAGGAGCTTGGCGCGCTCGCCCTCCAGCATCTTGTCGACGGGAACGCCCGTCCAGCGCGACACCACGGCGGCGATGTCTTCGGGCGTGACTTCCTCCTTCACGCCCTTGCCGCCCTGGACCGCATGGCCCTCGGCTTCCTTGAGTTTCTTCTCCAGGTCGGGAATCACGCCATAGGTGAGCTCGCCCGCCCGGCCAAGTTCGCCCTTGCGCTGGGCGATCTCGAGCTCGAAGCGCGCCTTGTCGAGCTGCTCCTTGATCTTCTGCGAATCGGCGAGCTTGTCCTTGGCCGACTTCCACTGCGCCGTGAGCTCCGCAGACTTCTGTTCGAGTTCGGCCAGCTCCTTGTCCAGCCGCTCCAGCCGGTCGCGTGACGCCTGATCGCTCTCCTTCTTGAGCGCCTCGCGCTCGATCTTGAGCTGAATCACGCGCCGGTCGAGCTCGTCGAGCTCTTCGGGCTTGCTGTCGACCTGCATCCGGATACGGCTTGCCGCCTCGTCCATCAAGTCGATCGCCTTATCAGGCAGGAAACGGTCGGTGATGTAGCGATTGGAAAGCGTCGCCGCCGCTACGATGGCGGCATCGGCGATGCGAACGCCGTGATGGAGTTCGTATTTTTCCTTGAGGCCGCGCAGGATCGAGATCGTGTCCTCAACCGTAGGTTCGGCGACGAACACGGGCTGGAAACGGCGAGCAAGCGCCGCATCCTTCTCGATATGCTTGCGGTACTCGTCGAGCGTGGTGGCGCCGACGCAATGCAGCTCGCCGCGTGCCAACGCGGGCTTCAGCATGTTCGAGGCATCCATCGCGCCATCGGCCTTGCCGGCGCCGATCAGCGTATGAAGCTCGTCGATGAAGACGATGATGTCGCCTTCAGCCGCCGCAATCTCCGACAGCACGGCCTTCAGCCGCTCCTCGAATTCGCCGCGGTACTTCGCGCCGGCGACCATGGCGCCAAGGTCGAGCGCCATCAGCTTCTTGCCCTTGAGCGACTCTGGCACGTCGTCGTTGACGATGCGCAACGCCAGCCCCTCGGCGATAGCGGTCTTGCCGACGCCCGGCTCGCCGATCAGCACAGGATTGTTCTTGGTGCGGCGGCTCAACACCTGGATGGTGCGCCGGATTTCCTCGTCGCGACCGATCACCGGGTCGAGCTTGCCATCGCGCGCAGCTTGCGTGAGGTCGCGGGCATATTTCTTGAGCGCGTCATAGCTGCCCTCCGCCGATGGTGAATCGGCGGTGCGACCCTTGCGCAACTCGGCAATTGCCTTTTCGAGCGCCTGCGGCTTCACGCCGCCTTTGGTCAGCGCCTCGGCTGCGTCGGTGCCCTTGGCCAGCGCCAGTGCCATCAGCATGCGCTCAACCGTGACGAACGAATCGCCTGCCTTCTCGGCGATGGCCTCGGCCTGATCGAAAATACGCGCCGTTTCCGGCGCCATATAGATTTGTCCAGCCCCCTGTCCTTCGACCTTGGGCTGCTTGGCAAGCGTCGCCTCGACAGCGCGGTGCACCGCCCGCGAATCGCCGCCCGCGGAAGCAATCAGATTGGCGGCGAGCCCCTCCGGGTCGTCGAGCAACACCTTCAGCAGATGGTCTGGAATGAAACGCTGGTGCCCCGAGCGCAACGCCAGCATTTGGGCGCTCTGCAGGAACCCCCGCATGCGCTCCGTGTATTTCTCTTGGTTCATCTCACTCTACCCTTTCATTTCGCGCCCCCGTCCAACGGCAGGCGAAAGAGTGGACCCCTATCCGGGCATCCTGCACTCGATATGGGGCGTGTCGGTGAAGGTACAAGACCGGATCGCTGCTAAGGCTTTTCCATGAATCTAGGGCAGGTTAAGACCGCCTGCCGATACGATGAACTTGGGAAGTTGGACTAGGGAAGTTGAACTTGTGGGGAGGGAGTTGATGTCCGAAGGGCTCGGCGAGTTCGCAGAATCGAACAAGAAAGTCGCCATCTTGATTGCCGTCCTTGCGGCTTTCCTCGCGATCGCCGAGATGGGCGCCAAAAGCGCTCAGACGGAGGTTCTGACCGAGCATGTCGAAGCTTCGAACCTATGGGGCTTCTTCCAGGCCAAGACGGTCCGCCAGACGGTGGTCCGAACTGCGGCCGAGGAGCTTGAGGCCCAGTACAAGGACGCGCCGGCGATGCCTTCGGCGGTCAAAGCTCAGATCGAGGCATGGCGCCGGACAGCCGCCCGCTATGAGAGCGAGCCGGAGACCAATGAAGGGCGCAAAGAACTGAGTGAAAATGCGACGAAGCATGCGGCCCGGCGCGACCATGCGCGTGCCGCCTACCATCACTTCGAGTATGGGTCAGCGGCCTTCCAGCTTGCGATCGTGCTGGCCTCGGCGGCGGCCGTCACGTCGGTCGCATTCCTGGCTTTCGTCGCAGGCGGGTTAGGCCTCGTCGGAGCAGCCCTGACCGCAGTCGGCTTCTGGGCACCGACCCTTTTGCATCTGTAAGACAAGGCGCCGCGCGTGGACGCGCGGCGCCAAAAGCTAACTCCGCCGCCCGTTGGCCGGCGTGAATTCCGGAACATCGGGCTGGTCTTCAGCCGACGGATCGGAATCGGCTGGAGTGCTACGGCCGTTCTGCAGGAACGCGACGCCACCCAGGCCGGGTTCGCTCTCCGCCTGATCGTCGGTGCGATTGGTTCCTCGGTCGTCCTGCCCATAGCCGGCGCCGTTGCCATTGGCCTGGGATGGTTGCTGAGGTTGGCCTGGCTGCTGAGGATTACCTTGCTGGCCTTCCTCACCGCCCTCGCCCCAGCCCTGATTATTGCGATGGGTGAAGCCACCCATGGTCTGGATCACCCGGAAATAATGGTCGGCGTACTGCCAGTACGCTTCCGCCATGATCCGATCGCCCGACGCCGCCGCTTCGCGGGCCAGCGCCTGGTATTTGTCGAACACCTGGTGGGCGTTGCCGCGGACCCTTACGTCGGGGCCGCTGCTATCGAAGATCTGGTTTCGGTTAGGCGGGCGGTTGGGATTGTGGCTGTGATGCTGCTTATGATGGCCATGGCCGCCGCCACCACCACCACTGCGACCGCCGCGCGACCGCTGACGATTGTTTGGTCTCATTTAACCTAGGGCCATTTACACGCCGGACGGTGTTGTTGTTCGCGAGCCCCTTTGCCCTTCCCGGGCGCCGTCACAGCTCAAAATATCGAGGTTGATTGCCCGTCAGCACTTGCCGGACCGGGCGAAGCCTCCCCAAGGGGCACCAAGAACGTAGTCGCAAAGCCGTGTTTTGCCAACCCTTTAATGGCGGGCGGCGACCACTCTTTCAACACCCCCAAGGTCCTTCCACGATGGCAGGGGAACGAGCCCGGCAGAGGCAAAAATGTCGGCGATTTCAGGGGCTTGTCCCTGCCCGACCTCGACGAGGAGATGTCCGCCGGGAACCAGCAATCTGCGACCGGCGGCCGCGATGACCCGGTAGGCGGCCAAGCCATCCGGCCCGCCATCGAGTGCTTGCCGCGGCTCAAAATGGGCGACTTCGGGCATCAACCGAGGAATCTCCGCCGATTCGATATAGGGCGGATTGGAAACCACAAGGTCGAAGGCCCCCTCCACCTGATCCTCCCAATCCGGCTGCTGCCAATCCCCGACCAGAAGTGCCGTCCGCTCCTCGACACCCAAGCTCGACGCGTTCATCCGGGCAACATCCAAGGCCTCAGGCGAGATCTCGAAGCCGATGCCGCGTGCCTCGGGAAGCTCTTTCAGGAGCGTCAGCAGCAGGCAGCCCGAGCCGACGCCCAGATCGAGCAACCGCCAGGCGCGGTTGCGATCAGTCAGCAGCGACAGAGCGGCCTCGATCACCGTCTCGCTGTCTGGTCGCGGCACCAAGACGGCTGGCGTCACCTTGAATGGCAGTCCCCAGAATTCGCGCTCGCCCAGAATGTAGGCGATCGGCTCGCGCTGTAGCCGGCGGGCGGCGAGCGATCGCAAGGCTGCGGCGACAGTCGCCGGCGCGACGTCGGCACCGTGCGCGACCAATTCCTCGATCGACAGACCGGCGGCCTTTGCCAGCAGCAGACGGGCTTCGAAACGGACATTGTCGATACCGGCTGACGTCAGCGCGACGGCCGTGTCGCGCAGCAGCGAGTCGTAGGTGGCAGTCAGCTCGCGAGCTCCGCAAGCCGCGTCGCCTCATCGTCGGCGATCAATGCATCGATGATCTCGTCGAGCGCGCGGCCCTCCATCACCTCGTCGAGCCTATAAAGCGTGAGGTTGATGCGATGGTCGGTCACTCGGCTCTGGGGAAAATTGTAGGTCCGGATGCGCTCGCTGCGGTCTCCGCTGCCGACCTGCCCCTTGCGGTCGGCTGCCCGGGCGTCATCCCGGCGCTGGCGCTCGGCGTCGTAGAGCCGAGCGCGCAGGATCTTCATCGCCTTGGCCTTGTTCTTGTGCTGGCTCTTCTCGTCCTGCTGGCTGACCACGACACCCGTCGGGATATGGGTGATGCGCACCGCTGAGTCCGTCGTGTTGACCGACTGGCCGCCCGGGCCTGAGGCGCGGAAGACATCGATGCGCAAATCCTTTTCGTCGATCTTGACGTCGAACTCCTCGGCTTCCGGCAAGACGGCCACGGTGGCGGCCGAGGTATGGATCCGCCCTGACCCTTCTGTCGCCGGCACCCGCTGCACGCGATGCACACCTGATTCAAACTTCAGCCGCGCAAACACGCCCTTGCCGCTCACCGTGGCGATCGCCTCCTTGTAGCCGCCGATACCGGTGTCGGAGAGCTCCATGATTTCGAACTTCCAGCCGTGCTCAGCGGCATAGCGCTGATACATGCGGAAGAGATCGGCGCCGAAGAGCGCAGCCTCGTCGCCGCCGGTGCCGGCGCGGATTTCCAGGATCGCGTTCTTTTCGTCCGCAGCGTCCTTGGGCAACAGCATGCGCTTCACGGCATGCTCGAGTAGGGGCAGGCGCTTCTTGAGCTCGGCCGCTTCCTCCTCGGCCATCGCCTTCATGTCGGGATCGGCGGCCAGCGCCTCCGTGTCCTTCAGCTCCTGCTCGGCCTTTCGCCATTCGTTGACCGCATCGACCAACGGCCCGAGATCGGCATACTCCTTCGACGCCGCCACGAATTTCTGTGAATCGAGCGCCCCGCCAGAGAGCGCCGCCTGCAGCTCGGCGTGCCGTGCCACGACCTGGTCGAGCTTCTGCAACAGCGACATGGCTTAGCCCTTTAGGGCGTCGACAAGCCTGTCGAGTGCCACTTCGTTCTGCGCGCTGCTGTCGAGATCCTTGACCTGGGCGACACCCTTGGCGAGCTCGTCCTCGCCGATGATGACGGCCGCACGTGCTCCGAGCTTGTTGGCTCGCTGCATGCGACGCTTCATGTTGCCGCGATAGTCCTGCTCGACGGCGATGCCGGCATGGCGCAAGGCCCGGGCAAGGCCGAGCGCCTTCGCTTCAGCGGCCGCCCCCAAAGGCACGATCACCACAGGCCGCGGCAGCGGCGCTGGCTCGTTGGCCAGCATCATCAGGCGCTCGATACCGCCCGCCCAGCCGATGCCGGCGGTCGGCGGCCCGCCGAGCTCCGCGATCAGCCCATCGTAGCGACCGCCGCCCAGCACCGTACCTTGGGCGCCGATATGCGTGGTCACGAATTCGAAGGCGGTATGCGTGTAATAGTCGAGACCACGTACCAAGGCGGGATCGATCTCGAATGGGATGCCGGCTGCTGCGAGACCCCCCTGCACCGCCGCGAAGAAGTCCCGGCTCTCGATGTTCAAATGATCGCCAAACGACGGAGCACCGGCGTTCACCGCTTTGTCGCCCTCGTCCTTGCTGTCGAGGATGCGCAGGGGGTTTCGCTGCAGCCGGTTCTTCGAGTCTTCTGAAAGCTGACCCTCGTGCGCCAGGTAGTAGTCACGCAGGACGCTGCGATAGGTCTGTCGCGATTGCGGGTCGCCCAGCGAATTGAGCTTGAGCACGCAGCGATCGAGGATGCCCAGCCGCTCCAGGATGTCGGCTGCGACCGAGATCACCTCGATGTCCGCTCCTGGCTCGGGCGCCCCCAGCACCTCGATGTCAATCTGGTGAAACTGCCGCTGCCGCCCCTTTTGTGGCCGTTCGTAGCGAAACATCGGGCCGGCGGCGAAAATTTTTAGCGGAAGCTGCTGCGCCAGTTCGCCATTGGAAATGAAGGCGCGGCATATGCCGGCGGTGTACTCCGGCCGAAGCGTCAGCGATTCGTTGCCTCGATCATTGAAGGTGTACATCTCCTTCGAAACGACGTCCGTCGTCTCGCCGATGCCGCGTGCGAACAGCTCCGTGAACTCGAAGATCGGCGTCGCCATCTCGCGATAGCCATAGAGCCGCGCCACATCGCGCGCCGTTTCCACCACATGGGCGAAGCGTTTGTATTCGTCGGGAAGAAGATCGTGCGTGCCGCGCACGGGCTGGAGTTTGCTCAAGTGACATCGCCTCGGGAAAGAACGGCCAGGGGAAAGCGAAACGCCGCTACTCCGCAGCGGCGCGATGTCGATCGGCTTCCTCGGCCTTGCCCGCAGTCTTCGCCGCTTCGATCTCGGCCGCCTTCTTCTCGATCAGCTCGACCAGGTGATCGACGATGCCGGCGTCCTTCAAACGATGATGCGGTACACCGGCGATATAGACCTGATGCGTGCCGTTGCCGCCACCCGTGAAGCCGATGTCGGTCTCACGCGCTTCGCCCGGTCCGTTCACGACGCAGCCGATCACTGAAACGGTCATCGGCGTGGTGATGTGCGCCACGCGCTTCTCAAGCGTCTCGACGGTACGGATCACATCGTACTGCTGGCGCGCGCAGGACGGGCAGGAAATGATATTGACGCCACGATGGCGCAGATTGAGCGCCTTCAGCATCTCGAAGCCCACCCGCACCTCTTCTTCGGGCTCGGCCGAGAGCGAGACGCGGATTGTGTCGCCGATCCCCGCCCACAGGAGGGCGCCGAGTCCGATCGAAGACTTCACGGTGCCGGTGCGCAAAGCGCCCGCCTCGGTGACACCGATGTGCAGAGGATAATCGCAGGCCTCGGAGAGTTGCTGATAGGCGGCGACGGCCAGGAACACGTCTGACGCCTTCACGCTGATCTTGAAGTTGTGGAAATCATGATCTTGCAGGATGCGTGCATGATCGAGCGCCGATTCGACCATCGCCTCCGGACAGGGCTCCCCGTATTTCTCGAGAAGGTCCTTCTCCAGGGAGCCTGCATTGACGCCAATGCGCATGGAGACGCCATGGTCCTTGGCGGCCTTCACGACCTCCCGTACGCGGTCGGCGCTGCCGATATTGCCGGGATTGATGCGCAGACAGGCCGCGCCCGCATCGGCCGCCTCGATCGCGCGTTTATAGTGAAAATGGATGTCGGCCACGATCGGCACCTTCGAGGCCTTGACGATCTGAGGCAGGGCCGCCGTCGAGTCCTCATCGGGGCAGGAGACGCGGATGATGTCGACGCCCGCTTCCTCGCAGCGCCGGATCTGCGCGATGGTCGCCTCGGCGTCCGCGGTCAGGGTGTTGGTCATGGTCTGCACTGTGATCGGTGCGTCGCCGCCCACCGGCACGGCGCCGACCATCACCTGCCGCGACTTGCGGCGCATGATATCGCGATAGGGCCTGATGCTCATGCCGCCAATGTAGCGATGGGCGAGCAGCTTATCCAGCGACCCCGGCTAACGCCGCAGCGATAAACCAGGCCTGCGACCTCAACGCCTTCAGTGAGCGTCGATGATGCGGTATGCGATGCCGGCGGGCACTAAATAGCTCTCGCCAGCCCGGACATAAGTCTGAGCGAGAACGTCGCCATTGGGCGAACGCAGTTCTACCCAGCTATTCGACCGGACGATCACCTGAGTGTCCGACTTGGTCGGCGTTGCCACTACCATGGCGCTGTCCGCATTGGTCGGCGGCGCGGGGCGTGCGACGGCTTCCTGTGGGTCGGCGGCAGGCGGTGGATTGTTCGGTGCCTCGACTGCAGGCGGTTGCGCCGCGAGCGCCTGTCCAGCGGCAGGGATCGTCATCATGACAGGCGGCGGAGCGGCGGGCACAGCGATCACTGCCGGCGGCGGCACCAGCTGCACCTCGGTCGGCGTCGGAGCAACGGCGGGAACCTGGGCCTCCGGCGCAGGCGCGCGGTTCTTCACCGGCTGAGCCTGATTGGGTGTCACGACGGCAGGCGCGGAAGCGAGGTGAGCGGTCTCGCTTGTCGAGGCATCATTCTTCGCCGGACGCTCCGCCAACAGGCGATCCGGCACTGGCGGCACTTTCTCCGCAACGATGGTCTGTTGTTGCGGCAGATAGTGCCAGACTGCGTAGCCTGCAGCGATCACCAGCAGCACAGTCAGGACGGCAAGCCCAATCGGAGCGCGTCTCTCGGCCAAGGGGAAATCCGCCGGCAACGAGACCGGACGCACGACAGGCAACGACCCGGACAGCTGATAGGCCGTCAGAACCTTCTGTGCATCGAGGCCGAGATAACTTGCGTAGCCGCGCAAAAATGCCGGGATGTAGGCAGCACCGGGAAGCTCTTCGAAGCGACCCTGTTCAATCGCTTTGAGGAAGGCAGCTCGAATACGCAGACTCTTCGCGACTTCGTCGATCGTGATTCCGCGTTCTTCGCGCTGTTCTCTCAGCAACCGACCAACAGCGTGTCCTGCTGTTGCGTCGTGCTCGCTCGCTCGCCACTCAACCTGATCCGGCATGAATCGTCCCCGCCGCCCTGCCTTCTTGCGACTTTTACCAGAGGCGCTTTGTGAGGGCAAAAGCGATTCGCCCCGGAGCGCTAAATTTCAATGGCATGATCGGCAGCGAACAGGCGCAATGTCTCGCGCAAAGGGCGGTCAGGTTGCGCGAGTGCTGAAGATATAAACGCGCTGGCCTCGGCGAGATCGAGAGAACGAATCATAGCCTTAACAGGACCGATCGATGCCGGCGACATCGACAAGGTGCGCACGCCAATCGCCAGCAGCGCCAGGGCCTCGACCGGACGTCCCGCCATCTCACCGCAGACGGCCAACTCGACGCCGGCCGGGCGGGTCTTTTCCACAACAAAATGTAGCAGCCGAAGCAGCGCTGGGGACAAGCTATCGTAGCGTGCGGCCACCCGGGTGTTGCCGCGGTCGGCCGCGAACAAAAACTGCACCAGGTCGTTGGTCCCAACCGAAACGAAGTCAACATGGGGCAGAAGGCTGTCGAGCTGCCAGGCAAGGGCCGGCACCTCGAACATTATGCCAACACGCAACCGCTCTGGTTCGGGCAAACCACGCCGACGAATGCGTTCCAACTCGAGGTCGAGCAATTGCCGTGCGGCCAACAGCTCCGAGACGTCGGCGATCATCGGGAACATCACCGACAAAGGCCTGCCGTTCGCGGCCTGGATCAGAGCGCGCAACTGGCGACGCAACATCGCCGGACGGTCAAGGCCAATCCGGATGGCTCGCCATCCCATGGCGGGATTCTCGTCGCCGAAGGAATCGACGTAAGGCAGGACCTTGTCGCCTCCAACGTCGAGAGTCCTGAAAGTCACGGGGCGACCATCAGCGATGTCGAGCACACGGCTGTAGAGCCAAGCCTGCGCCTCAACGTCAGGAAACTCCGAACGCACCATGAAAGGGATCTCGGTGCGATAGAGACCGACTCCATCCGCACCGGTTTCCTCGAGATGCTGCATGTCGATCAGCAGACCGGCATTCATATGCAGGCCGACGCGCGCCTGATCGCGAGTCGCTGATGGCAGATCACGCAACGCCGCATACTTGCGCCGCCGCTCGGTGCGCGCCTCGATTGCCGCGTAAACCGTCTGCAGCACGTCCTCGGCGGGTCGCACCAGGACTTGCGCGCTGTCGCCGTCAACCACGATGGTATCGCCAGGCTCGACGCGCGATAGCACTGCGGGGGCGCGTCCCACGACGGGAATGTCGAGCGCGCGCGCTACGATCGCGACATGGCTCATTGCTGAGCCTTCTTCCAGCACCAAACCGCGCAGGCGAGCGCGATCGTAGTCGAGCAGCTCTGCCGGCCCCATGTCGCGCGCAATCACGATCATGTCGTCGGGTTGCGCGCCGGGATCGGCGACCGCTCTGCCGGTCAGGCGCAGCAGCAGCCGGTTGGTCAGATCCTGCAGATCGCTCAGCCGCTCCCGAATATAGGGATCCGTCGATTGGCCAAGACGCGCGCGCACATCGTCGAAGGCGCGCTGCACTCCCGCCTCCGCAGTAAGGCCCGAACCGATCGCCTCACGCACGCGTTCGCGCCAGCCGCGATCGTCGACGAACATGCGAAAAGTCTCGAGTACTTCGCGATGTTCGCCCGACTGCATGTCGTGCGCCTCGAGCATGCGATCGACATCGTCGCGCACCGAGCCCAATGCTTCCTCGAAGCGCCTCTGTTCGGCGCCGACATCCTCGGCGACGACACGCTGGATGACGATGCGCGGCTCGTGCAGCACCGCTCGTCCGATCGCGACGCCTGTGGTCAGTTGCACACCGTCAATGCGCAGTGGCAACAGGCCGAGCCCGTCGACCTGCTGGACCTCATTAGGGCTGACCAGATGGCCTGCCGCGACCATCTCCGCCAGCACCATGGCGATGGTCTGCAGGGTCTCGATCTCTTCCTCGTCGTACTGGCGGCGCGTGCGGTTCTGCACGACCAGAACGCCGAGCGCGCGACCCGCGCGCAGGATCGGCACGCCGGCCAGCGAGTGATAAACCTCTTCGCCGGTCTCCGGCCGATAAGCGAACTGCGGATGGCTTTGCGCGTCGTCGAGTGCGAGCGGGCGGCCGTGGGCCGCGATATCACCAACCAGGCCCTCACCGACCCGCAGGCGAGTGCGGTGCACAGCCGTCGGATTGAGGCCCTGGGTTGCAAAGAGCTCGAGGACCTCGCCTGCACGTAGAATGTAGATCGAGCAGACCTCGGCCACCATCTCGTTGGCGACAAGGCGCACGACCTCGCCCAGCGTCTCCTCGGGGGAGACGCCACGCGCCATCGTGTCCCGGAGCCGCTTGAGGAGCATTCGCGGTCCGGCCAGGGGAGTCCCTCTCTCCATGGTCAGACCGCTAGATGCTTGAGTCGGATGACGACAAAGCTACGGTCGACGACGCAGGCGCAAACTCGCCAGGCCACGGGCGGCCGGGAGCTTTGGCGGGTCATATGAATGCGTGCGCCGTGCATAGGGCGCTTATAGCAAGAGCTACGCCAAAATGCCTACCGACTATTTGGTCGACAAATGCACCAAGGACGAGGCACGCGCACGCGTCGCGCAGACTAGGCGGCGTCGAGCTCGTAGGCCGTGTGCAGGGCCCGGACCGCAAGCTCGGTGTACTCTGCGGCCACCAGCACGCTCACTTTGATCTCCGAGGTCGAGATCACCTGGATGTTTATCCCCTTGCCGGCCAGGGTCTCGAACATTTTCAGCGCCACACCCGCGTGGCTGCGCATGCCGACGCCGATCACGGAGATCTTGGCGACGTTGATGTCGGCCTTGACCTCGGCGAATTTCAGCTCGCCCTTGGCGCGCTCCAGCCGCTCAACGGCACGCGAAAGATCGGCACGCGGTACGGTGAAAGTGATGTCGGTCGAACTGCCGTCGAGCGAAACGTTCTGCACGATCATATCGACGTTGATGTTGGCGGCGGCCAGCGGCCCGAAGATCCCGGCCGCAACACCGGGCCGGTCCGCGACGTGGGTCACCGTGACTTTGGCTTCGTCCTTCGAGAAGGCGATGCCGCTCACGACGGATTTCTCAAGCCCCTGGCTCATGATTTCATCCTCATCCACAACCAGCGTGCCGGGCAGATCGCTGCCAAGTGCCGAGTCGAAGGACGACAGCACCTGCACGCGCACATGATGATTCATCGCGAGCTCGACGGACCGGGTCTGCAGCACCTTCGAACCCTGCGAGGCCATCTCGAGCATTTCTTCATAGGTTACTCGGTCGATCTTGCGGGCCTTCTCGACGATGCGAGGGTCGGTCGTGTAGACGCCATCGACGTCGGTGTAGATGTCGCAGCGGTCGGCCTTGAGCGCGGCGGCCAGCGCCACTGCCGAAGTGTCCGAGCCGCCCCGGCCGAGCGTCGTGATCCTGCCCTCGGGCGAAACCCCCTGGAAACCTGGCACGATCGGCACCTCGCCCTCGGCCATCGTACGGGCGATCTCGCGCGTACCGATCTCCCGGATTCGCGCCTTGGCGTGGTTCTGGTCGGTCTTGATGGGAAGCTGCCACGACACCCACGACCTCGACTTCACGCCTTCCTGCTGCAGCGCCAGCGCCAAAAGGCCGATCGTCACCTGCTCGCCGGTGGCGACCACTACGTCGTATTCCTGGGGATCGTGCATTGGCGCGATGTCATTGACCCATTTCACGAGCTGATTGGTGGCACCCGACATCGCCGAGACGACAACGGCAACTTCGTTGCCTCGCCCGACCTCGGCTTTGACCTTGCGCGCCACGTTCTTGATGCGATCGGTGTCGCCAACCGAAGTGCCGCCGAATTTGAGAACGATGCGCGCCATGGACCTGCTCGAAAGCGGGGTATAGACACCGACAGCACCATATGGGTCAAGGGCAGCCATGACCGATTCCGCGCCTACCCTCCGCGCCTCGACGATCGACCCCGACGAGGTCGAGCGCTTTTCCCGCATCGCCGACGAATGGTGGGACCCGACCGGTAAGTTCGCGCCGTTGCATCGGCTGAACCCCGTGCGTCTAGGCTACATCCGCGATCGTGCCGCCGCCCATTGGAGCCGCGACCCCCTCTCGGACCTGCCTCTCGCAGGTCTGTCGCTGCTCGACATTGGCTGTGGCGGCGGCCTGATCTGCGAGCCGATGGCGAGGCTCGGTGCGACCGTGACCGGCATCGACGCCGCGGAACGCAATGTCTCCGTCGCGGACCTTCATGCACGCCGCCAGGAACTCGAGATCGACTACCGGGCCAGCACCGCCGAAACCCTGGCCCGGTCCGGTCTGCGTTTCGACATCGTGCTGGCGCTCGAGATCGTCGAGCACGTGGCCGACGTCGACCTTTTCCTCGAAA
>Ga0081455_10003335_pt1 | contig 18514 bp, 16 predicted proteins | sample TabmetS3T2R1_FD_70207 | JGI IMG/M metagenome (GOLD analysis project Ga0081455, IMG submission 70207) | Tabebuia heterophylla rhizosphere microbial communities from the University of Puerto Rico - S3T2R1 | ecosystem: Host-associated > Plants > Roots > Rhizosphere ... | reverse complement strand
TTTCATATACGCAGCACAGGCTGCTGCAGCGAAGTTTGCAGAGACCTTCAAAGAGTTCCCAGCCATTCAGAAACCAAACACGTTCACTATAGCTGATGCGATGGCGAAAATGTCAGAAGCTGTCGCGGCGAGCCATTAGTAAAGCAATACAAACCATTTACAGCATGTTAGACGCACAAGAATCCAATAAGAAAAGAATGGCCTTCAAAAACGAAAATATGGTGTTTATAGAGGGTGGAGCCTTTCTAATGGGTTCCGACAAATTTTACCCAGAGGAGAAACCTGCTCATAAAGTTACAGTGGATGGTTTCTGGATAGATAAATACCCGGTTACTAACAAAGCGTATAGTGATTTTGTATCGGCGAAAAATTATGTTACAGTAGCAGAAAGACCATTAAATCCGGCTGAATTTCCCACTGTAGCTAAAGAAGATCTTATTCCGGGATCCATGGTTTTTGAAAAAGGAAATGAAGCAGTTGATTTGAAAGACTATACTAACTGGTGGCGATGGACCAAGGGCGCCAGTTGGAAGCATCCACAAGGTCCTGGCACCGGCATTAATGGATTGGATAATCATCCCGTAGTTCATATTGCTTATGAAGATGCTGAAGCCTACGCAAAGTGGGCAGGAAAAGAATTGCCCACGGAAGCAGAATGGGAGTTTGCAGCAAGAGGGGGATTAGATGGAATGGATTTCACGTGGGGTAACGAAGATACGCAACTTACCAAACCCATGGCCAATACCTGGCAGGGAGAGTTCCCATATCAAAATTTATTGATTGATAAATATGAGGGTACATCACCTGTCGGTGCATTCGATCCCAATGGTTATGGTCTGTTTGATATGGCAGGCAACGTTTGGGAATGGACCTCAGACTGGTTTGTCCCACATTTGGACGAAGCCGCCGACAAGGCAATAACTTGTTGTACTACATCTCTCAATCCAAGAGTTACATCATCTGAATATAGTTATGACCCTAGACAGCCGCAGTTTAAGATCCAAAGAAAAGTAGTAAAAGGTGGTTCGCATATCTGCGCTCCGAATTATTGTTTACGATATCGCCCAGCGGCTCGACAACCACAGATGATCGATACGGGGATGACCCATATCGGATTTAGGTGCATTATCAGGACCACATAATGATGTATAAGATAATATTGTGAGAAAAAATTATCAATTGCGGTCAGCAATTATCACACAACTGGAGCACTATTTCGAATGAAGCAGCGTTTGGGACCGATTATTTCACTCGCACGGCGGTTTCAAAGTCCAACATCTTTGTAAACTCGCCAAAAGAGACAAAGTACTTCTACCAAGACCTCGACAATGATGGACTTCGCCTTAATGGCTCGCACCGCTATACAATAACCTTTACTAAGGAACAGACTCCGCCGGTTTATGGCTTTTGGTCACTGACTCTCTATAATGAGTATCACTTCTTCGCCCCAAATGCAATCAACCGTTACTCGATAGGTACTAAAGACAAGGATCTTATGACTGATACTGAAGGTTCGCTCACGTTCTATGTGCAGGCTGATTCACCGCTGGACGCGCAGCGAATAAATTGGCTGCTGGCGCCAAAAGATGCCGACTTTTCACTTTATTGTCGTGCGTATTGACCAAAAGCCGCGGTATTAGACGGTTCGTAGACACCTCCGCCAGTAGAACGGCGGAAATAAATGAATTCAGTACGCTACTGTCTACTCTCTTCATTAGATCTAAAATATTTAGTCTATTAAAAACTATACTTAATAATAAACTAATGAGTACCTAAAAATTTACTCAGAGATTCGAAAGGCTAACTATCACACATTCCAGAGCCATGGGCTCGACCTTACAACGTCGGCAGCATTACTCAAATGGAAAGAAATCGAAACAGAAAAAGACTGAAAAATAGCATACTCGAAACAGGTATGATAAACTAAGCTTTTTTGTGAATTTTTGTTTGACCCAGGGATTCTTACCATATTGATTTATTTTATCGCCTTCTCCGGTTGATACCTAATTAGGCATAACTTGAAATAACTAGCATATGGAATCTACCTTAAGTACATTGGTCCTAAGCCATGAGGAAAGACAAAAGAGATTAGAGGAATTTCATAAGGGCTATGACGAGAATGTTCTCGATGAGAATCTTAGGAAAGAGAAAAGTCGAGTAATCGCCACTTTATCAGAGTATTTTAATAGAGAGATGATATTGGCTGATGAATGTCTCATAAAAGGAGATGAATCTGGCGCGGCAGTCTATTCTCATATTGCTAAAGTTATAGATGCAGCCTTGAAAGAACTTGAAGAACCAGAGGAATAAATCTCGGCGACAGCTATACGGCGTCTAATTCTTTAAGAAATAGTTTTCTCTTATAAATTGAATAGGAGATAGCCAAACAGTATTTATTATTAGTTAAGTTCCGAAAAAAGTCTATTATGAAGTTAGTTCATTTCTGAGGACCCTGGAAGAAATTCTAAAGACCAGGGTCCCCAATGCAGTCGGTTCTGCTAGTTGTGTTCCTTTTGCCATCTGCTGCATTTCAGAGATTGGACATTTGAAAGCAGCATTACTATTTTGGAATATGTTTTAATTAAATAAGATGAAAGTAGGTTAGGGATTTTGAAACAGGATCTGAAGCATGAATAAAATTACTTTATCTTACTTCCTATTTGGATTTTTATTTAGTACTATTTAACGAGAGGGGGATAACAAAGAACATATGCTGAAATCATGAGTTAGTGTGAACTACTAGGAATACGTCCAATATTTGTGCTAGTTTTTGACAGATTCTAATTTTATAGGCTTCATAGCATCTTACACATATGCATTGTTTATATAATAACCATGTTCTATCTCAAATATGTATGAGCACAAACAAAGAAATGACAAGAGTATCTATGAAGATACACAAGAATGCTCAGAGTTGAAATGAAGGGATAGACTATGATCGTAGCTGATTTTTCCAATTCTTATTTCAATATTGACTAACAAAGATTTGCTTAATGAAGATGTTGAGGCCGATTATTGGGATGCTTCAGACCCGTTACCTAGGAGTCATCTTAAAAATATGTTCAAGGTAAGACGATATATTTGCCGGGTTTGTAAGATGAAATTTCATACGCGACGAGATACTCAAGCACACATAAAGGATGAGCATCGCAAGATTTGAGATAGATGGTAATAATCAATAGTGTTTTGAGATAGATAGAAAAAGTATAAGGTAACTAGACTTATTTATTAAGGTGCCACTATTGCGTATACCGATCTGCATATATTTTGATGTTGGCTCTAATATATTGATACGACATGACTATTCGAATTGATCTAAGCAAAGAAGTTAAAGCATCAGTTTCACAAGTCTTGGATTATTTCACGAATGTAGAAGCGCTCCCTCAGTTTCATCCAGAGTATATCAAGAATGTCACGATTGTTAGTAGGGAAGATGGAGAAAATAATAATAATAATATCGAATTTGAGCAAGAAGGTTCATTTCATGGTAAAAAGATCAAGTCAATTAATAAGCTCACTAGACTTGGCAATGAGAATACTATTCGAATCGAAATAATAGACGGAAACGGTAAAGGAAGTATAACGACCATCAAATGTCAGGAAGTAGGTCCTGGCAACACCCAAATAAGATTAGAAGGAGAACTTCATTATGGAATATTAGAAAAATTCCTTAGTAGATCTATTCATGGCATTACCGAGAAAACATTGGAAGAAGATATTCATAATCTCGAACAGAAATGAGAAGGGGCTTTTTTGAACAATGACAGATAAAAGTTGATAAACAATACAATTATTACTTCTCATTTCAAGACGTAGGCGAATGCTGAGGCATCAAATTTGTATCTTTATCTTTCAAGAACGATCTCTTCAGCCATATTGGGGTAATAATAGTAGTAAAGGCAACCATAATAATAACAGTAGTATATATATCAGAAGATAGTGCTTCTGTTGACACTCCTACTCCTGCAACGATAAGTCCAACCTCGCCTCTTGAAATCATACCGATTCCTACTCTCAATGCTTTCGATCTATCTTTCAAAAATATAAGGGAAGGAATTCCACATCCAGCAATTTTTGTAGCAACGGCTATGGCTATAACTACCCCTGAGAGGTATAATACGTCCAGATTCACTCCTCGCAGATCCACCTGAGCTCCAATAATTGCAAAGAATAATGGGCCAAATATTATCAATAGTTTATCGGCATATTCGTCGACTTGTTTAATAAGCCGAGTACTTGCTACTGCCATGCCTACAGCAAATGCTCCAACAATCGGAGATAATCCAATAAAAGCGGCTATACCTGCTGCTCCAAAGAAAGAAGCTGTTACGATACCTTCAATACTTCCTTTAGATTTCCATAACCTTTCAACATGAAGTAATCGTGGTACCAATAATACGGATCCTATCAGTAGAGCTGCAAAGAGTCCCAGTATTTGAAGTATAAGGAGAATAACTTCCATTAATTGCGGGGTCGTGTCACCAGTTTGAACCATGGTAGTTACAACAGATAACACAGCAATTGCGAGAATATCATCTACTATTGCTGCACCTAATATTAGTCTGGCTTCTTTTGTCTGCATTTTTCCTAGCTCAGTCAATACTTGTACAGATATTGCAATACTTGTTGCAGTGAGTGCTGTTGCTACCAACATGGACTCCAATGCCTCTAACCCGAAGAATGTTAGTACAACCAATCCTACAAAAAATGGAACGATAACCCCAATTGATCCTACTGTGAAGGAAGCAGCTCCTCCTCGTAGGAATTCTCTGGGGGTAATTTCAAGTCCTGCTACAAATAAGATGACAATAGCAGATATCTCTCCAACAGTACGTACAGTTTCATCTAACTCTACTAATGGTTCATTGTCAAAAAGAAATAATCCTCCAATGGCAAAAGGGCCAACTATTATTCCAGCTAAGAGTTCACCTAGTACTACTGGTAGTTTGAGCCTGTGAAATAATTCAGCTAATAATTTTGCAGCAAATAGTAGGATAGCAAGTGAAATTATCACATGAATAAAATGAATACTGCTTACTTCTAGTGTCATTCTTGTTCAGCAATGATAATAATATGTCTTTAAATCCTTGTACCAATCCAGTACATAGAAGTTAATGAGAGGAATAGACAAGATCATTAGTTTTAAAATTATCACGAGACGGTTAATTAAACTTTAACTAGTTTCATATTGTTGGTGTTTGCATGACCGTAATTAAAGAAGAAATTAAGAAAGTAGTAGACATGGGCGAGTTGCTACCGTCGGATAAGATAGTAGGTGGCTTGAAGACTGTAACTGTATTGGAGGGTAAAGAAAATGAATTTGAATCGCTTTTTATAGAATTAGCAGCGAAAGTTAGAGACCATGATAAAGAATGCAATTATTATGACCTTTATAAATCCAAACAATCAAGAACTTACCTAATTATGGAACAATACGAGAATAGTAATGCATTGCAGAGGCACCAAAAATCAGATTATGGGAAATATTACTTCTATAGATAATATTGCATTGGAAACTATGATTTATTAAAGGGGGTCCAACCTCTAGTCCTTATACTTGGGGGGCAAACCATATCAAAACTTCATAGATAGACTAGACAATAAGGAACCTCTAACTAAGACCAAATACATTCGAGACTTCACACTCTACCTCAAATTCCTCAAAGTTAAAGATCCTAATTCATTATTAACAAAGAGATTTTACTCACCACAAGAACTCCAAAGAATAGAAGACAAGATAATTAGTTATATCACTTATCTAAAGAAGCAAGGCTTAAGTCATAGTACAATAAAGACAAGAAAGTTTGCAGTTGAATTCTTTTACTTAGCAAATAGAATTAACCTCAACTGGAAGCATATCTCAGGGTATATTCCTAGACCTGAAAAGACAACGGAAGACTTACCATACACTACCGAGGACATACAAAAAATGCTTGAAGTAGCAAATGGGGAGAGAGACAGATTCATGTTGTATCTGCTTTCTTCCACAGGAATAAGAATTGGTGCATTACCTGACCTAAAGGCGGGGGACATAGAACCAATGAAACCAGAAGGATATCAAGGTAAACACCTTTACAAAATTATTGTATACAGAGGACATAGATCACAGTATTACACTTTAACAAGTTTTGAATGTGCTGAAGCATTAGACTCGTACCTTGAATATAGAAAAAGAAACGAAGAAGAGATAACAGATGATTCACCTTTGCTTAGGAATGCTGTTAATTCTACATTAGTTAATGTTAAGAGGAACAAAGTCAAACCTCTTGGATCATTTGTGGATTCTGTATACAGAATCGTAAGCAAAGCAGGACTTAGAACTAGAACACATGATACAAGGACAAGACATAAACACATGTTAGATCATGCATTCAGAAAGTTTGCAAATACCAAAATGATAGAAGCAGGAGTTGATCACAATACAAAAGAGTTTTTGTTAGGACATAAAATTAGTAGAGGACTTGATAATAGTTATGATAGGACCCCAGTAAAAGTTAGACTTAAGGAATTTTTGAAAGCAATGGATTTGCTTACGATCTCACCTGAGAATAGACTTAGAAAACAGGTAACAGAACAGGAACACACCATCCAACATAAACTGGCAGAGAAAGATAAACAAATTGAAGAAATGGTACGCAAACAGGAACAATTCGAACAACTAATTCAATCGCTTATTGATTCAGGACAACTGAAACCGATTGGTAAGCCTTAGTTGTTGTTACCTTAGTTATGGATTCTTGGCAAGAGCTATTAACATAATATTTCGAAATACGCTCGGAAAATGGGGCGTAGATTGGGCCACTCCATTTGCCAGTATTTTGAGTTGTTCTTCAGAGAGGGAAAGCAATAAATTTCTATAAGAATCCCAGCCAGAATTATCAATTTTGGCATCAGCGACTAATTTGTTAGCTATCCTAGCCGAAGCCAGGTCGTACTGTTGTTCTTTAACGATATACTCCCTAAAAATATAAAATGTGGCTTCGCATACGAATTGTAGATGAGGAAGTATCCCGAGTTTGACTAAACTATTGAATATGAGTTCAATTGCTTTAGGTTGGGCTATAATTCTCCTTATGTTCTCTAATTCAGGAGGCAGCATATAGAAAGATGGTCTTCCCGAAAGTTCTATTTTTTGATTGCCTTTAATAGCTTTGACATCCTTTTTTGTTGTTTTCCGAATCAGTCCAAAATCTTTCTCTAGCATCTTAAGAGCCCTATTCATGTCCTTTGATGTCGCATATTCATTTTCATCGGCTTCTGATCTAGATGTCAGGGCACCTGCTAAAGCGGAAATATCTTCAGATGTGCCAGATTGCATATCTCTATTGATTTCATCTATAGTTTCTGATGTTTTGTACAGCTTATCAGGCTGCATACTACCGAAATTTGAAATTATAAAGGCACCGATTATATTTTTTTTATGTTCGAACAGCCTAATGACATCTTCCGCATATTTCTTGGAACTGGCATAATCTTTTCTAATCTGGCACAGCTTTGGGTAAAGCTTGGCCACAATATAGGAAATGGTCACCATGTCGTTTTCATTCAGCTCAAGAGGACTATTTCCAATTCTGTCCATAAATTCTGGTTAAAGGTTTATCACATAAAAGTCTGACTCAACAAATGAAATGAACACAAGACATACAATAACAATAAATCATCAAACATACCAGAAGTTAAAAAGCAAAGGTACATTTGGCGAGTCCTATAGCGAACTCATCTCTAGACTTGCAGACTTAACAGAATCCCATGTTCTAAAACAGGAGCTAAGAGATGAATGAAAATATCATTTTACGGTTTACTAGTAAGGATTGCAAAAACGAGATTCATTCGAAATGTCACTCAGGCTGGACCGGGCTGGGATTTGATATCATTTGCGGTTGCAAATGTCATACAAAGATTAGTGATATCGATGATCACTAGACTGTCAGCTGAAAATAATAGAAAAGAAATAGGGTTAGAACGAAAGGTTGTCCAACCAACGTGTTCTAACACCTCGAGTTAGAATCAGCCGGTCCAACAGCATGAGGTCACTATCAGATGACTGATCCTAACTTTATATCCTCTGAACCTAGAAATAAGTCTTTTGATGAGAACGTTAGACTATTTGACTTAGGAGAGAGTAAAGCCCAAAAAGAAATAATTGATAATTTAGGAGGCCGACTAAAAAAAGTCTGCTTTAATCCGTACTGTAATAATAGGGGAAGTAAAGAGATAGAAATCGTTGGAACAGCTGCTGATTATAGGGATCATAAAATCCCATACTGTGTATGTGAGGAATGTTTTTTGCCATTCATCGGCTGGGGACCTGGCAGAGATCATAACGAATCACTGAAATCAATACCAGAATTAAAAATATGTTACAACTGTAATAATGAAGGTAAACATTGGATTGATATCTATAAATTAGGAAACTCTGAGTCTGACCCCGATCATCTGTGGCTAGGCATAGGTATTAAATATTCGATTTGTGAAAAGTGTTATGCATTCTTCAAATACAAGAGAAAAGACATCTATTTGCTCTATAATACTATCTGGGGGGGTAACATTGACACAAAGCTAAAAGAAGAAGATAGGACAGGTATCACAGTCAGAGACTTTTGTAGTTTACTTGAGTCAAGCAGGTCTGACCAAGAGACGACTACGAAAAATAGATCGAATACAACTTTCATTGGCCAAGTATACGAACACAAATTCACGACCCAAGAATAAATTGACTTTTGAAAATACCAAGGACAACCACTTAGAGGAAGCATCCAACACGCACGATTTCGAGAGTGAAGATCAGAAACAATCATGGTTAAGAAACATAAAAGCATTGGGAAGTTATTTTGACAACAAGTACGATCAGTTTGGAAATAAAAAACTACAAGATTATCTCAGTGATCTGGATAACCATTATTACTTCAAAACTATTGTTGACACCGAAGAGATCTGGTTTTATGACGAGAATAAGGGCATTTATTTACCAAATGGTGAATACGTCATAAAGGCGTCTTTACAATCCCAATTTGGCAGAGATCTAACTATTAAACGAGCTAGTGAAGATATTGCACAAATTCAACGATCTACATACGTTAATCGCGACACGTTCAATCCTGATATTTTATGGATTGCGACAGAGAATTGCATGGTTAACCTAATGTCGGGTGAAACCAAGCCATTTAGTCATGAGTTCATGTGTACAACTAACATACCTGTTCTCTATGATCATGGATACCCGATCGGGATATTTGCGGACTTTTTCCGGCTAGTTGAGGGAAAGAAATCTATAATTATGAGATTTCTCTCTGAGATAATGAATCAGGAAGATGTAGATCTTTTTCTTGATTTTTTGGCATATTGTTTATACCGTGAATATAAATACAATTATTGGATGTTGCTTGTTGGTAAGGGATTAAACGGCAAGTCAATACTGTTAACGCTAGTTGAACGGTTTCTAGGTAGGGATAATGTGTCCGGCGAGACTTTGCACAGACTTCTCAAAGAGAGGTTTTCGGTCGCCAATCTATTTCAAAAGATGGCAAATGTTGACGCAGATGTTTCTTATGATACTATTTTCAATAATACAGGTGTATTGAAAAAGTTAACTGGCAATGACTTGCACATTGGAGAACACAAATACAAGAAACCATTCAAATTCCGAAACTATGCTAAGTTATTCTTTTCATGTAATAAAATACCTGAAACAGAAGACGATACTGACGCATTCTATCGACGTATCCTGCAAATTAATTTTATACAACAATTCTTTGGTGATAAAGATGACCCAAACCTAATCGATAAGTTAACCACTCAAGAAGAACTGTCTATATTACTTCATGAACTCTTATCTCGGCTGCCTAGAATATTAAAACATGGATTTAGAAAAATCACTGATGAAACAATGGAACAAACCTACAACAAGTTTACGATGTCTTCAAACCCAGTGAAATACTTCTATGAGAACGCATTGGCACCAGAATCAGGTTCAAAGATTCCTAAGTTGGAAATGTATGAATATTATCAAAGGTTTTGTCAGGCAAATAGACTTACACCTGAGTCAGACCAATCATTTAGCAGAAAATTGACCCAAGACTATCGGTTAAAATACAAATCGTACAAGGTTAAAGGTGAATGCACACGCTGTTGGTTCGACGTCAAATTAGTTGACTGGCATAAACCAGAAGAGGTCATCGAAGAGATCGGCGACTTTACGGATTCCGAAAAGCAGGCTTTCAGATAGCCGGTTGCAAGAGTTACAAGAGTTGCAACTCATTACATTCTTATTTTTCGCTCATTTTCATAAGTGCTAACAAGAATATAAAATGGCTTAGAAGTTGTAACTCTTGCAACCAACTTTATTATAGAAGATATTACAGGGGGGGTCAGTATCTTCTTGTTCGCCATCAAAAGTATGGGCTTCTGAATGACAAAAAAATAGTAAGACGGCTAAGCCGCGATTACTGTATATCTTGTGTTAGTTCCCAAACCATGTCTTGTTATTTCTAACAAACAATGATTCTTCTCAACATTCGCTTCGATCATTTGTGCCAAAGTTTTTGGTACATCTAACAGCTTTTCGCCCTGGTCTGTCTGATGTGGATCTATTACATTGTATTCAACTCTTATTTGTGGTGCCTTAGCTTGGTGTGTAATCGGATCTGTGAAAGTTTTCGTCACTAACTTTCTCTTTGTCTTGTCGTTAAAGAACTGGTAGGTGTAAGCCTCACCGTCTCTTTTTGGTAAGTTAACGTATCTGCTAGTTGAGTTTATGTATCTATCAACATCGTCTTGTTCGGATGCAGTCGAATATGTATCTTGTATGTTGTCAATATTTTTGTCTGAACTATTATTTTCTGACATGCATATCTATCTTGTAAGCAGCTGCATATATACGTTACTGTCTAACAGTAACGATGGTGTGTAGCTGTGTTTTGCTTTTGCCGTTTGCTCAAGGTTTCTTTTCTACCTTACGATCTTAAAACTAAATCTTTTGTCAATTAAGTATTTTGCGTACTCTACTTGTACAGCATCATAACGCTCTCGACGTAATGTCATAAGATTTTTTATAACTTGGAAGTATAACTGGATACTCCAGTCATGCTGTCAATGGTCAGCGTCAATCGCTAACTGATAACAATAACATTCATTCTATGCAATAGTTTTTACATAATTCTTCAATAGAGTATCATAACACAATTCAGCAAATTGCAACAAGCTTTTTCCATCGATGTCAGCAGCAATATAATCTTCGATATCTAGAGATGAACTATTTAGTAAGTTCAATCCGTATGGATTAGCTTTGAGCGTGCTTAAAACGGCAATGAGAGCAGCCACCAGCAGCGATCTTTTATCGTTTAGTCTTCGATCAATTATTTCAGTTACCTTGTGATAGTTCGGTTCTTTGTATGCATTTTGAAACATAACTTCTAATTGCCTCAATTTTCTATCTAGTGTTTGTAGACGCAGATTCTTTTTTCTAATGATTTCATTATTTACATACATTGAATTTCTCAACCCGAGAATCTGTGTATTCAAAGCAGCTTTCTCATTTTCTAAGGCCGCTACTTGATTTAACAACTCTTCAAATCTATATCTAATATTTGGTAAACCATGATTCGCGAGTTCCATAAATTCCCTAATATCTTTATCTTTTGTAATTTTATTGTCTTTTAATATATCATGGAGCTGCAAAAGCAACGACAAAGAATATTCTGCTTCATGATACAGTATTTCCAAGTCATCTAATTTTGAAAGTCTCCAGTACTGAACATGTAGCTCTTCCACTTCATCTGCAGACATATCCAATTCAATTGCAACTTCGACAGATTGTTTGCCTTGCAGAAAAAGCTCAAAAGCGCGCGAGTCTTTAGATTTTTCAGGTTTGTTGACTTGTTTTTTATCTTCGCCAGTATATTCATTGATGATATCAGCTATGTCTTTGAATGACATGTGAACAACTTCTGCTATTTGGCGTCGTGTCTTACCTTGCTTGTAAAATTCAATTACAAGTGCTTTTTTCTGATGCTTATTTAACAGTATGAAATCCGACATGAGTAGAGTAAATTACTAGAATAACTTCAAAGTTCTTACTCAAAAATATTGTTATCTTTGTTTTCTTTTTGTTATCATCTGATTTGAACTGCTTTGAGACTATTAATTTATATAATGAGCATAGGTGAAGCATGGGGTGCCAGAGAACCATGAGGTTCAACGGCATATATCATCAAACTATCGTCATGGTGACTTAATCAAGCTCTCAAGTCAGGAGAAAACCGAAGTTTTGACGGTTATTGGAAAGACCAAAAATAGTACCCACCGCACCTGATAAATCAGAGGTATATGAAATTATAAGAGATGAAAAGTCTAGAATTTTAGAGCTCAGAAAGTTTGGTAGTGGAGGCAAACTTAATTGCGGAATGGAATATCACAATTGGGTGTAATGGACGTTAAAATATTGCTGACAACTTGCAAGTATGCAACTTTCTTGAACAAGTGAGGAAGTGACTATGCTATGGACATTCGATCCTGTAGAGTCGTAACTTTGGTAACAGATCTCTTTAAATGCACAGCAAATTGTTAAATAGATTATGATTTACTGCTTTATCATGAATAGTCTTCAATTTGAACAAAATACAGGAGAAATGACATATTGTGGGATAGATATACCATGACAACTGATTCTCTAAAAGAGTCATCAAATACAATTCACTCACACGAACTGCCTGCTGAGGAATCTCTTGGTACATTAGAGCCCATGGCTTACTTTAAAGGCGCAATGCCGACTGGTGTAACTGTATCACATCAAGGGCGTATATTTATTAACTTTCCAAAGTGGGGTGATGATGTCAAATTCACTGTTGCCGAAATCCATAATGGAGGGGCAGTAGCATTCCCTGACGAAGCGATTAATAAAACTGATCCAAACGATCCAGCGGCGGCGCTTGTGTCAGTACAGTCAGTTGTTGTCGACCCTATTGACCGTTTATGGATTTTGGATACCGGTAGTCCTAAATTTGAACCAACCGAATATGGAGGTCCCAAGCTTGTCTGTGTAGACTTAGCTTCAGACAAGGTTGTAAAAAAGATTCTCTTTCCACAAGATGTTGCCCTGCCAACTACTTATCTTAATGATGTACGGTTTGATCTACGGAAAGGAAGCGAGGGCATAGCATATATCACTGATTCAGCACAAAAAGGACCTAATGGGATTATTGTCGTGGACTTGTCGTCTGGTGAAAGCTGGCGAAGACTTCATGATCATCCATCAACTAAGGCAGAGGATCTACTAACCTTTATGCCAATCGTTGAAGGACAACCCTTTCTAGAACGACAGCCAGATGGATCTGTAAAATCTGGTGCTAGTATGGGTGCTGATGGTATTGCCATCAGCTCGGATGGAAAATATCTTTACTACTGTCCACTCGGCAGCCGCAAGCTATACAAAGTTGAAACAAACTCACTGGTTGACCGCTTAATAAGCGATAAAGAGGTTTCAGCTACTGTTACTAACGAAGGCGACAGAGGTGGAGCTTCAGATGGTCTTGAATCAGATGCATCAGGGTATATTTATTCGACCAATTATGAACATAATGCAATTCTCCGTCGACTTCCTGAAGGCGAATGGGAAACCGTGGTACATGATCCGAGACTCTTGTGGCCCGATACCCTCTCGTTAGCAACTGATGGATATCTTTACGTTACTGCTAACCAGTTACATCGCCAGGCACGGTTTCATAACGGAAAGGATTTGCGTCATAAACCTTATACACTATTCCGAATCCACATCAACGCTCAACCTGTTCTGTTGCGTTAGTTTGACGAAATCGCTTAAGAAATTTCCAATATATTAATCCGGTTTAGGTTTAGCTCAGGTTTATTCATTATCATGAAAGGAATATGCTCTGCCTTGCCATTCTACGGTCTTTTGCCCGCCTTTGCACATCAGTGAAAGTATGTGTGTAAAACAGGCTATAAATAGAAAAATGGCAGCAAGCGGTGAGATGATTGCGTACTTAGAAGAGACCTTGAATTCATACTTCGCGACTACGGCAGAACCGACGAACAACATAAAGCACGCAGACAAATTTAATGGTAATATTAGCAAGGAGAGTTGAGTTGATAATTCGAATGTATATTGGGTGGGATTAGAATAATTCGAATTAATTGCAAAATGTGATATTGCAGAGTCGAAATACTGGCTCATTAAATTATTCAAAGCAAACGGAAGAACAATAATAGGTAATACGCCCAAAAGAAAAAGTACTGCTATATTTACAACAACACTAGCCCTTCTTTTCTTATCTAAGAAAATCGGAATAATCGTTCTCGCGATACCCCACCACAATGTATGTAGATTTCGAGACCAGACAGCGCTTAAGCTATCTCCCATACAAACTCCTCTGATTTTATAGCCTGATTTTTTAGCTTTCATTCCAAGCGCTTCATCTTCTCTTATGCTGTCCCGTACAGATTCATAAGTTCCTAGATCCTGGAAGACTTTTCTTTTCATTACTATAAAACATCCATTGAGGTTTGCTGCACCGGATTTGGGATTGTTAATATCAATCGCATTTATGCCAAATGGATTGCTAATTACTTTCCATACTGGCATTATTAGCTTTGACCAAAAGTCCCTCAACTCAATGAATGGAAAGCCTGTAAGGATATCCAAATTTTCGTTTTGTAAGTATAAAATAGCAGCCATAATGGTATCTTTGTTCGAATAGTATGTGTCTGCGTCAGTAAAAATCAAGATGTCTGCCTTACTGTGAAGGAAACCTTGTTGTGAAACCCACGTTTTGGCGGTCCAACCTTCAGGTCTTTCCTTTAGTGATATTATCTTTAGCCTTTCATTCTTATTTTCATAATTGGAGCTGCTAGCAGCTTTGTTAGAGATACTTGGACTAGATAACGTTAGCGTCAAGCTCTCTTTATTTTCTTTACTTATGTTAGAAGATGTACTGTTGATATTGAGGATAGGATTGTTTGATTGTGACTGCAATTTAGTTTTTGACTTCAGATTGACGTTCCCCAAATATTCTTCTTTTATGCTCTGCATTATCTTTAGAGTACTATCGCTCGAGTTATCATCAATTGCAATAATTTCGTAATCAGGATAATCCTGACCAAGTAATGATGCGAGGCACCTACGAATTTCATTTTCTTCATTTCTCGCTGGAACTATTATGCTTATAGATGGCATATTGGTTTCTCGATATTGATTGAAAAAAGCATTTGATTTATCGTTCTTGACATTTAAATGAGTTGACAATATTTCGAGGTCCTGTGAATTGGTAAGCTTCGGAGTCTTTCGATGACTAATAACTGAAGAGACATATATGTAGGTCCATATAGCATTTATTACGGCTAAAGTTCCAACAATTAAAATATTAATCATTGAAAAAAAACTTAAGTGCAGTAAGTAAGTATAACTTGCCGTGATTTCCAATTAGTATCGTGTATACTGACTATATGCATCAAACTATATAACTGATAAAACAAGTGGATGACATTACCTTTTTGATCAACCACTAAGATTTACATGGTGTACAACCCAGTTTAAATGTAAACTCATGGTATGGCTGTTGACCAAGTGATAAACAAATTGACAATGGACAACCATTACCCACGAAGCAATTGAAGTTTTAATAGCGTTATTAGCAAGTACATGTTGAGTATCGTTATTTGGAGCATTATGACCAAAAGATAGGCATTATCACAATACATGATATAACTCCATTTCGGGATTATCTGTCTAAGACCATAGAAGCGATCAAACAATTAGAGAATGTAGGTGTGAACTACAACTTAGCAATAGTGCCGAATTATCGAAAAGAATCGATAATAACACATGATAACTTTATGGTTAATATTTCAAAATATCTAAAGAATGACAAGCCTAATATTGCACTCCACGGTTTATACCATGAGTACAGAAATTGTATTGAAGATTTCCATACATTAACAACCGCAGAAACCAGGGACGAAATTGCTACAGGCCTATCGATATTTAAACAAGTAGCCTTACCAAGACCCAAGGTATTCATTCCTCCAGCTTGGCATGTTAGTCTTTCCACCCTGGAAGCATTGCAGCAGACGGAGTTTGAAATTGTAGAGTCTATGGATAATCTTTACTTGATACAAAATGAAGTTATTATAGCGACACAACAGGTGTTGAACTGGGATATATCTGGCAGTGCTCAAGAAAATAAAAGGATGATAAAGGAGAATCAATTAGTTTATGACAAAATTATGAGGGGCTTTAAGCCAAATATTTTGAGGTTGGCTCTGCACCCACCTCATGATCCACCTGAGGCATTGGATCAACAACTCGAGATAATAAGAGGCCTTGGAGAGGTAGCCGGATATACATTCAAAACCTATGATGAATTAATTCAGACTTATGATTGATAATCTTAATAATAACTTAGAAGAATGGATTGAAATCCGCGAGTTACTCATTGAGGATATTCCAGGATATTTACAGGTCTTGGCGAATCTTACTGAGGTAAAGACAGATTTGGAAACAGCAAAAATGGTTTATGAAAAAGATATAGCCACTAATCCATTGCATTACATTTTCGTTGCAAAAGACAAAAAAAGTTTGGAGAATATATCAATTATTGCATGTTGCACCCTGCTTGTTGAACCCAAAATGATAGGATTAGCCAACAGAGTTGGACACATTGAGGATGTATCCGTGGCAAAAGAATATCAGGGCATAGGAGTCGGCTCAAAAATAGTTGATTTTGTTACAAGATTCGGACTAGAGAAAATTAAATGCGTAAAAATAGAGTTGGACTGTTCTGAATCTACTAGGCCTTTCTACGAGAAATTGGGCTTTACTTACAATGATATTATGATGAAGAGGACCAATGAAAAAATGAGCTAAGTATCACAATACCTAACGGTAACTAAATTAGATGAAATGCGATCGAACTACGACAAATTACAATTCTGGGCATTAGAATTTAATTGGATAACTAACTATTTCAAGGTTAGCTCTTTGGGCTTATAATAGCTTGCAGAAAGTCCGATGTCATGCGAAAGGAAAGAACGGAGCATAATCGTCTGAGAATGTCACTAGCGGGAACACTTACTGGATTATATATATTTCCAATAATATACAATATTGAAAAAGCAATGAAAACTTTACTTATCCTGCGTCACGCTAAATCAAGCTGGAAAGAACAAGATTTATCAGATCATGATAGACCACTCAACAAACGCGGCAAGAACGATGCACCACGTATAGGAAAATTGCTTAAAGATGAAGATTTAATCCCAGATCTTATTATGAGCTCAACTGCAGTTAGAGCTAAAAAGACGGCTGAACTTGTAGCTAAGGCATGTAAATACAAGGGAAAAATTGCTCTCAATCATTCCCTTTATGGAGCTGAACCTGCAGCCTACCTTAAAATCCTGGAAGGACTTTCCGATAAACATATGGCTGCATTAGTAGTAGGACATAGTCCATCAGTAGAAGAGACGGTGGGATTGCTTACAGGCTCACAAGATATCATAATGCCAACATGTGCCCTCGCTCAAATATCTCTACCAATACAAAATTGGACAGAGCTCAAAAAACAGAAAATAAAGGGAAAATTGCTTAAGGTGTGGAGACCAAAAGAATTGTCTTAAAGTAGTGAGCCTACATGTTATTAACTTCCAAATCTAATAGCCAGTATGAAACAAGAGATGTGATTTAACGCTCCATCAGAATAGTCGTGATAAACATATTACCTGCTGGTTATTTCCCTTAGATTTGGCCAAAGTAGCTCCTTAGTCTGGCATTGTTTTCGTTTGATCTCTGCAAGTCTGCTGTTGTCCCTGGCTAGCTTTCTCTTACAACATCTATTGCAGGCTAATACGCGTATCAATATGTTGTGTCATTTTAACTGATGTAAACTTAATTGACTAACAAGATATCACATAATTTTCTTTTTTTGCGCAAAAGGTATCAGTCATACGAGAACTTTTATACGAAAGATAGCAATCAAATATACTCTGCTAACACATTTGGTGATATGGCTAATCATGACAGCATGATTATTCCTACTGTTCAAAGAGCATTAGTTTTGCAGGGAGGTGGTGCTCCTGGTGCATATCAAGCAGGTGCTTTCAAAGCCTTATATGAAAAACTAGGAAAGATAGTAGGTAATAGCGACAATGACAATAACGAGCCCTTATTTGATATCATTGCAGGGACTTCTATAGGCGCAATAAATGGAGCAATTCTCGTTAGCTATTTTCTTGAAAATAGAACTTGGAAAGGTTCGGCAGAAAGACTTGAAGGTTTTTGGAAGTATTTATCCACCCCTACTCCTGAAATTTTAGAAGCGTTAAAACAATGGAAAGCAGAAAAAGTGAAAGGGACTAATCCTTTAATTGCATCAGAAGAAGCAGCCAGACGATATTATTCAGTAAAAGAATTCTATAAATCAGGAATCAAAAATGTGTTCCAACCAATTTATCCCCCTAAACAAGATAAGCGATTCTACGATTCTTCCTACGAAAGTGTAGAAAGATT
>Ga0081455_10003334_pt1 | contig 18518 bp, 8 predicted proteins | sample TabmetS3T2R1_FD_70207 | JGI IMG/M metagenome (GOLD analysis project Ga0081455, IMG submission 70207) | Tabebuia heterophylla rhizosphere microbial communities from the University of Puerto Rico - S3T2R1 | ecosystem: Host-associated > Plants > Roots > Rhizosphere ... | reverse complement strand
TAAAGTTTTCGCGATAAATGAATGGCATTGTCGGTCAGCGCCGCCAGCGCCCGCCGATTGATTGGGCGGACGCAATCCGGCGATTACCTGACCTGTCTACCGTTACAAACTCCTCGCGCCAAGTCCTCATTTCCTCTTGGGCACGGCCTTCACGAACGACGATTGCCAATCGCGCAGCAACAGTCGCATCGCGTCGGCCTCCTCCTTCTGCTCGTGCTGGCTGAGGACGTCGATGTATTTCGTTAGCATCTCGCGGACGTTCTTTTCGTCTTCGCCGGCGCCCGCCGGGACGATCTCGACCTCGGCGCCTTTGGCCAGACGGCGCCTGAGCGCGTCGATATCCAGCCCCAGTTCTACGTAGAGTTTCAGATAAACGACGCCGCCGGTCATGCCGGAACAGAGCCAGGGGCCTGGATCGCCCAGCACCATGCCGCGCCCGGAGGTCATGTATTCGAACGCGAAGCCTTTGATGTTCGCCCGCGACGCGATGCAGCCCAATTCGTCCGTGGCGGGGGCGCGCAGCTTGCCCGCGATGATCAGATCGGCGCCCGAGAGCCGGATGCCCGCGCGCGAATCGGCGTCGCCCTGGACGATCAGCGTTCCGCCCTGCGCGCCGTAGCCGAAGCATTTGCCGACCGAACCGTCGAAGCGGATGCCGTCGTGGTTCATGCCCTTCAAAACGGCTATCGTGCCGCCGCAGCTCGATTTCGCGGCGCTGTCCTGCACGCCGCCTTCGACGATTATATCGACGCCGTCAATGTTGTAAGCGCCCAGCCCGTTGCCCGAAATCGAGCCTTCGGTGAAATGCAGCTTGGCCAGTTTGAAATGCGCCGGCGCCTTGTTCTGGTACTTCGCCCGCGAGAGTTTGCCCGACAGATGCGTGCCCAACGAGCGGTCAACCGAGGTGACCTTGTCGTCCTCGAAGATGGCGATGGATTTGCCCTGCTCGATCAGGCCGTAGATTTCGTCCGAAACGATCTTGGTCAGCGACGTGCGCGGGCGATAGGCGCGCCCGATGTGATCCTCGCTCAGTTTCTCGGGCTCGAAGGCTTCGGCGAACTCGATGCCCTTGAGCAGATATTCTAGGTCGATCCGGTCGAGCCCGCGCGTCTGCCTCATCAGGTCGGAGCGGCCGACCAGTTCCTGCGTGCGGTGGAAGCCGAGCCGCATGGTCCAAATACCGACCTCGTTGATGACCTCTTTGAAGAAGGTCACCAGCGCGTCTACGGATTTGTCGTAATCGCGCGGCGTGTATTTCTTGAGCCCCGCTTCCTTGGCCTTCTCGACCGACGAGTGGTGCGCGGTGATGCCCACGTGGCACGTGCCCTGGTTGCATTCGCGGCAGCTAGTGCATCCGACCGCGGCCATGGCCATCGTGCCGAAGCCGACGCGGTTCGCGCCCAGCAGCATCAACTTGACCACGTCCGCGCCCGATTTGATCCCGCCGTCGGCCCAGACTTCGACGCGGTCGCGCAACCCCGCCTTGAGCAAGGCGCGGTGAGCCTCTTTGACGCCGATCTCCACTGGCATTCCGACGTGGCGCAGCGCGTGTTTGCGCGCCGCCCCCGTGCCGCCGTCGTAGCCGCTGATGGCGATGATGTCGGCGCGCGCCTTGGCGACGCCGGTGGCTATGGGGCCTATGAATGGCACCGCCGGAATCTTGACCGAGACCTTCGCGTGCGGGTTGGCGGTTTTCAACTCGGCGATCACCTGCGCCAGGTCTTCGATCGAGTAGATGTCGTGATTGTTCGACGGCGAGAGCAGGTCGATGCCTTGCGGAGTGTGGCGCGTCTTCGCGATCAATTCCGTCACCTTCATTCCGGGCAGGTGTCCGCCCTCGCCCGGCTTCGCGCCCTGGCCGATCTTGATTTCGATGAAGTCGGCGCAGTTGAGGAGATGGATGTTGACGCCGAAGCGCCCGGAAGCCACCTGCTGGCCGCGATACTCTTTGTACCTGCCCATCATGTCGGGGATTTCGCCGCCCTCGCCGTTCATCGCCACGATCTTCAAACGCTTGGCCGCCTCGGCGTATGCGCGGAAAGTGGTTTCGCCCTGCGAGCCGAACGACATCGCGGCGATGAAGATCGGCGCGTTGTGGGCGCCGATCTTCGTGTCGGCCATGTTGCGCGTGACAATTGATCGCTCTTGCATGTCGAGCAGGTGGCGCAGTGAAACGGGCGCGCTCTCTTCGATCTCGGCCAGTTTCTGAATGAAGTTCTCGTAGCGCTCTTCTTTGCGCGCGACCTTGCCGGCCGCGCTCCAGACGTAAGGCTGGCGGCGGTATTCGCGCATCAGCCCCGACGTGCCGCTCAAGCGGATCGCGCCCTTCTTGGCCTGCTCGCGGCGCGCGGCGAGACGATCGCGCAATTCCCGGTCGAGCCTTTCGAGCGTCAGGCCGACGCTGTCCGAGCCGCAGTAGTTCTTGATGCCGAAAATATTGGCGATCTCGTTCGACATCCCGATGGAGGCGAACAGCCGTCCGTAGCCGTCGACTTCGTGAACGCCCATAGTCGACATCACCTTTTCGACGCCGGTGTGCTGCATCACGAAGAGGTTGCGCAGCGCCGCCCGCGCAGACTCCGTGTCTACGGCGTCGCGCAGCGCGACCTCGTACATCGCGTAAGGCGAGACGGCGTCCGCGCCGGCGCCCAGCGCGAAGCAGATGTCGTGCAGGTTGCGAATCTGACCCGACTTCAAAACGACGCTGCATTTGCGGCGCAGGCTTTCCTGCGTCGGCGCCGAGAGGGCGGTCGCGGAGTCCGAATGGCCGAATCCGTTATTACCCAGTCCGCTGACGACGTCGGACGTGACGGCGCAGCCAGAAACGGAAAGCTCTATCGGAGCGTTCAAGGACTGATCGACGGCGGCCAACGCCAGATGCGCGTCGATGAAGAGCTCGTGGAATTCGTAGGCGCGTGAATCGTCGAGGATCAACAACGTCACTCCCGCGGAAACCGCCTCGCGCGCTTCTCGCCTGATCCGCTCCAGCGCGCCGCCGAGCGTCTCGTCCTCGCCGTAAGTGATGTCAATCGCGCGGGCGACCAGGCCGGTCAGCGTTTCTCCCGCAACGCCGGCGTGAGAGGCGCGCAACTGTTTCAACCGGGCTTCGGCCGAAAAGGGGTTGGCGCCGATCTCGACGCCCTCCGCGCTCTCACTGAATTCGCGCGCGATGTCATCGATCAGACAGGTCCCGAACTCCTGCGCGACCATCGCGTGCGCCGGGAGAAAATCTCGGGCGGCGCCGCCCAGCAGGATCGGCGATTTCAATTCGATCTGCCGCACGATCGAACCACCTTCTGCGAGCGACGGCTTGGCGCCCAGAAAGACGCGGACTGAAAAGTGGTCGCCTTCGCGCACGCGATCGATCGCGGGGTTGGTGACAACGGCGACGCGCTCGTGGAAGTAATCGCTCAGGTTGCGGCGGACTTTCGAGAATGCGGCGAGAGGGCCGTCGTAGCCCAGTCCGGAAAGCGGGTCTTTGCCCGTGACCATCGTCATCAGGTTGTCGACCTCTTCTTTCGTCCACCCCATCGCGGCCAGCGCGTCGGTTGCGGCCAGTGTGCGCTCGATCTTGATCGCGCGCTCTTTTTGCCGCTCTTCAACGGCCAGCGCGTCTTCGGGCGATTCGTTCTCGGCGTTCACAAGAGAGGTCTGGGCTTCGGCCTTTTCCCCTTCTTCATCGAAATCGAACGAGAAGAGGCCGGAAGTCATCGTGGCCTCGTTGAGCCTGTGGAAGTCGTAACGCTCCGAGGACATTTCGTGGATGCGCCGCTGCATCTGCTGATGCTCGAAGACCTCGACCTCGCGGTCGCGCCTGACCAGCAAACCCATTTTCTCGCCGGGCGCCAGAGGCCGGGGGTTTTCGGCCATCGCCTCCAGCGGCACAACGCCCTTCTCCGACGAGGCGAAATATTCTTTTTCGGTCTTTCCGAACCAGAGCGGGCGCAGGCCCAGCGCGTCGCAACTGAAAACCACTTCGTCGCCTTCGCGCGCGATGATCGCGGCAGGCCCTTGCGCAAGCGAGCCGAACGCGCGGCGGAAGTAGCGGTGGAAAGGCTTGAGCGGCGTGTCGTACTTCTCGCTTTCGCTCCAGACGGGCGGGAAGATGATCTCGACGGTCTCCATCAGCGAGAGGCCGTAATTGAACATCAGGCACTCGAAGACGCGGTCGAGAATCTGCGAATCGCTCGCGCTCGTCGGCAGTTGGAAGCCCAACGCGACCGCTTCGCGCGTCAGCCGGTCGATCGAGTTGATTTCGCCGTTGTGGCCGAGCGTCGAAAACATCTGCGCCTTCTCGGCGGCGGAGTTGGTGTTGGTGGAATAGCGCCCGTGGCCCAGCGTGATCGCCGATTTGAATTCCGGCCTGGAGAGTTCCGGGAAATATCGCCGCAGCGCCTCGGCGTCTCCGCGAATCTTGTAGACGGCGCTGGTGTGGCTAAGAGAAGCGACGTGGACCGGCAACTCGCGTTCGAGCGCCAGGTGAATATGGAAGGTTTCGCGGTTCCCCATTCTCCGCGCCCCGCGCGGGATCGCCGCCAGTTGCCAGTAGAGCGGCTCGCTGGCGCGTCCCAGCGGCCCCAGCGCCTCGCGCCTGACCTGCGCGTCCTGCTCGAGTACGATCTCCATTCCGCGCGTCTCGAATATCTCCACCGCGCGGCGCTTGATGTCGTCGTGATTGGCGCGCTCGGCGGCCGGCAATAGAAGATGCGAAACTGTGAAGTAAGGGTGGTTGACGGTTGAGCCGATCAGTCCGCGCGATTCCAGATGCTGCAGCCAGATTTCGCGCGGGATGTCTGTCTGAATGCCCGCGCCGTCGCCCTCGCCGGCGATCTCTCCAGTCCGATGCCCCATCTTGGTCAGCGCTTCGAGCGTCCGCTTGACGTTGCCGTGCGACGCCCTGCCGTCGCGTTTGACGCAGGCGATGATCGCGCAAGCGTCGCGCTCCTCTTCGATTCCCAACAGTTCGAGTAATGTCATGGGCTCCTACCTGGTGTTAATTGTCGGGGTTAATCCTCTGTTAGTAGTCTCGCCTTCCGGCGGACAAAGCATCAACAACGCTCATTCGCCCTATGAAATTTGGCGATGATAAATCAAAAGCCCCAGCGAGCTTTCTTTTTCTCGCTGGGGCTTGGCTTATCTTTGAGCCTTTTCGTCTCGAATCAACTCCTGCCGCCAACGAGTCGCGTACGTTTAGCCGCAATAGACGGCGCAATGGCCGGGATGATGTTTACCGAGCTTACCGATACGATGTTTTTCAGATTACGCTTCGTCATCTTTATCTTTAATGAGTTCGCCTCAGACCGAAACCTCAACCCCGATTCGGACTCGCTATCGCGGCCGAATCAGAACGCCGAACGGGATTTCTCATGGAGTAGGCGCAGACCTCGTATTCAAGGGGAAGATACGGTTTCCTTACTTGGTTTGTCCAATGATATATTTTTATTGTGGAATAAAAGGGGCTTATTCAAGATGATTCGTGCGGCTTCGTGGCAAGCTCAGCTTTTTACCAGACGTCTGATAGTCGGCTCGATCTGCTCAAAATCGTTCGGCTTTATCAGGTAAGCTTGCGCGCCGGCGCTCACCGCCGCCACCAGATCTGAATCGCGCGACAGCGCCGAGTAAAAGACTATCGGGGTAGTCTGATCGAACATTCGTATCCGCCGGCACAAATCAAGCCCAGTCCCGTCAATGAACTTGCCACTCAGTATAAAGACGCAGAAAGCTCCGCTTTTGGCCAGGCCCAGCCCGTCGGAGAGTGTGTTGGCTATTACGAGCTCATAACCGTAAGCGCTCAGCCATAAGGTGAGCAGCTCACAAGACTCCGCATGCTCTTCGACATAGAGGATACGCATCGTACACCTATCTTTTGAAGATCCGTCCGTCTTCTATGTCGGCTATCTGAACTGGGATGTGGATCAGACGGCTGTGACGGATTGCGTGTTGGCGCGCGGTAAATTATCAAAGAAGCCTGCGGGAGGTAATTCGGAGAATTACCGGTATTGGCGGATAAAAATACGGTAGGGAGCGGTAAGGAGCGGGAATCGATTCAGGAAACTCCCGGCGAGACGAAGCGCTTATCTTCGAGCGCGCTATGGATGGCGAGCGAGAGTTCTTCGTCCGCTTTCAGCTTCAGCACATAACCCAACGCGCCAACGGAGAGGCCTTGTTCGAGGAGCGCCGAGTCTTTATAGGCGGTCAATAGAACGATTCTGGAGGTGGGATTTTTTTGAATGATCAGGCGGGCGGCTTCGATCCCGTTCAAACGTGGCATTGAAATGTCGGTGACGATCACGTCGGGTTGAAATGTGTCGGCCGCCGAAATCAGGGACTGCCCATCCCCCACGGCGCCGACCACGTCGAACTCCGGCTCCAGCAGCCCGCGAATATCATTGAGCATACCTTCGTGATCATCAGCAATGAGAACTCTTATTCGCCCCACAATTCACTCTTCATTCTTTCCCAGTAACTGCTGAGGCTTTCCTGCCACGCTCGGCGGCGCTTGAATTTAGCCTTGGGTTTCAACCACGGTAGAGGTATGAAATTGCCCTCTGCGTCGCGGGGCTTTCCCACAGCTTTCCCGGCGTAGAAACGCCGGGCTAAATTCAGATGCCGCTACCGCGGCATATGGCTGAGTAGTTACCTTTCCCAAATTATAACCATCGGCTTGCAAATTTCATTTTGTTTCTACCTGAGGCGTCCGGCGAGGTCAATCAGGGAAAATACGGAATTGTCGGGAGACGTCTACTGAGGGAGGTCGCCCGGCGGGGTCGAAACGGAGACCAGCCCTATCTTGATCGCATATTGCAACAGTTCGGCGTTGGTTTGGACGCCGAGCGCCTCCATCATTTCGTATTTATGAGATTCGACCGTCCGGGCCGAAATGTTGAGGACGGAGGCGACCTCCTTCATCGTGCGGCCTTCGGCGATGAGCTGCAGCACTTCGCGCTGGCGCGGCGTCAGTTTGACGACCGGCTGGTCCGGCTGGCGGGCGGCGTCCATCAGGAAGCTCAACACATCTTTGGTGATCAGCGGCGTGACATAGGAGTGGCCTTTGATCACCTCGTGAATGGCGGCGATGAGTTCTTCACCGGCGGAGGACTTGAGCAAGTAGCCGGAAGCGCCTGCCCGAAAAGCCTCGGCCGCGAGTTGCGCCTCGGCGTGCATGGTCAGGAAGACGATCTTGGCCGTAACCCCGTCACGCTTGAGATGCCGCGCGGCGTCGAGACCGTTCAGCAGCGGCATGGAAATGTCCGCCACAATCACGTCGGGCTTGAGTTTCTGCGCGGCGTCCAACAGCGCGCGTCCGTCGCTGACCGCGCCGACAAATTCGAACTCGTCTTCAAGCAAGCTTCGCAATCCTTCCGCCACGATGGTGTGATCATCAGCCAACAATACCCTTGGTTTGCTCATGCTCCCCCCCTCAATGGAATTTGCGCTCTCAGCTCAGTCCCCGCGCCGGGCCGTGTCGTCAATAAGAAATTGCCATGCAGCAACTTCACTCTCTCTTCCATACTGACCAGCCCGAGCCCGCGGCATTCTTGCGCCTGCCCCGGGTCGAACCCGACGCCTTGATCGGCGACGCGCAACTCGATGGCGCCGTTAACGCCGGCCAGCGTCACGACGGCTCTCCGAGCGCCCGAATGCCTGGCGACGTTACGCAATGATTCCTGCGCCACCCGGTAAAGGCAAAGGGCCGCTTCCTGCGACACGTCTTCGATCCCGTCCCCGATGTCGAGCGCGACGGCAATCCCTTCCCGGTCGGAAAACTCCGCGCAATAAGAATTCAATGCGGCGGGAAGGCCGACATGCTGCAGGATTGAAGAGTGTAACTCGTGCGACACTTGCCGGATGCGCTCGGAGAGTAAGTCCGTCTTGTTCTGCAACTTGGCGATCTGTTCCCGAACAGCTGCGCCGGCGTCAGGGAACTGGCGCTTGAGGCGGCTGATGCCGATGGCCAGCGCCGCCACCTGCTGGTTCAAATCGTCATGCAGCTCACGCGCAATGTGTCTGCGCTCTTCCTCCTGCGCGGCGATCAACCGTCCGGCCAGGTCTTCTATCCGGGCATAGCTTTTGCGAAGAGCCTCCTCGCTCTCGCGCAACGCCTCCTCGGCCTCCTTGCGTTCAGTAATGTCCACGATCAAGCCGCTCACTTTCACGCACAGACCGCACTCATCATAAACGGGCTTGCCGCGCCCTTCCACCCAACGCACGCTCCCGTCAGACCGGATGATGCGGTACTCGCAGCGGTACTCTCCCATCTCCTCGATCGCCCTACTCATCGCCTCCGTCGCCATCTGCAGGTCATCCGGGTGCACCCGGTCGGCCCAGGTTTGATAATCCGGCTCGACGCTAAATGGCATAAGGCCAATGACCGTGTAATGCTCCTTGGACCACTTGACGTCGTTTGTTCTCGTGTCCCACTCCCAGGCCCCCATGCGCCCGGCTTCGAGCGCGAGCCGCAGACGTTCTTCGCCCTCGCGCCGCTCCTCCTCGGCCTGTTTGCGTTCGGTGATATCACGCCCGACGGCCTGAAATTCCACGACTTTTCCGTTTGAGTCGAGGATCGCATGGTCAACCCACTGCTGCCAGCCGATTCCGCCGTCGGGCAGCATCACCTCGTGCTCGTTTATCTCCAGGCGCGGATTTTCAACTAACGATTCGACGTGTTTACTAGTGGCTTCGCGGGCCGGCTCGGGGATCAATTCGAGGAATTTCGCGCCGATGAGCTCTTCCTGCGTTTTGTCGAAATACCGGCAGTAAGCGTCATTGACGAAGGTCAGCGTCGTGTCAGGCAGGTAGCGGCAAATCAACTCGGTCTGGTTTTCCACCACGCTGCGATACCGCTCCTCGCTCTCGCGTAACGCCTCCTCGATTATTTTGCGTCCCGTGATGTCCTCGACGATCCCGGCGAGCCGGTAAATCTCGCCGGCCTCGTCGCGGATGGGGAAGACCCTGTCGTGCACCCATCGCACTTCTCCGTCGGGCCGCGTGATGCGGAACTCCTCATCGAACTGCGCCCGCCCCGCGCTGCGCAGGGCGTCCAGGACGCGTTCAATGTCATCCGGGTGGACGGCTTCAAGCCATGAGCGGGTATCCAGATAAAGGCTTTCCCGCGAGCGACCCCAGATCTTCTCATACGCAGGGCTGACGTATCGAAGTTGCCCTGGCGGGGTCTCGCTGAACCCCTCGGTGATGAAAAAAGCCGCGCCAATATTTTCAGCGAGTTGACGGAACCGCTCCTCGCTCTCGCGCAACGCCTCTACTGCCCGCGCCCGTTTGAAGGCCGGCCAGAGGCGCGCGATGATATCACGCATTAGTTGCGCCTCGTCAGGGCGCCAATCCCGCGCATGCGGGTGATTTATATTCAAACTTGCTTCCCAATGCTTTTCGTTCAGAGCAGGAATGGTGACGAATGCGCCGACGCCGAATGCCTCGTATTTGGAGGCGGAATCGCGAGTTCGCGGATCGGTCCTCACGTCGTTGACCACAGCGGCTTGCCCGGCCTCGAGCGCCTCGCGGAACTCTGGTGTGGTGAAATCACTGATGCGGTATTCGCCCACCATGCTTTTCCCATCGAGACGCCAACCATTCCAACCTTCACGAACGACCGCCAAATCAGCCGACGGGTTTACTTCGATTACGTGGCAACTGGCCACGCCGAGGTATTCGCCGAGCCTGCTTGTCGCCAACCGGATGATTTCGTCCGCATCGGCGATCTGCGACAGCTCGAAGTCAAGCTGGTTGATGAATTGTGTGTTGAGTTCTGCCTGCTTGGTTTCGGTGATGTCAACGATCAATCCGCTCACTTTCAGGCATTGCCCATCTTCGTCGTAAACGGGCTTGCCGTGCCCTTCCACCCAGCGCACGTTCCCGTCGGGCCAGATAATGCGATACTCGTAACGGAACTCTACCTTCTCCTCAATCGCCTTTCTCATCTTCTCATTTGCGACCGGCAGGTCATCCGGATGAACCCGGTCGGACCAGGTTTGATAGGACGGCTCAAGGCTGAAGGGGGAGAGGCCCAAGATCGTGTAAGACTCCCTGGACCAGTTGACGGCGTTGGTTCTCGTGTCCCGCTCCCAGACCCCCATGCGCCCAGCTTCGAGCGCATGCCGCAGTCGCTCTTCGCTCTCACGCAGCGCCTCCACCGCCCGCGCCCGCTTGTAGGCAGGCCAGAGGCGCGCGGTGATGTCGCGCATCAGTTGCGTCTCGTCCGGGCGCCAATCCCGCGCATGCGGGTGATCAATAGTCAAATTGGCTTCCCACTGCTTTTCGTTCAGAGCAGGTATGGAGATGAATGCGCCGACCCCAAGAGACTCGTATTTGGAGGTGAAATCGCGCATTCGCGGATCGTTCATCACGTCTTTGACGACAGTGGCTCGCCCGGCCACGAACTCATCGAGGCACTCCGGCGTGACAAAATCACTGATGCGGTACTCGCCCACTATGCTCGGACCGGCGTTGCGCCAACCTTCCCAGCTTTCACGAACGAACGCCAAACCAGCCGCCGGGTTTACTTCGATAACGTAGCAGCTGGCCACGCCCAGGTATTCGCCAAGCCTGCTTGTCGCCAGCCGGATGATTTCGTCCGCATCGGTGATCTGCGACAGATCGAAGTCGAGCTGGTTGATGAATTGTGTGTTGAGTTCGGCCCGCTTGGTCTCGGTAATGTCGACGACCGAGCCGATATAGCCGAGGAACTCGCCCTGCGAGCCGAAGCGCGGCCTGGCCGAATCAATAACCCAGCGATGCTCGCCGTCATTGCGACGCAGACGGTATTCGAGCCGGAACGCCTCGCGCTTCTCATTAGCGGCGAGGAAAATCTTTTCCGAAAGTTCGCTGTCATCGGGATGAAGGGCGAAGACCCAGCCAGAACCAAGACCAGTTTCTGGAGTTTGGCCGGTGAATTCGTACCAGGACTGGCTCGCGTAGATACCGGCGCCATCCGCGTCTGACATCCACACCATCACTGGCGCGTTGTCCGCCATGTTGCGGAAACGCGCTTCGCTTTCACGCAAGGCTTGCTCGGTCTTTCTGCGCTCCGTTATGTCTATGCACGAGCCGACGTAGCCGAGAAAGGCGCCATTGGATGAGAATTGCGGAATGCCGTGATCCAATACCCAGCGGTACTCGCCGTCATAGCGCCGCAAACGGTACTCCATCTTAAACGGCTCCTGCGCATCAAAGGATGAGAAATAGATTTCCAGGCATCGGTCATAATCTTCCGGATGAACGCCTTTCGACCAGCCGTCGCCAAGTTCTTCTTCCACTGTGCGTCCGGTGAAGTCGAGCCAAGGTTTGTTGAAGAAGTTGCGGAGTTTGTCAATACCGGAAACCCAGATCATGACCGGCGCCGTGTCCGCCAGATTGCGGAACCGTTTTTCGCTCTGCTCGAGCGCCGCCTGCTCGCGAACGATCTCAGCGCGATAGAAGGCATTCTCTAACTCGCCCGGCAGTTGGTGTAGGTAACCTGGATTCTTGACCAGATAACCTGCCGCTCCGAGCTTCAGCGCCTGCAGCGCCACCTCCTCGTCGCCTTGTCCAGTGACCAGCACCACGGGGATACCAATGGCGCGATCCTGGCGCAGTTCCTTGAGCACCTCCAGCGCGTTCAGACCTGGTAATCTGTAATCGAGCAGGATCACATCGTACCGGCTAGCTTCGCCTGCCTGCGGAAGGCGCTGTAAAGCTTCGGCCCCGGTCCGCGCCACGTCTAGCTGAATGTGAGGCGCGTATCGCCGAAGGTGGCGTAGCGTGAGGTCAATGTCTGTGTCGTGACGCTCCGCGTAGAGAGCCTTGAGGGGGCGGGACTGTCGCGCGGCCTGGGCGCGGTGATATCGCAGAGCGTTTTCCAGTGTGATTGGCAACCGCTCCAGGTAATCGTCTCGTTTGACCACATAATCATCGGCGCCGGCTTTGAGCGCGGTGATGGCCGTCTTCTCATCGCCGACGCCGGCAATCACAACGACCGCGAAGGGCAGCCCGCGCTCCCGAATATAAGTCAGCAGCGAGAGGCCGTCTCCGTCAGGCAGTTGCAAGTCAGTCAAGATCAGATCGTAATGAGGCGACTCCTGTTTTGTGATCCGGGCTACGGCGCCGCTCTGTGTCTCAATCGTCTCCAGAGTCATATGAGGCGCATGCCGGCGCAACCACCGCCGGGTCAAGTCAGCGTCGCTGGGATTGTCTTCGACGTAAAGTATCTTCATCATCAATTATGCGATCGTGGGATTTCCAGGTAGAAGGTCGCGCCTTGCCCGACAACGCTTTCGCCCCATGCGCGCCCCCCCATCCTATCCATTGCCTTGCGTACAAGAGCCAGGCCGACGCCAGTCCCCGGATAGTCTTCCATCCGGTGCAGGCGGTGAAAGATCTCGAAGATCCGGTCATGGTACAACATATCGAAGCCCACGCCGTTGTCACTTACCCACAGGCGCCACTTCTTTTCGTTCTCTTCCGCGCCGATCTCAATCCTCGGCTCCAGCGCGTCACTGGTGAATTTAATGGCATTGTCCAGGTAGTTACGTAGAGCCTGCGATAAACCCTCAGGGTCAGCGACTATTACGCCGCCATCAAATCTCATCGTGAGATTTATCCCGCGCTCTTCCATCTCGGGCTTTCGCTCTCCCACTATCGTCTCCATAAAAGAGCGCAGCTCAATGGCTTCGGCCGTTACTTCTCGACGTTCGATCATTGAGTAAGCCAGCAGATCATCAATCAGTTGATTCATTCGCGCGGTCGAAGTGTGAATGCCATAGAGGAAAGCGCGGCCGTCTTTGTCCAGTTTATCCAGGTAGTCTTCGAGCAGGAGGTCGCTGTAGCCTTTGATGCCGCGAAGCGGCGCCTTGAGGTCATGCGCGACTGAATATGCGAACGTCTCAAGTTCGCGCGTCTTCAATCGGAGCTCAGCCGTGCGCTGAGAGATGCGCTGTTCAAGCTCAGCGTTGATTCGTTTTATCGTCTCCTCAGCAAGGCGGCGTTCCGTGATGTCTTTGATGTAAGTCAGAAAGTGGATGGGCCGGCCACAATCGTCGGTCACAACCGAGCAATTAAGATATACCCAGATGATTCGACCGTCTTTATGAATGTAGCGCTTTTCCAGGTCGAAGGACTTGATCTCACCGGCGATCAACCGTTGACACTGCCGCCAATCCGCCTCGAAGTCATCCGGATGCGTTACGTCCTTGAAGTATCCCGCCAACAATTCCTCTTCCGTATAGCCCAGCAATTCACAGAGAGTCGGCGGAACTTTCAACCACCGCCCGTCGAGTCCTGCTTTGGTCACCATGACGAGCGAGAAAGCCTCGGTCCGGGCCAGTTGCGCGGTGGTTTCCTGCAGCGACTCTCCCACACGCTGTCTCTCCTGAAGGAGCGCGGCCAGACAGAGCAATGGTAGGGAAATCACACAAAGGAATAGTTGGAGCGACAGGATAGTCCCGCCCGGCAAATGCCAGGAAAACGGCCCGCGCCCCAACTCCAAGTTCCAAATGGCAAAAACCGCTATCAAAGAAAGGGCGCTTGAGACGCCCCGAGGCCCGAACCGAACCGCCGCCCATAAGAGAAGCGGGAAAGGGAGATAGATCATGGCCGGTGAATCGCCCAATACATTGTCGGCGCCGCTGAATGCGGCGGCGCCGACCGGAATCAGCGCCGCCGTCAGCAGCATTCCCTCTATCCAGCGCTTGAGACCGGCGGACCGCAAAGCGGAAGCGCCGCCGATACTCCAATAAAGAATCGTCGGCGTAAGCAGCAAATTCGCCAAAGCGTCCCCTAGAAACCACATTTGCCAGGCGGCCCAGAAACTATCACCGAGGGCGAGTCGTGACGCCGCCCCTCCGAATGCGGAGAGCGCCGGGACGCCCAGAACCGCGACCGCGAAGAACTGAACGAGTTCCTGCATGCTCGTAAGCCGGGGAGTCCCATGATTTAAGCGCTTCAAGAGCGCGGCGGAGATGATGGCTTTGAGCGAGTCATTCGCGTAAACCGCAAGCAGGAACCAGGCCGGCGTGTCGGGCGGGACGGCCACCAACAGCCTTATTGGTAGCGGCGCCAGCAGGTACAACCACCATTTTCGCCGGGGAGTCAACAAAAGCGCGCAAAGTAAGACCGCGTCCGGTGGCCAAAACGGGGCGGAGCTGTTGTGGTGAAATGACATCCCGTATAGATAAGCGAGGAAGAAAGCCGTCGAGAAAAGCAGGAGATTCAATATTGGGCGGGCGACGGCCATAACGCGCCTGATGTCGCCCCCCCAAGACGCGCTATCTGGCGTCGGGATCATTTCGAGCCCATTCGCCCTGTCGTCAGATTTCAATGGCCACATTATTTTCGGACCTCGAGGTAAAAGGTGGCGCCCCGCCCAGGTTCGCTTTCGGCCCACACCTTGCCGCCCATACGCTCGATCGCCTTCCGCACGATCGCCAGGCCAATGCCTGTTCCGGGATAATCTTCCAGCGGGTGCAGGCGCTGAAAGATCTCAAAAATTCGGTCGTGATGTTTCATATCGAAACCCACGCCGTTGTCGCGCACCCACAATCGGCAGCTCTTCTCAGTCTCTTCGGCGCCGACCTCGATGCGCGGTTCTGGGGCGCCGCAGGTGAACTTGATAGCGTTGTCCAGGTAGTTGCGCAACGCCTGCGAAAGGCCCGCGGTATCAGCAATCACCGCGCTGCCGTTAACCTGCATCGTGAAACTGATCCCGCGCTCTTCAAACTCAGTCTTTCTCTCTTCCACCAGGGTCTCGACAAGCGGGCGCAGTTCGATCGACTCGGCGCTGAAGGCTCGGCGTTCGATACGCGAATAGGCCAGCAAGTCGTCAATCAGTTGATTCATGCGCTCGGTCGAATCCCTGATGGCGTTGAGAAAGACGCGCCCTTCCTCGTCAACCCCATCCGAATGATCTTCGAGCAGCAGGCGACTATAGCCCTTGATCCAACGCAAAGGGGCTTTCAGGTCGTGCGCGACGGAGTAAGCGAAGGTCTCGAGCTCACGCGCCTTGGTGTCGAGCGCGGCGGTGCGCTCGGCGACGCGCTGTTCGAGCTCGGCGTTGAGCTGATTGAGCGCCTCTTCAGCCTGCTTTCGCTCGGTGATGTCACTGGAGGCCACGAGAATGCGCGGCTGCCCGCTCAGCTCGATCAAATCCGCCGACGAGAGAAGGAACCGAAATTGGCCCTTTTTCGTCCGGAATTTCGTCTCCAGGTTACGAACTGACCTCCCTTCCATAAGCGGACGGACGAGTTCGTCCCGCGCGGCGATTCCCTCCCAGATATTCAGATCGAGAGAAGTGTGGCCGATTAGCTCTTCACGGGTGTAACCGCTTATTTCCAGGAAGCGATCGTTAACATCGAGGTATCGACCCTCTTCGATGGTTGTGATCGACATCGGCTGTGGGCTTGAGTGAAAGGCTTTCGAAAAACGCTCCTCGCTCTCCCGCAGCCCCCGAGCCGCGCGCAGACGCCGGGCCCGTTCAAGCATGAGGTAGGCGATGAACAGGGTTTGGACCGCAAACACAGCGAGCGCGCCCAGAATGTACTGCTTGTGCTGCTCCCAGTAGGTCAATTCTTTGAAGCGGATGATTTTGCCGGGCGGCAGTCTGTCCTCGCTGATGCCCCAACGCCGAAGCTCGCGCCAATCGAACATGGGCATAGTCGGGGCGTTCTCGACCGGGATGTCTTGCGTAAGCTCGCCGTGCGCAATCCTATTGGCGATTTCCGCAGCTCTGGCCCCGATTGTTTCTGGGGTGGTTACATAACCGCCAACGAGTCCCATACCGACATATCTAGGGGTCATCCCGTAAATCGGGACCGAAATTGAAGGGGCAATCAGTTTGAAGATATCTTCGGTCTCTATGATCTTGCCGCGTTCATCCTGTGATTGCTGCCAAACATAGAAAACAATGGATCGTCTCGGCAAACTTTTCATTTTCGCTATCAATTCGTCGGGTCGGAGGTCGGTCAGATAAGTGATTTGTACCCTGTTTTCATATTCCTGAAGTTCCTCCCGCGCCAGAATCTCGAATTTCTTGTCGCGCTGTATTGTCCCGCTGATGAGAAAGACCTGCTCGGCGCCCGGATGAAGCTCCAATGCCAGATCAAGAGTTTTTCTGTGAGTGTTTATATTGATAATCCCGGTTAAGCCTGGTCCAGCCGCAAGTTCCTCCGCTCTGGGCCGCCTGGCCGCGACGAAAACGATCGGGGTATGTGGGAAGAGGTTATCACGGTACTTGAGGAGGAAATCCAGTGATGTGTCCGAATTGGCGACGGCCACATCAATTTTGTGGTCGGCATACTTCTGCCGCAGATAATCACGAAGTAATCGAGATTGCTTTTCTCCCGGGAACCGATTGGTTTCTAAATATTCAAAATAGCATTCAACGGGGCCTGCTGAGACCGATTGCAGAGACGCTTGAAAGCTCTGGTCGAATTTTACGTTCCAAGGGTGATCCTTGTTATACCAATCGAGCACCAGCACACCCTTTGGCGCCGCGGATTGCTGGGCGTGCGAGATTGATGGCAATAGCGACACAGAGAGCCAGACGAGCGACGCCGCCATTCGGATGAGATTCGATATGCTTCCCGTCGCATTTTTCGCGGGCTTCATGGCTTACCTCCGGGGATGTGACGGGCGCCAGACTGACAGGGAGGGCCCAACTGCCGCATTATATCGCCACACTGCTGATCAGGCTACTGCCATGACTTCAAAACATCAGTTTCATAGCAAACTGGACCTGACGCGATGAGCCGGATTCACCGGTTGGGAAGCGCGTGGTGGAAATCCTGCCAAATGCCGGCGTGCCGATAATGTTCCCCGGCTGCCCGAGGTTCGCGTGGTTGAAAAGGTCGAAGAACTCAGCCCGGAACTGCGCGCGCGCGCGCTCGCCGATCTTCGTATTTTTGGTAATCGAAAAATCCACGTTGTCGAAGCGCGGCCCGATGACCACGTTGCGGCCAAGGCTGCCGAAGCGCGCGACTGCCGTAAAGACCGAGGGATCGAACCAGCGGTCTACCTCGCCGATGATGTTGATAGGACCAGTCACATCGGGCCGGAGCGTATTGGTCACTCCGTTGACGTCGTTTATGTTGGTGACGATGTTGACCGGGTTGCCGCTCTGTGACTGGACTATCGCGGCCAGCTGCCATCCCTCGACGAACCTGTTACCCCGGATAGGCAATTCATAAATCGCGTTCAGGACGAAGCGGCGCCGCGTGTCGAAGTCCGACAATCCACGGTCATTCCGCAGATCGTCCTGTTCTTGACTAGGGGGCCACCGAAATTGCCGCCGAACATGTTGCGCTTAAAGGGCGGCGGCTCGCTGGAGTTAAATTCGAAGAAGTTGCGGGCGTCGAGCGCGTCGTTGCGCAGGAACTCGAACAACTCGCCGTGGAATTTATTGGCGCCCGAGCGCGTCGCGATGTTGACGACGGCGCCGGAATTCTGCCCGTATTCGGCGCTAAATGTGGAGGTGTCCACCTTGAATTCCTGAACGCTGCTGATTGAGGGTTGGAAGTTAATCGAGCTAAACCCCGGATGGTTTAAACTGATGCCGTTAATCATATAGTTGACGGCTTCCTCCCGGGCGCCAGCGGTGTTGAAGGCGAACGAGCCGACGCCGCGAACGGGTATGGCCGCGGACCAGCTCTGGGGAGGCGTCACAGAACCCGGAACGAGCAGCCCAAGGTCAAGAAAGTATCGCCCGTTGAGCGGGATCTCCTGCACCGTCCGCTGGTCGATTACCTGGCCGACGGAGATTGACGCCCGCTCGATCAGATTGCCGCCTGAGATCACAGAGACCTCCTGGGAAATATCGCCGAGGCTCAAACGAAAATCCTGCGTCACAGTCCGCCCAACCTCGAGGCTCAGCCTCTCGATGACCTGGGTCTGAAACCCCGTGGATCGAACCTCCAGGCGGTACAGGCCGGCAGGGAGGGACGCGATCTGGAAGGAGCCGCCGCTATCGGTCTGCGCGACCCGCTCCACGCCGGTCGCGTGGCTGCGCGCCGTAACTTTAACGCCGGGCACGGCTGCGCCTTTTGGGTCTACAACTCTGCCCTGCAATGTCGTAGTGGATTGGGCATGGGCCGGCGCAAAAAGGGCCAGGAATAAGACGACCGCCGTGAGCGGGGCGCAGAAACGCCCGCGCGTGATTATTTGGGTGAACATACCCCCCCCCTGGGGAGTTTCCCCGATTGTCACGAACAATCGTTGCTGAGACGCAGGTAGTGACAAGCGGTAGAGGATCTGATCGCCCTCGCCGGTCTCGCTGTCTATTTTCCCCCCGCCAGATCAGCCCTGCGCTTGATGATGTAAGCGCGGATCGCCTCGATGTCATCGGCGCTCAGCCATTTACCGAAAGACGGCATCCCGCGCGACGAATAATCGCCGTCGAGCACGATCTCCTTGTACATCTTGAAGACTTCCGGCTTCGACATCGGCAGGGACGCCACAAGGCCGCCGCCTCCGACCGCCCCCACGCCGTGACACACGGCGCACCACTGGGTGAATATCGCGCCGCCTTTATCAATCAT
>Ga0081455_10003333_pt1 | contig 18522 bp, 16 predicted proteins | sample TabmetS3T2R1_FD_70207 | JGI IMG/M metagenome (GOLD analysis project Ga0081455, IMG submission 70207) | Tabebuia heterophylla rhizosphere microbial communities from the University of Puerto Rico - S3T2R1 | ecosystem: Host-associated > Plants > Roots > Rhizosphere ... | reverse complement strand
CCGCACCCTCGCCCGACTTTGACCCCCGAACCGTCACATATTCCGGGCGTGCGCGACGGTTCGGGGGTCAAAGTGCGTACGGCCACAAGACTGTAAGCATTTACGGCCCAGTGATCGCAGGTCATCCGCACGCGTTACCCTGCCTCGCCGTGAAGGCTTTACGACGGCTCACCGTGCGGGCGACCTTTCCGGCCGAGCTGGCCAAGCTCGCGACCATCGTCAACAACCTGCGCTGGTCCTGGCACCCGGACTCGAAAGACCTGCTCGAGTCGGTCGACCCCGAGCGGTGGCAGGCCTGCGGCGGCGATCCGGGGCGGATGCTCGGCGAGGTCAGCGCCGGACGGCTGTCGGTGCTCGCGCGCGACCGCAAGTTCCTGCGCCGGCTCGGCGACGTCTACGACGATCTGACCGAGTACCTCGAGCAGCCCCGCTGGTACCAGGCCCAGCGGGCCGAGAACCCGGCTCTGCCCGAGTCGATCGCCTACTTCTCGCCGGAGTTCGGCATCACCGAGGTGCTGCCGCAGTACTCGGGCGGCCTGGGCATCCTGGCCGGCGACCACCTCAAGGCGGCCAGCGACCTCGGTGTGCCGATCATCGGCGTAGGCCTGCTCTACCGGGCCGGCTACTTCAGCCAGTCGCTGTCGCGCGACGGCTGGCAGCTCGAGCGCTACCCGTCGCTGGACCCGCAGGGTCTGCCGATCAAGGCCCTTCAGCACGCTGACGACGGATCCGTGCGCATCTCGCTGGCCCTTCCCGACGACCGGACCCTGCACGCGCAGGTGTGGGTGGCGCGGGTCGGGCGGGTGCCGCTGCTGCTGCTCGACAGCGACATCGAGGAGAACGACGCCGCCGCTCGCCAGGTCACCGACCGCCTCTACGGCGGCAACGCCGAGCACCGCCTGGAGCAGGAGCTGTTGCTCGGCATCGGCGGCGTACGCGCCATCCGGGCCTACTGCGCGGCCACCGGCGCACCGGCGCCGCAGGTGTTCCACACCAACGAGGGCCACGCCGGCTTCCTCGGCATCGAGCGTATCCGCGAGCTGGTCGAGCACTCCGGGCTCTCCTTCGACGAGGCGCTGCAGGCCGTACGCGCCGGTACGGTGTTCACCACGCACACGCCGGTTCCAGCCGGCATCGACCGCTTCGGCCGCGACGCCGTGGCGCTGCACCTGGGCAGCACGGGCCTGCCGATCGAGCGCATCCTCGACCTGGGCGCCGAGGACGACCCGGCGATCTTCAACATGGCCCACATGGGCCTGCGCATCGGGCAGCGGGCCAACGGCGTCTCGCGCCTGCACGGCGTCGTCAGCCGGGAGATGTTCTCGCCCCTGTGGCCGGGCTTCGATCCGGCCGAGGTGCCGATCACCTCGATCACGAACGGCGTGCACGGGCCGACCTGGATGTCGCGCGACATCCTCGACATCGCCGAGCGCGAGGTCGGCGCCGACGTGCTCGAGCAGGGCGACGGCTGGGACGCCATCGACAAGGTCGGCGACGGTGAGCTGTGGGGCGTGCGGCGCGACCTGCGCGAGCGGCTGGTCGGCGAGATCCGCCGGCGGCTGCGCGCGTCGAGCCTGCAGCGCGGCATGGCCGAGGCCGAGGTCGGCTGGACGTCGTCGGCCTTCGACCCGGACGTGCTGACGATCGGGTTCGCCCGGCGGGTGCCCTCGTACAAGCGGCTGACCCTCATGATCAAGGACCCGGAGCGGCTGCGGTCGCTGCTGCTGCACCCGGAGCGCCCGGTGCAGATCGTCATCGCCGGCAAGAGCCACCCGGCCGACGACGGCGGCAAGCAGCTGATCGCCCAGATGGTGAAGTTCGCCGACGACCCGGCGGTGCGGCACCGGATCACGTTCCTGCCCGACTACGACATCGGCATGGCGCACTACCTGTACTGGGGCGTCGACGTCTGGCTGAACAACCCGCTGCGCCCGCTCGAGGCGTGCGGCACGTCCGGCATGAAGGCGGCGCTGAACGGTGCGCTGAACCTGTCGATCCGCGACGGCTGGTGGGACGAGTGGTACGACGGCGAGAACGGGTGGGCCATCCCGTCGGCCGACGGCGTGACCGACCCGGACCGGCGCGACGAGGTCGAGGCGCACGCGCTGTACGACCTGATCGAGCGGCAGGTGGCGCCCCGCTTCTACGACCGCGACCCCGGCGGCATCCCGGGCCGCTGGGTGCAGATGGTGCGGCACACGCTCAAGGCGCTCGGCCCCAAGGTCATGGCCACCCGGATGGTGCGCGACTACGTCAACGAGCTGTACGCGCCGGCGGCGGCGTCGGCCGAGCGGCTGGCGGCCGACGGCTACCAGGCGGCCAAGGAGCTGGCCCACTGGCGAGACGGCGTGCTCGAGGCATGGCCCGGGGTCAAGGTGCTGCACGTCGAGTCGCAGGTCGAGGGCGACCCGCAGCTCGGCGGCCGGCTGCACCTGCGCGCCGAGGTGGCGCTCAACGGGCTGCACAACTCCGACGTGGATGTCGAGGCGGTGTACGGCTCGGTCGACTCCGAGGACCGGCTGACCGACGTGCGCACGATCTCGCTGGTCGAGGTCGAGAACGGCGACGGTCCGAGCCGGTTCGAGGGCGACGTGCCGCTCGAGCGCACCGGCTCGTTCGGCTACACGGTGCGGGTGCTGCCCCGCAACGGCCTGCTAGCCACGCCGGCCGAGCTCGGGGTCGTCGCCACCGCCTGAGGCGAGCGCGCCTCGCAACTGTCGCTCGGCGCCCGCCGTTTCAACACCACACGAGATTAACCAACCGGGCGAACCCGGTCATCCACCTATCAAATGCGCACGCTCGCGGCGTCGTAGCCACGTCCCAGTTCGGACGCCTACCCTCCTGCCATGGGACGCATTGCGCGCTCGTGGGCCATGTTCAAGGCATCCCTGCGGGTGCTGAACACCCGCAGGGAACTGGTGCTGTTCCCGGTGATCTCCGGGATCGCGACGCTGATCGTCGGGGCCGCATTCCTGATACCCGGGCTGCTCGCGTCACGGACCTCCATCGACAACGGCGACAACCTCCAGCCGATCAGCTACGTGCTGTTCTTCATCGGGTACCTGGTGCTGGCGTACATCACGATCTTCTTCCAGGCGGCGCTCGTTTCGCAGGCCGACGTGGCGCTGCGCGGCGGTGACCCGTCGGTGGCCGGCGGCATCGAGGTGGCTCGCGGCAAGGCCGGCGCCATCTTGCCCTGGGCCCTCCTGTCGGCGACTGTGTCCCTCGTCCTGCGCGGGCTGGAGGACCGGGCCGGCGCGCTGGGCCGGTTCGCGATCGGGCTGGTCGGCATGGCCTGGTCGCTCATCACGTACCTGGTCGTGCCCATCCTGGTGCTCGAGAACGTGACGGTGGGCGCGGCGCTGCAGGGCTCCTCGCGGCTGTTCAAGCGGACCTGGGGCGAGAACGTCCTGGGCAACGCCGGGGTGGGCCTGGTCAGCTTCCTGGCCAGCCTGCCGGCCATCGCGCTGTTCGCGATCGGCGTGGCGGTCGGCGGACCGGGCGGCATCGGACTGATGGTGCTGGGCGGGCTGGCGCTGCTCGTGGTGGCCGTCGTGACGACGGCGTTGTCGGGCATCTACCAAACGGCGCTGTACCGCTTCGCCGCCAACGGCGAGGTCGCCCCGGCCTTCGCCGACGCCAACCTCGGGCAGGCGTTCCCGCCCCGCAGCGGGGGATACCGCTCGAACTGGTGACTCACCGTTCGAGCGCGGCCAGCAGGCGGCGGTAGGTCTCGTCTACCTGCCCGTCGGCCGACGAGACGAGCCGCGCGTTCGGGCGCTGCTCGACGATGCGCAGCAGCCGGTCGTACATCTCGGTGAGCTCGGCGTCGTCGGCAACGGGGCCGTCGGGCCGATCGCGGAAGCGGCGTAGGAGGTTGGGCCGGCTGTCGAGCAGCACGATCTCGTGCAGCCGGATGCCCTGCGCGCCGGCCAGCTGGTCGAGCTGCTCCAGGAACTCCGGGCGCCCGAGGTACTGGGGGATGATCACGTCGTGCCCGGCCCGCAGGTGGGTGCTGGCTATTGCGAGGGTGAGCGCCCGGGCGGCCAGGCCGGCCTCGATCGGGCGGTCCGCCCACCGGCCGAGCATCGCCCGCACGCGGTCGATGTCCAGGTTCAGCGCCAGCGGGTGATCGTCGACGTAGCGCTGGGCCAGCGTCGACTTTCCCGACGCCGGCGGCCCGTTGAGCAGGATCAGCATCACGAGCGCAGCACGCGCAGCAGCAGCGTGGTGCGGGGGCCGATCGGCACCTCGGCGTCGGCGGCGAGCAGGCCCGATCCGGTGCCGGCCGGACCGGCCGTGTCGATCACGACCTCGTAGGCCACGGCCCATGGCCCGCCCGGGAGCCGGAACGAGACCAGGTCGTCGCCCGAGTGCAGGATCAGCAGATATGACTCGTCGGTCAGCTGCTCACCGTGCGGGCCGCGGCTGCGCAGGCCCCGCCCGTCGAGGTACATGCCCAGCGTGCGCAGGTCGCCGTCGAACCAGTCAGGGTCGCCGAGTTCGCGCCCGGCCGGGTGGAACCACGCCAGATCCTTCGTGCCGTCCGCCACCGGACTGCCGTCGAAGAACGCCCGCTGGCGCAGCACCGGCGACGAGCGGCGCAAGGCGATCACCCGCCGGGCGAGCGCCAGGAGGTCGGCCGACGCATCCGAAGGCGCCCAGGACACCCATGACGTCGGGTTGTCCTGCGCGTACGCGTTGTTGTTGCCGCCCTGGGTACGCCACATCTCGTCGCCGGCCACGATCATGGGCGCACCGGTCGAGAGCAGCAGCGTCACCAGCAGGTTGCCGGCCTGGCGCAGCCGCAGCGCGTTGATCGCCGGGTCGTCGGTCTCGCCTTCGGCGCCGCAGTTGTAGGAGCGGTTGTCGTCGGTGCCGTCGCGGTTGTCCTCGCCGTTGGCCTCGTTGTGCTTGTAGTCGTAGCTGACGAGGTCGCGCAGGGTGAACCCGTCGTGCGCGGTGACGAAGTTGATCGACGCGAACGGCAGCCGCCCGTCGTCGCCGTACAGGTCCGACGAGCCGGACAGGCGATAGGCCAGGTCGCGCACGCCGCCCGAGCCGTGGCCCCAGAAGTCGCGCACCGTGTCGCGGTACTTGCCGTTCCACTCCGTCCACAGCGGCGGGAAGTTACCGACCTGGTAGCCGCCGGCCCCGACGTCCCACGGCTCGGCGATCAGCTTCGCCTGCGAGATCACCGGATCCTGGTAGATCGTGTCGAAGAACGCCGACAGCCGGTCGACGTCGTGCAGCGACCGGGCCAGCGCGGAGGCCAGGTCGAACCGGAACCCGTCCACGTGCATCTCGGTGACCCAGTACCGCAGCGAGTCCATGATCAGCCGCAACCCCGAGGGCAGCCGGGCGTCGAACGTGTTGCCGCACCCGGTGTAGTCGTCGTAGCGCGACGGGTCGCCGGGCACCAGCCGGTAGTAGGTCCGGTTGTCGATGCCGCGCAGCGAGAGCACCGGCCCGCCCGGTCCGCCCTCGCAGGTGTGGTTGTAGACGACGTCGAGGATGACCTCGATGCCGGCGGCGTGCAGGGCCCGCACCATCGTCTTGAACTCGCGCACCACGTCGCCCGGATCGGCGGCGTGGGCGTAGCCGGCGTGGGGGGCCAGGAAGCCGAGCGTGTTGTAGCCCCAGTAGTTGCGCATCCCGCGTTGCTGTACGGACGGTTCGGTGACGAACTGGTGCACCGGCAGCAGCTCGACGGCCGAGATGGAGAGCGAGCGCAGGTGCTCGATCGCGGCCGGATGGCCCAGCCCGGCGTACGTGCCGCGCAGTTTCTCGGGAATGTCCGGATGTTGCTTGGTGAATCCGCGCACGTGCAGCTCGTAGATGACCGTGTCGTCCCAGGGGACGTCCGGGCGAGCGTCGCCGGCCCAGTCGAACGCCGGGTCGATGATCGCCGAGCGGGGCACGTACGGTGCCGAGTCGTCGGGGTTGGCGGCATATGCCGCGGGATGGTCGGTGAAATCGCCGACGATGGCCTTGGCGTACGGGTCGACGAGCAGTTTGGCGGGATTGTGCAGCTGGCCGTTGGCCGGGTCGTAGGGGCCCGCCACCCGGAACCCGTAGAGCTGGCCCGGGTGCACGTCGGGCAGGTACCCGTGCCAGATCTGGAAGGTCCGGTCGAGCAGGGGCACCCGCCGTTCGGCGCCGGACTCGTCGAACAGGCAGACGTCCACGCCGGTCGCGCTGGAGGACCAGACCGCGAAGTTCGTGCCCCGTCCGTCCCATGTTGTCCCGAGTGGGAAGGGCCGTCCGGGCCAGGCTGTGGTGTCCGCAGTCATGTTGTCGGGACTGTAACGGGTCGGCCTGCGCGACCGATCGCGCCCGGTGCGGTTGGATAGGCGCGTGGCCGAGGTAAATTCCGACGCGGTGCTGCAATTGGTCGGGGTCACCGTGCGGCGCGGCGACAAGGTGTTGCTCGACAAGGTCGACTGGACGGTCGAGCTCGACGAGCGCTGGGTCGTCATCGGTCCGAACGGTGCCGGCAAGACGACTTTGCTGCAGTTGGCCGGGGCGATGATGCATCCGACGTCCGGCGAGATGTACGTGCTGGGCGAGCAACTGGGCAAGGTGGACGTATTCGAGCTGCGCCCCCGAATCGGCTTCACCAGCGCGGCGCTCGCGCAACGCATCCCGGGCGACGAGAAGGTCATCGATGTGGTGATCAGCGCGAGCTACGGCGTGGTGGGCCGATGGCGCGAGGCGTACGGCCGGTTCGACGTTCGGCGGGCCGCGCGGCTGCTCGAACGCTTCGGGGTGGCCGACCTGGCCGAGCGTCCGCACGGCACGCTGAGCGAGGGTGAACGCAAGCGCGTGCAGATCGCCCGGGCGCTGATGACCGATCCCGAGCTGCTGCTGCTCGACGAGCCGGCGGCCGGCATGGACCTCGGCGGCCGCGAGGACCTCGTCCGTCGCCTGCAACGGCTCGCCGCCGACCCCGACGCGCCGACCCAGGTACTCGTGACGCACCATGTCGAGGAGATCCCCGAGGGCATCACGCACGCCATGCTGTTGCGCGACGGGCGGGTCGTCTCGGCCGGCCTGCTGCACGACGTGATCGACTCGGAGACCCTGTCCGAGACGTTCGGCGTGCCGATCGGCGTCTGGCGCCGGCGCGGCCGGTTCTTCGCCCGCGCCGACGACTGACCGCTTTGCCCCTCGACGGCACCCTGGCCGGCTGCGTCAGCGTGCCGTCCGAGGGCAAAGCGCCGGCCGGCCCGACCCGGATCGCTAGGCTGCCCCGCATGGGTGACTTCGTCAGCGTCGACGCCAAGGACGGCGTGGCGACGATCCGGCTGAGCCGGCCGCCGATGAACGCGATCAACAGCCAGGTGCAGGAGGAGCTGCGCGAGGCGTCCCGCCAGGTCGGCGCCGACGAGGCGGTGCGCGCCGTGGTGATCTACGGCGGCGAGAAGGTGTTCGCGGCCGGCGCCGACGTCAAGGAGTTCGCGCCGATGACGCACGCGCAGCTCATGCGCGACGCCGAGCGGCTGAGCTCGTCCGTCGACGCGGTAGCGCGCATCCCCAAGCCGGTGATCGCCGCCGTTACGGGCTACGCCCTCGGCGGAGGTTGCGAGCTGGCGCTGGCCGCCGACTTCCGGGTCAGCGGCGAGAACGCGAAGTGGGGCCAGCCAGAGATCCTGCTCGGCATCATCCCGGGCATGGGCGGCACCCAGCGGCTGCCCCGGCTGATCGGCCCGGCCCGGGCGAAGGACCTGATCTTCACCGGCCGCCTCGTCGACGCCGGCGAGGCGCTCGGCCTCGGGCTGGTCGACACGGTCGTCCCGGACGAGGACGTCTACTCGACGGCCCTGGAGATGGCGGCCGCCTACGCGAAGGGCCCGGCGCTCGCCCTCCAGGCGGCCAAGGCGGCCATCGACGGCGGCCTGGACACCGACCTCGGCAACGGGCTGCGCCTGGAGTCGCACCTGTTCGCGTCGATCTTCGCGACGCCCGACCGCGACACCGGCATCAAGTCATTCCTGGAGAGCGGCCCGGGCAAGGCGGAGTTTGCGTGAGCGCAACCGCTGAACAGATCGAGGCGGCCTGGAGCGATCCCAAGCTCGCCAACGTCCTCTACCACGACTGGGAAGCCGGCAGGTACGACGAGAAGTGGTCGATCTCCTTCGACCAGCGCTGTATCGACTACGCCCGCGACCGGTTCGTCAACATCGCCGGCACCGACGACTGGCCGTACGGGCGGGTACTGGAACTCGGCTGCGGCACCGGCTTCTTCCTGCTCAACCTCAAGCTGGCCGGCGTCGTCGATGAAGGTCGCGTCACCGACCTCAGCCCGGGCATGGTCGGGGTCGCCGAGCGCAATGCCCGCAACCTGGGCTTCGAGCTCGAGGGCCGGGTGGCCGACGCCGAGCGAATCCCTTACGACGACGGCACGTTCGACCTGGTCGTCGGCCACGCTGTGCTGCACCACATCCCCGACGTCGAGCAGACGTTTCGCGAGGTGTTGCGGGTGCTCAAGCCGGGCGGGCGGTTCGTCTTCGCCGGCGAGCCCACCAAGTGGGGCGACTACATCGCCCGGCGCCTGTCGCGGGCGACTTGGTGGGCGGCCACGCACCTCGCCCCGCCCGGGTGGCGCCGGCCCCGCCAGGAGCTCGACGAGTCGTCGCGCGCGGCCGCGCTCGAGGCGGTGGTCGACCTGCACACGTTCGCGCCGTCCGTACTGGAGGGTATGGCCATCCGGGCCGGCGCCGACGACGTGGTCACGAAGTGCGAGGAGCTCACCGCCGCCTGGTTCGGCTGGCCGGTGCGCACGTTCGAGTACGCCGTGCCGCCGGGCAAGCTGGGCTGGAAGTGGGCCAACTTCGCGATGAAGGGCTGGCAGCGACTGTCCACTGTGGACAGGGCGTTGTCGCGGGTGGTGCCGAAGGACCTGTACTACAACGTCGAGATCACCGGGACGAAGCCGTGCGTGCTCTCCTGATCGACCTGGACGGCACGCTGTCCGACTCGGCACCGGGCATCCTGTCGTCGCTGCGGCGGGCATTTGCCGACGTCGGTGTGCCGCCTCTTGACGCCGAGACCGAGTTCGGGCTGCTCGGGCCGCCGTTCTACGAGTCGCTGCCGCCGCTCGTCGGGGCCGACCGGGTGCCGGCGATCATCGAGCGCTACCGCCACTACTACGACACGGCCAAGTACGACACCAAGGTCTACGACGGCATGGTCGACGTGCTGGCCGATCTGCGCGACCGCGGCGTCACGCTGGCCGTGGCCACCAGCAAGCCCGAGGCGTACGCCATGCCGATCGTCGAACACCTCGGTATCGCCGAGTACTTCGCGGTGATCGGCGGCGACGCGCTCGACGGTTCACGCGAGACCAAGGCCAAGGTGATCGCGTCCGTACTGCAGCGTCTGGGCGATCCGGACCCGGCTGAGCTGCTCATGCTGGGCGACCGTTCGCACGACGTCGACGGCGCACGGGCCCACGCCATCGGCTGCCTCGGCGCCGGGTGGGGGTACGGCCGTCCCGGCGAACTGGACGGTGCGCTGGAGGTCTTCGCGACGCCGCGCGACCTGCTGGCCCAGCACGAGCGCCTATTCGGTGAGCACGCCTTTGGAGGGTCCGGTGCTGCGACGGCGTGAGGTGCGCAGTGCCCGCTTCCTCACCGTCGCCTCGCTGCGCTGGGTGATCCGCCATCGCGCGTACACGCCCTGGTACCTGGTCCGGTACTGGCGCTTCCTGCGCTTCAAGCTGGCCAATCCGCACGTGATCACGCAGGGGTTCGTCTTCCTCGATCGTGGAGCCGAGCTGTACGCCCGCCGGGGGATGGGCCGGCTGATCCTCGGCCGATGGCTACATCTGGGCGTCGACACCGCGATCCGCTGCCACGAGGGCACCTTGCGCATCGGCGACAAGTGCACGTTCGCCCGTCGCGTCACGCTCAACTGCTACCTCGACATCGAGATCGGCGACGACGCCCTGATCGCCGACGACGTCTACATCTCCGACTTCGACCACCGCTTCGCCGACCTCGACCGCCCGATCAAGGACCAGGGCATCGTCAAGTCGCGCGTGCGTATCGGCGACGACGTGTGGCTGGGCACCAAGGCGACGGTCACCCGGGGCGTCGTGATCGGGGCCGGCGCGGTGGTGGGCGCGAATGCCGTGGTCACGCACGACATCCCGGATCACGCGGTGGCGGTGGGCATCCCGGCCCGGGTGATCCGCACGCGCAGGTAGCTACCGCGCCGCGGCGGCGGCCGTCGGCCCGGCTGCGTCGGCGTACACGCCGGCGGTCTGCTCGGCGACGGCGGTCCAGGTGTAGTCGCGACGGACGCGTCGCTGGGCCCGGGCGGCCAGCCGGCGAGCGCCCGGACGGTCGCGCAGCAGCCCGGCGACGACCTCGGCCAGCGCAGTCGCGTCGTCCGGGGCGAAGCGGGCGGCGAAGTCCAGGTCGCGCAACCCGCCGGTGTCGGCCACCGCGAGCGGCGCACCGGCCGCGGCGGCCGCCAGGGCGACCAGGCCGAACGGCTCGTACAGCGACGGCACCAGCACGGCATCGGCCGCCCCGAGCAGGGCGGCCAGCTGGTGCTCGGGCACGAACCCGGCCCACTGCACGGCGTCGCCCAGCCGCCGCGTCGACGCCCGCAACTCGTCGGCCATCGGCCCGGTACCGGCCACCACCAGGCGGGCGCCCGGGAACTCACGACGCAGCCGGGGCAGCGCGGCCAGCGCGACCTGCACGCCCTTCTCGTGCACCAGGCGGGCGGCGAGCACCAGCAGCGGACCGTCGCCGGCGTAGCGGGTCCGCGCGGCCAGGCGGTCGCGGGCCGGCGCGCGCCAGGCGTCGGCGTCCAGCCCGTTCGGGACGACCTGGACGTGATCGGCCGTGAACAGTCGGGCCACCTCGTCGCGCATGAATGTCGAGCAGGTGATCACCCGGGCCGCCTCGTGCGCCAGCCAGCGCTCGACCGAGTGCACCGCCCGGTTCAGCGGCGCCGGCAGCCAGCCCTGGTGCCGTCCGGCCTCGGTGGCGTGCACGGTGGCCACGACGGGGCGCTCGGTGACCTGGCTCAGCGTGACCGCGCTCTGGGTGACCAGCCAGTCGTGCGCGTGGATGACGTCGGGCCGCCAGCGGTGCACGACGGGCAGCGCCGCGCGTATCAGGCCGTGCTCGAAGGCCTGGGTCCAGGCCAGCAGGCTCTCGGTGGTGAAGTCGAGGTCGATCGGGTCGGCGGCGGCCCGTCGCACGCGGACGCCTTGGTGCACCTCGTCGGGCGGCGCGGCGCCGCCCCGGGTCACCACGCAGACCTCGTGCCCGGCCGCCACCAGCTCGCGGGACAGCGCGTCGACGTGCCGACCCAGACCGCCGACGATGAGCGGCGGGTACTCCCATGACAGCATCAGTACGCGCACGTCGCGAGATAGTGCCACGCCGTGTCACAGATTGCGCGACGGGGCCCGACCGGTGAGGAGTCGACGAAGTGCGAGATGCCGTGCGGCGGATCGGCGAGCTCGTCATGCGCCGGCGCGGCCCGATCGCGGTCGTACTGCTGCTGGCCGGCGTGCTGTTCGGTGGCCTGTACCGCGTCGCCGACGGCGTCGAGAAGCACTCGTACAACGCTGGCGCGGTGCCGCCGCAGACGGTGCAGCTCACCAAGGGGCGCCAGTACCAGATCTCGGTGCCGGGCGGGCGCGCTGCGCTGGCCAAGCGCGGTATTTCGGCGACGGTCGCCCAGTGTTCGATCACCCCGAGCAGCGGCGGTCCGGTGCAGCTGACCGTGACGGTGATCCCGCAGGACGTGCGCCCGACCAATGCGCTGGCCACGTTCACGTCGCCGCTGACCGGCCGGGCTCACCTGGACTGCGGCACCTGGGGCGCGGTGTACGTCGACGACTCCGACGACAGCAGCTGGGACTTCGCCGGGCTGTTCCTGGTGCTGACCGCGGTCTTTCTGACGCTGGGCGTGGCGCTCGGACTCTCCGCGCTATATGCCCGGTCGGCGCGCGACGACGAGGAGATCGAGCGCCGCATCGGGTTCCTCGGCGGTGACCACGAAGTCGGCCCCGGCGACTCCGACGACGTCCTGCGCTAGCTCGGCGGTCCACCGCTCGGGCGGGTCGGCCAGCTGGGCGCCGGTGAACGAACCGCCGTGCTTGGCGTCCAGCCTGCGCAGACGGGGACCCGCGTGCAGCCCCCACACCTCGACCGCCGCGAAGCCTTCGCTGGCCAGCAGCGCGCGCAACTCGGCGGCGATGAACTCGTGGGTATGGAACGGATTCGTCGGCGTACCGCGACCGGGCGAGAACGTCAGCCGGTTGGGCGTCGTCAACAGCAGGACGCCGCCCGGGCGCAGCACCCGCCGGCATCCGTACACGAACTGCGGGTAGTCCCACACGTGCTCGATCACCTGCAGGCTCGCCACCACGTCGATCGCTTCGTCGCGCACCGGCAGGGCGGCCAGGTTCGCGCGCACGAACGCCGGCCCGGGGTAGCGCGACGCCGCGTGCCGGACGGCGGCGGCGTCGTAGTCCAGGCCGATCACCTGGCCGGCCACGGACGCGAAGCGGGCCGTGCCGTAGCCCTCGCCGCAGCCGATCTCCAGCAGCCGCCGTACCGAGGCGTACGGCAGCAGGTGCTCGTAGGCCGCCTCGTGCCGGCGGAACCAGTAGTTCTCGTGCCAGACACCCGGCCCGGTCCGCTCGCCGGTTAGCGGCAACATTCGACTGCTCTCGGTGCGGGACGGTTTATCGGCTCAGGATCTCACGCCAGATGGCCGAATGCGCGTGATGCTCGACCCGCTGGGCTGCCGGTGACTAAAGGGTGATGCGGGCGATGCCGGGGGAGACGAGGCTGCCCAGCCAGACCGTGCCGTCCACCTCGCGCACGCCCGTGACCATGTGAAACCACTCGTGGCTGGTCTGCAGGTCGTGGACCAGCCGGCCGTCGAGGTCGTAGGCCTGCACCCAGACGGTCTTCTTCTCCCGGGGCTGCAGCCAATGTGGCAGTTGCCAGGCGACCTTTCGCAGCGCCGGCGCCCGCGGCAGGGCCAGGTCGAGCAGCGGATCGCGCGGGCTCGGCAGCGTCACCCAGATCAGCCCGTCGCTGCCGGTGCTGATGTTGTCGGGGAACCCGGGCAGGTTGTCGACGAGCAGGTCGCGACGGCCCTCGTCGGGGCCGGTGAGCCACAGCCGGACCAGCGTGTACCTGGACGTCTCGGCGACGACCACGCACGACTCGTCGGGCGCCAGGGCCACCCCGTTCGCGAACTGCAGCCCGTCGAGCAGGACGTCGACGGTCCCGTCCGGGGTGTGGCGCAGCAGCCGCCCGGTGCCGGTGTGGGCAAGCACCTCGCCGCGCCAGTGGTCGAGCCCGAAGTGTCGCGAGCTGTCGCTGAAGTAGATCGTGCCGTCGCCCGCGATCGCACCGTTGTTGCAGAACCGGATGGTCGTGCCGTCGACCTCGTCGGCGATGACGAGTACCTCGCCGGTCGACACCTGGACGTTCAGCAGCCCGCGCTGCGCGTCGCAAACGATCAGGTCACCGTCGCCGCCGATCTCGACCCCGAGCGGGCGCCCGTGTGTGTCGGCCAGCGTGTCGATGTGCCGCCCGTCGGGCGAGATGCGCAGGATCCGCCCGTCGCGGATGCCGGCGTACACGTTGCCGGCAGCGTCGACCGCGACGTCCTCGGGGCCGCGGCCCGGCACGTCGAACACGTCGAGGTGCACCGGCACCGGACCGACGCGCTGCCGGGACCGGGATGGTGCCTTGGGCGGTGACCAGGTCTTCGGTTCGATCGGGGGTTTGGGCATGCTCAGACCGGAGGCTGGGGGTCGTACTGGATCTCGCGTTTGACCCGGCGGGCTGCATCGTCGGAGTCGAGCCGCGCCACCAGGTGCAGGGCCATGTCGATGCCGGCCGAGACGCCGGCCGCCGTGACCACGTCGCCGTCGTCGACGAAGCGGGCGTCGGGGCGTATCCGGATCGACGGGTCGAGCGCGGCCAACTCGTCCAGCGCGGCCCAGTGCGTGGTGGCCGGCCGCTCGCGCAACAGTCCGGCCGCGGCGTACACCAGCGAACCGGTGCACACGCTCGTCATCAGCGTGCCGCCCTCGGCGAGCGCCCGCAGCCCGACGTGCAGCGGATCGTCCGGAGCGATCAGCGCCCTGGTACCGCGCCCGCCCGGCATGACCAGAACGTCGACCGGCCCGACGTCGTGCAGCGTCTTCTCCGGCAGGAGGCGCAGGCCCTTGGCCGCGGTGACCGGCTCGGTCGAGGGACCGACCGCGACCACCTCGCCCTTCTGATCGGCCAGTTCGCGAGCCCAGAAGCCCAGGACCTCCCAGGGTCCGGCGAAATCGAGCTCCTCGGCCCCGTCGAACAGGGCGATCGCGATGCGCACCCGCCGACCGTATCGGCAAATGCCGGGCCGCGGGTGGGCCGCCGGGACCGGGCGCCGTCCGGCGATCATGTGCAGATCCTGGGGCCGGAACCCCGGAACGTGCACAAGTTCGGTCCCGACGAGACCGATCCGGCCTCGTGAGATGCTTCGCACCTGGAGACGACGGCCACATTGCTACTCGCCGGTAACATAGGCAGTATTTCCAGCAAGGTTGCGACTCGAGCAGCGTGAACCCCGATGCGAGAGGTCAGTCGAACGCATGAACATAGTGGTGCTGGTGAAGCAGGTGCCCGACACCTCGGCCGAGCGCAAGCTCAACCCGGCCGACAACACGCTCGACCGGGCCGCGGTCGACGTCGTCATCAACGAGATCGACGAGTACGCCATCGAAGAGGGCATGCTCCTCAAGGAGGCCCACGGCGGCGAGGTGACCATCCTGACCGTCGGGCCGGACCGCGCCACCGAGTCGATCCGCAAGGCGCTGTCGATGGGCGCTGACAAGGCGGTGCACGTCAGCGACGAGGCGATCCACGGCTCGGACGTCATCCAAACCGCCAAGGTCATTGCCAAGGCGCTCGGCACGATCGAGTACGACGTGGTGATCGCCGGCTCGGAGGCCACCGACACCCGGATGTCGGTGTTGCCGGCCCTGGTCGCCGAGGCGCTGGGCGTGCCGCAGTTGACGCACGCGCGCAAGGTGACCGTCGACGGCTCGTCGATCACGATCGAGCGGGTGAGCGACACCGGCTACGACGTCGTGCAGGCGTCGACCCCGGCGGTGATCAGCGTGGTGGAGAAGATCAACGAGCCGCGCTACCCGTCGTTCAAGGGCATCATGGCGGCCAAGAGCAAGCCGATCCAGACGCTGAGCGTCTCCGACCTGGGCCTCGGCGCCGACGAGGTGGGCCTGGGCAACGCGACCTCGCAGGTCGTGTCGTTCGAGGTCGCGCCGCCCCGGCAGGCCGGCCAGGTCGTCAAGGACGAGGGCGACGGCGGCGCGAAGATCGCCGACTTCCTCGCGTCCAAGAAGCTCATCTGAGGAGATTTCGATATGGCAGAGGTTCTCGTCCTTGTCGATGCCGCCGACGGCGCCGTCAAGAAGTCGACGCTCGAGCTGCTGACGGCCGCCCGCTCCATCGGTGAGCCCAGTGCCGTCGTGATCGGTGCGCCGGGTACGGCCGCCGCGGTCAAGGCCACCCTGGCCGAATACGGCGCGGCCAAGGTGTACGTCGCCGAGAGCGACGATCTCGACGGCTTCCTGGTGGCCCCCAAGGCCGAGGTGCTCGCATCGATCGCCGGGCAGTCCTCGCCGGCGGCCGTGCTGGTGTCATCCACTCCGGAGAACAAGGAGATCGCCGCCCGGGTGGCGTTCAAGCTCGGCAGCGGGCTGCTGACCGACGCGGTCACGGTGAACGACGACACGTCGGTCGTGCAGAGCATCTTCGGCGGCGCGGTCACCGTGCAGTCGAAGGTCGGCAGCGGCGTCCCCGTCATCACGGTGCGCGCCAACTCGGTGGCTCCGTCGGCCGCTGAGGGCGCGGCCGACGAGGTGCCGGTCAACGTCGAGGTGTCCGACGCGGCCAAGGGGGCCAAGGTCGTCGACCGGGTGGTCGAGGCCAAGGGCAGCCGCCCGGCCCTGACCGACGCTTCGGTGATCGTCTCGGGCGGGCGCGGCGTCGGCGGCGCCGACAACTTCTCGGTCATCGAGGCGCTGGCCGACTCGCTCGGCGCGGCCGTCGGCGCATCCCGCGCGGCCACCGACGCCGGGTGGGTGCCGCACCAGATGCAGGTCGGCCAGACCGGCGTCACCGTGTCGCCGCAGCTGTACATCGCGGTCGGCATCTCCGGCGCCATCCAGCACCGGGCCGGCATGCAGACGTCCAAGACGATCGTCGCCATCAACAAGGACCCCGAGGCGCCGATCTTCGAGCTGGCCGACTTCGGCGTGGTGGGCGACCTGTTCAACGTGGCCCCGCAGCTGACCGAGGAACTGACCAAGCGCAAGGGTTAGGGCGTATCTCTCCGGTCCCGCTCGTCGCGAGCGGCGGTCAGGTGCGCGAGATGCAAGGCGGAGGAGGAAGCCGGTAGCAGCGCTACCGGCGACGACGACAACGCAGCAGATTGCGCACTTGAGCGTCGCGCAGCAGAGCATGGACCTGAGAGATACGCCCTAAGGCGCATTTGCCCCTGCCCGTTCGGGCATCGGTTCGCCCAACCGTCTTCCCCTGACCGCCGCGAGCGCTCATGCTCGTGGCGTGCAGGGGGAACGGCGGGGCCCGTACTGGGATCTGAATCAGGCCGCCTGGGTGATGGCCGACGACGATCCCGCGCTGCCGACGGAGCAGTTCGAGGACGAAGTGGCTGAGCTGCCGGCCGAACCCGAACCGGTCGAACTCCGCTAGATCAATCCAGTTGACCTGAACCAGGGTTGAGCTTGCATCCTGGTCGGGTGACGACGGCGGCCGGAACCCAGAAGCCGGCCGACCGTTCGATCTTCGCCCCGGCGTATCGCAGCGCGAGCGGCGGCATCCTCATCCTGGTCACGCTGATCGCCTTCGAGGCGATGGCCGTGGCCGCCGCCCTGCCGACCGCCGCCCGCGAGGTCCACGGCCTCGGCGCCATCGGCTGGGCGTTCACCGGCTTCCTCGTATCGGACGTCGTCGGCATGGTCGTGTCCGGCCAGGTGTGCGACCGGCGCGGACCCCGGCTGCCCATGGTCGCCGGCCTGGTCGCGTTCCTCGCCGGGCTGGGCGTGGCCGGCACCGCGACCTCGATGGCCCAGCTGGTGGCCGGGCGGTGCATCCAGGGCGCCGGCGGCGGCCTGCTGATCACCGCGATCTACGTCGTGCTCGGCGCCACGTTCCCGGACGAGCTGCGTCCGAAGATCTTCGCCGCGATCTCGGCGGCGTGGGTGCTGCCGTCGCTGCTCGGGCCGATCGTGTCGGGCACGCTGGCCCAGCACGTCAGCTGGCGCTGGGTGTTCCTCGGGCTGTTGCCGTTCGTGCTGGTCGGCGCGCTACTGATGGTGCCGGTGCTGCGCGGTCTCGCCACGCCGGTCACGCCCGGACGGCTGGCCGATCCGCGCCGGGTGCTGCGGGCCGTGGCCGCGGCCGGCGGGGTGGCCGCGCTGGAGGCGGCCGGGCAGCACCCGTCGCCGGTGTCGCTGCCGATCGCCGGCGTCGGCGTTATCGCGCTCGTGTGGGGACTGCGCGCACTGCTGCCACCCGGCACGGTGCGCGTGCGCCCGGGCGTGCCCGCCCCGGTGGCGATGCGCGGGCTGTTCGCCGGGGCGTTCTTCGGCGTCGAGTCGATGGTGCCGCTGACCCAGACGGTGCAGCACGGGTTCGGGGCGACGTTGGCCAGCGTGCCGCTCGTGCTGGCCGGCGTGACCTGGTCGCTCGGCTCGTGGTGGCAGGGGCGCGACCACCCGAGTGAGGGCCCGGAACGCCGCGTGCTGTTCATCCGGACTGGGTTCGCGCTGATCGCCGGGGCGGCCGCCCTGGTCGCGGTCGCCGCCCAGCCGCAGCTGCCCGGCTGGGTGATCTTCCCGGCCTGGGCGATCGCCGGGCTGGGGGCCGGGCTGACGATGTCCAGCCTCGGGGTGCTGCTGCTGCGCTACACGAACGACGCGGACCGGGGCGCCGACTCGGCCGCGCTGCAGCTGTCCGACGCGGTCACCAGCGCGCTGACGACCGGCATCGGCGGGGTGCTGGTGGCGGCCGCGGCGCGGGGCGTGTTCGGCTACACGACGGCGTTCACCGTGCTGGATCTGGCGATGGTCGCCGTGGCCGGGCTGGGCGTCGCCGTCGCCGGCCGGGCCCGCCCGCCTGCGGTGTCGTCGCGTGACTCGGTTTTGGTCACCGAGACGGTTATATGAGACCTGACGACCAAAACCGGGTCAGGCCAGCTTGGCGGTGATCACCTCCGCGATGGGGATCGCCGAGGTGGCCGCCGGCGACGGGGCGTTGCAGACGTGCAGCGTCCGGGGCGTCGACGCGAACAGGAAGTCGTGTACCAGCGTGCCGTCGCGCAGCACCGCCTGGGCCCGGATGCCGGCCGGCTCGGGCAGCAGGTCGGCCACCGTCAGCTCCGGGCAGTACTTGCGGCACTGGCGCAGGTAGCCCCGCTTGAACAGCGAGTTGCGCAACT
>Ga0081455_10003332_pt1 | contig 18523 bp, 21 predicted proteins | sample TabmetS3T2R1_FD_70207 | JGI IMG/M metagenome (GOLD analysis project Ga0081455, IMG submission 70207) | Tabebuia heterophylla rhizosphere microbial communities from the University of Puerto Rico - S3T2R1 | ecosystem: Host-associated > Plants > Roots > Rhizosphere ... | reverse complement strand
ACATTACCCGGTTCGAGGTGTACGAGTCCTACCTTGACGAGGAGTACACCAACAACAGAGCTAAGCGGTTGATGGTCAAAACCTAAGCATCTGTGGAACAGTCGGGTGAGTCAGGTCACCGCCGCTTAGTCTTCTTTTCCGGTCGGCGTGGCGATGGCCGGCCTCCGCTCACCGTTATCCGGTGCGTTGCCGGGGTGACCCGCAAATCGAAGCCGATAGGCAATTGAGCGAAACGTCCTGACGTCCTCGGTGCGGGGTGGCACACCCCCTGGCGCCAAAGATCGACACCTGATCATGGAATCCCCACGCCAAGGCTTGTGTCGCCGTGGTGCCGCGTCCGGCCTCGCCAGCCAGTGTGCAAACCCGACCCATCCCGGATTCAGGTGCGAGCGAACGGTCGCCCACTCCGACAAGTACCTCGATTAGGTCGAGAACTGCCGATCGCTCTCGGCGAAAGGCGGCCTCGAACGACACGCCCTGTACTCAGGCGATTAGCGATGTCAACTGCGATCACTTCGATCATGAGCAGCCGCCGCCGTGCCGTGACAGGTTCCACGATTTAGTCCAAACCTCAATCGAATCGACCGAAGCAGGGTAATGAGAAGTTCGATGGCGAAACCACACGCTCTCCTTGCCGATCGATACCGCTTGCTGCACCGCGTCGGCGGCGGGGGTATGGGTGTGGTCTGGGAAGCCTGGGATGAACGGTTGGAACGCCGCGTCGCAGTCAAACAGCTGTACCGCCAGTCAGGAGCCTCAGCGAGAGAAGCAGAGCTGGCCAACCAGCGGGCGCTGCGCGAGGCACGGCTCACGGCACGACTCCAACATCCGCACGCAGTACCGGTGTTCGACGCGGTCGAGCAGGACGGCCAACCGTGGCTGATCATGCAATTCATCCCCTCGATCACCCTTGCCGCGGTACTAGAAGACGGTGGACCACTACAGCCGAACGAAGCCGCACAGGTAGGTGCAGAAGTCGCATCCGCGCTGGCCGCTGCCCACGCGGTCGGCATCGTGCACCGCGATGTGAAACCGGGCAACATCTTGATCGCCGAGGACGGTTCGGCTTTCATCAGCGACTTCGGGATTGCTCGGGCGTTGGGCGATGCGACCCTGACCAGCAGCGGCATGATCCACGGCACGCCGGCGTACCTGGCTCCGGAGGTCGCCCGCGGAAATGAAGCGAACTTCGCCTCGGATGTGTTCTCGCTGGGTTCCACGCTCTATAGCGCACTCGAAGGCTATCCACCGTTTGGCACCGACGAAAACACCATGGCACTGCTGCACCGGGTAGCCTCCGGTCAGTTCCACCCTCCACAGCACGGTGGTGCGTTGACGCCGGTGATCATGAACATGCTCTCCATCGATACGGACGACCGCCCGGTGATGCCTGCGGTGGCGGAGAGGCTGTTGCGGCTGGCAGCTCTGGGTCATCCGGCGAAGCCGCCTGCCGCTCCGGCTGTGTCACGGGAAGAGCCTGAAGCTGAGGCAGTCGATCCGAGTCTGTCTCAGACCGGTCCCTCGATCGGCTCTGATGCCGACGCCCAGCCGGCCACCGGTCCCTCGCCGAGCGCAGAGCCGGAGTTGTCGGCGGCGTCAGCGCCGGTTTTCCAAGATCAGCGCCCCGCCCAACCGCCACGTTGGCGCGGCCTGGCGGCCGCCGTTGCCATTGTTGCCCTCATCGGCATCGGAATTCTGGTGACTACCCTGCTCGTGGACGACCGCCGAGCAGCCAATCCGCCAGCCGGCACGGACCAGTCGAGCTCCGCCGCTCCTGCGAGCACGAGTCTTCCTACGCCTCCGCCCCCGACACCGAACGCATCGTCGCCGAACCCGCAGGCCTCGGCACCGCAGCAGGCTCCGGCACCGAAACCGTCACCGCGAGCGGAAACTCGTACGTCACCCCAAGCTCCATCACCGACGACCGCGCCGACAGTCCGGGGCACACCGACCGCGGCGGAGCTCAGGCGAGCGATCACCAGCTATTACGCGTTGATGCCGCGCAACACTGACGCAGCGTGGCCACGCATGACCGCCTCCTACCAAACCAACCATGCGGGTGGACGCCGGGCGTACCAGCGATTCTGGGATGCGATCAGCAAGATCACGGTGGCTAATGTGAGAGGCATACCGCCGGACGCAGCGCAGGCGACAATCACCTACTACTTCAACGACGGCCGTGTGGTACGGGAGCGAACCGCGTACGGACTGGTCACCGACGCTGGCCGCCTCAAGATCAGCAGCTCGACGGTCTTGAGCAGCGTGACGCTCTAAGATCCGATGATCAATCTTGTACGCAACGTCGAGGAATGTCGGTCACCAACTGTTCCGCTCGCCGAGCTGATCCGCTGCTGGCCGGAGGTGGTGCTCGACGGCCGCGGGATCGACGCTCACGGTCAGCCTCGCAATAGCCGTGACGCGATTGAGTTGATGCGAGTGCTGGGTCCGGACTGTTGATGGAGATCCGGATGCCGGTGATGTACGGCGTCGCGGGCCACCCGCAAGCTGACAGCCTCGGTGCTCGTGTGCGGGTGCAGATCTTGAACACATATGATCGAGGACCGCCTCTGTATGAGGCGCTGAGAGCCGGCGCTGGGAGCTCCTACTGACGACAATGCTGGTCGGACCGGCTGATGTCGCAACGAGACTGGGCTGCCGCTGTGTCAACGCGCCTGATTGGTAGCACAGAGTGCGCGGACTTGGGAGCCTTTTGGCTAGGAGGAATCTGGGCGGTTCCGGGCATCTCACCGGCGAGGGATCGGAAGACTCCTAGGTCCGCGAACTTCGACTCCGCGTTACTTCGGTGGCTTGCCAGATCTCTTTTGAGTATTCCCAACGCTGTCGAGCCCAGGATGGCAGGATGCCTGGGCAATGGGTCGATGTTGGCGCGAGGAGGCTCATTGATGGAACGGCTTTGGATCCGAGAAGTCCGACGCGCCGCCCGGCATGCAAGTGCACCCTTCGCTCGCCAGCTTGCTTGGGGTTGCGGCGCGGCTGCAATCGGAACGATCGCCGCCTCTGTCCTGCCACTGCACATAGGTGGCTCAGTGACGGGTGGCTCGGTGGCGCAGGCCTTGTGGGCCGCTCTGTGGGCGGTAGCTGCATATCTCGCCATCTGGACCGGACTCTTCATCTATCACCTGTGCAGGTATCGATCTAGCGGATTTCGAGACCACGACTGGCTCGCGCGACACGACGACTCCGATCCGGACGGTGCTCTTTTCCTTGAACTCGGTCGCAGATCAGGCGCCGGGTCCAAGCTCGGAGTGGACCTAGAGCTATTGGTAAAGAGTCATGGCAACTGGGAGGTCGTCGATCACGACGACATGGTGTTACTGCCCGACAACGTGATTCGTTGCCGCTTCGATCTCCACCACCAGGTGTTTGCCGGCGGCTTTTATGACGTCCGCTGGTTCCGAGCCGACGACCGAGACAAGCTCGTTGAAATCACCCGCGAGCGGTTCCAACTGCGGAATCACTCCATCGGCCGCCGGACAGGATCTGGATCGCTGAGCAATCCAAGATTAGCTACCAAAGCGCTACCCATCAGCGAGGACGAGATCAAGCCGCGGAGGTCGGCGCCCGCAACGGTAGCCAGCGAGGACGAGATCAGTCCACGAAGAGCGATAGAGGCCCGCTAGCGGCCGGGCGGTGAACTGGCACGCCGGGCTACATCCGGGTTACTCGACAAGCCGGCCCCCAAGGGCCGACGTTAGGAATGCAGGGACCTCCCCGCTGGAGCACCGATGACCCCACCTGGCAGCAGGTTACTCGCGACGGAGTGCAGGTGAGTCAGCGCCGGGCTTGCTGACCCTGCCGAGGAAGTCGAGCACCCGGCGCGTGAGGAGCGCAGTGGCCTCCGGGTCGTACGAAGGCAACGAGCTGTCGGCAAAGTAGTGCTGATCACCGGGGTAGAGGAACAACTCGGCGTCGTCGACGGTCGCGACGATCTCCCGGGCCGCGTCAACGTCTCCCTCTCCGACGAAGATCGGGTCAGCGTCCATGCCGTGGATTTGGACGGGAACCCCGTCGGGCCACGGGCCGAAGGCCCAGTCGCCGGTGATCGGGATGCACGAGTAGAACAGCAGCGCGCCGCGAGCCCCGGGCCGGGTCTGCGCGAGCTTCTGAGCCGACATCTCCCCCAGTGAGAACCCGGCGTAGACCAGGTCGCTCGGCAAGTCGTCAGCGCTGCGAACGTTCCGCTCCAGGATCTGGTCGAATCCGATCTCCCCGGCGTAGGCCATGCCCTGGTCCAGCGTGGCGAACTGACGGCCGTCGTAGAAGTCGGGGACGACCACCGTGTGACCGGCCGCCCGCAGCTCATCGGCGAACGAGCGCACCCCTTCGGTCAGGCCCTGGGCGTGGTGGAACAACAGAACATCGGTCATCGGACTCCGTCGGTCGAGATTCGAAGGATCGCGCTCACCCTACGCCCCGCGTCTCGCGCAGCCGTCGCCTGCGGTACGACCGCCCAGGTGGGCAGCCATCGAGCACCAGCGGCAGGATCTAGAAAACGTTGATCGTGGTGAGCGTCACGTTCAGCGCAAACGCAAAATGCCGTCTGCAGCACCGAGTAGACCCAGGTGATGGTGCCGTGCGAGCAGGCGGCGTGCCACGATACTTCAGCCGAAACCGGCCTTGCTCTGCCATTCGGTAATGCATCATTGTGGGCTCATGGCGACCGAGCAGCTGGGGCGGGGGATCGTTCTTGCGTGTCAAGGCGGCGGCAGTCACACTGCTTTCACCGCTGGTGTGCTTGAGGAATTGTTGGCCCATGATGATTGGGAAATCCGGGCGCTGAGCGGTACGTCGGGTGGTGCGGTGTGTGCCTTTCTGGCTTGGTCGGGGCTGCTCATTGGTGGGAAGAAAGGTCGAAGCGTCGGCGTCGCCCGATTGGAACGGTATTGGGACAAGCTGCAAACCCATGGCGTCCTGGAGACATTCCAGGACGCCATTGTGATCAATACGCTTCGCGCGATGGGCAGCCTTGGCTTCGTGCTGGAGTTCAGCCCCTATCTGAATGTCTTCGAAGCAAGCCGCGAATTCAAAAAGCTGCTCGAGGATGTCGTGCGGTTCGACGAGATCAACATCTCCTCAACCGCGCCACGGCTGCTGATCAGCGCCGCGGACGTGAGGACCGGTGAGTTCCGAATCTTCCGAAGCCACGCGATCGACGAGGAGCCCGCCGACGACATGACCAGCGATGTGATCCTGGCTTCGGCGGCGGTACCTACACTGTTTCGAGCCGTTCATCTGGGCGGGCACGTGTTTTGGGATGGACTGTTTGCGCAGAATCCTCCCGTTCGAGATCTTCCGGACGCCGCCCGGGGCGAGGGTGAGTATGAGGGTCGACCTCCACCCAACGAGATTTGGGTGATCATGATCAATCCCCTGCGGCAAGAACACGAGCCGAAGCGAATGGACGACATTCGAGACCGTCGCAATGAGCTTGCGGCAAACATCTCGTTTCAACAGGAAATATTCTTTATCGGCAAAATGAATGAGTTGGCTGGGCGCGATTTGCTGGCCGATGAGGCGAAAAAGAAGTATCACCCAATCAAGGTCCGGGCTATCACGATGTCCGATGAAGTGACCGCAAACCTGGACTATGAATCCAAGCTGAGCCGAGACCCGTCACAGCTCAGGTTGCTTAAAGAACACGGTAAAGACCGCGCAAGGAGCTTTCTGACCGACCTGGAAAGACCAGACGCAGATGACCGCACCGCACTCCCCTCCAGGGACATTTGGGGCCGCGCGAGAGATCGGAACTGGACGCCGCTGTACAGGTCCCGCACCGAGCTATAAGACTCGCAGTCGCCGACGGACGCGCCGGGCTTATCTGACAGTCCAGGCACGCAAGTCCATTCAGCCCACAATGCGACACAGTTCTGCGGAAACGCATTTCGATAGCCAGTCGCCTCACGACAACTTCGCGGGGTGGCATGCTCAACCGTTGCTGGCTGCTCGGCGAAGGCAGTCGTGGTCGCCGTCGGGTCTGACTGCGCCTCGTGTTGGTCATAGTCGGCTTGTGGCTCGACGAGTACTTGGCGAGCCAGCCACTCCTCTCTGAGCGGATCGGGGATCGTCAAGGGGCTTGACGAGGTTCCCCTAAAGCCGTGGCCAGGACAAGATCTGGCGACTCACCCCCCCTGGGCGGTGGCCACCAGCCAAGCAGCAAAGACCTGGCAACTGGGCGAGTGGGCGTTCGACCTGATAGGGAGGAAGTGTAACCACACGTCCCGTGATCATCGACCATGCCGACATCAACGTCCGGGACCTCGCAGAGGCCCGACAGTGTTGCCCTCGACCGCACCGAGCGTGACTAGGCATGGCCCGTCTCGGCAAGAAGCGGTGATGGCCTATATCCCCTCACGGTGAGATAGATCGCCAGTGACGCCTCCCAGACGAACTCGACGGCCGTTAAGGCAATCAGCGGCCCACTCGGTTGGCCGAACACCCCGAAGAGCACCAACACGCCGCCGAGGAACGCCAGGGGTCCGCCAATCAGCCCCAAAAGGGCCATCCAGGGTGGCACGAGTCCCGATCTGTACATCAGGTAGCCGAGGAGGATTCCGTTCCCAAAGCCGGCACAGAACTGCGGACCGAGAAGGAACGTCCAGTCGTGGACTGCGACCAGTGTCTGTCCGGCGATGTCAAGCGATGCTGCATCACCGCTAGCACCGGCGAAGTTATTTCGCAGCGTGACTACCGACATCAGACTGATGAGCCCCGTGACGATAATCGCCGACTCGATCGTGCGCGACGCGACGTAGCCGAGCGCCACGGCTTCATTTGCTCGCTTGAGGACCGGAAAGAAGACAACGGCAGTAGCGATGTTGGCGATCGCCAGCAGCACCTCGAGCAACGCACCGAGAGAGATCCGTGCATCTAGACCCTCGCCGAGGATGTAGTTGGCGTCAGTCAGTACTGGGCCGTAAAGAAGCGCTGCGGGGATTGAAAAGAGGAACGTGCCGACGAACCACAGCCCCGCGATGCGTCCAGGCCTTTGAAGTGCCTCCACCCTGACCCCTTTCGTCAGCCCATCCCCGGGCCGGACGAGCTAGGCGACCCTATAACGGGTATGGGGACCGCCACTTTTGTACGGGCGGGCTGCCCCGGTCGTCTTCGACGACACCGATGTGCGCGTTCATTTGCAAAGAGATCACCCACGGGCAGCGCCCGAAAGGACGGGATATCCGCCGCGGGCGGCGCAAGTGATTGGGCCACCGTGTCACGTGCCGTGAGCTTTGTCGACGGGGCGCCACCGCCGGTGATGCTCCGCCCCACCTCCGCAGTGAGCTTGCTGGCAGCGGGCGGTGCGGAGTCGCAGCTACGCCTTCACGATCTGGATCAGGTTGCCGCAGGTGTCGTCGAATACTGCTGTGGTCACGCCGCCCATCTCGAGCGGCTCCTGGGTGAACTGAACGCCGAGGCCACGGAGCCTGTTGAATTCGGCGGCTACATCGTCGACAGCAAACGATGTGAGTGGAATCCCGTCTGCGGCCAGTGCCTCTTTGAATGGCCGGGCGGCTGGGTGGCTGTCGGGCTCCAGGAGTAGCTCAGTGCCTTCCGAGTCCTCTGGTGACACGACTGTCAACCAGCGAGCCTCACCGAGTGGGATGTCGTTCTTCTTCACGAACCCGAGCACATCGGTGTAGAACCGCAGCGCCTTTTCCTGGTCCTCCACTAGCACAGAGGTGACATAGATTCTCATGTGTTACTCCTTCCGCGGGCTGGTCGCCATCGCTCAACTATCGTCTCGAGCGGCGTGGTGTCGAGATGGTGGAACTTGTACCGACCCTGCCTTCGCGTCGACACCAGACCCGCCGACTCCAGCACGTCCAAGTGCTGCGAGATCGCCTGTCGCGATGAGCTCAATCCGTGCTTAGTCGTGAGCCGAGCACAGAGCTCGAACAGAGTTTGTCCGTCCCGCTCGTTGAGCTCATCGAGGATCGCTCTCCTCGTCGGGTCAGCGAGTGCCTTGTACACGTCGCTCATACTGCAGTATAGGCAAGTATTCACTTGCCTATCAACCCAGACACACGCCTTTGCGGACCTGGCTGCAGGAAATTCTTCGGGAGTACGCCGTTCCTGCCAGGTCCGCTTCGCGGATTCGTTGGGCATCACCATGCCTCTAGGTACGACATTCACATGACCGACCCCGTGATCACGACCCAAATCTCTGCCGCGTGGTGTGGGCAAACGATCGGGCGCGAATCCGGCCGACGCAACACACGGTCACCCGCATCCAGACAGCGTCATGGTGACACTGGTTGCCTTCAAGCGAGTGATCGCGTCCGGCGACCGCGAGGTGCCGCGGAACTGGCTGCTGGCCAAGTGCGATGGCTCGACGCCCGGGAACGTCGGGGTCGAAACGTGGGCGACACAACTAGCCACGCGATCAGGAAAAGGCCGCCACCGGTTATCGGCCGGACGCCGGTTGTCGCAGCAATGTGTCAAGTATTCGAATCAGCTCCCCAACACGTCGACCGCCAGGCGGTGCGCTCGGGTAGCGCCTCAGGACGTCCACTACGACGGGAGGCGCAAAGACCCGGTACTGCGCGATCTGCTCGAGTCCGACGGCGGGATCGTCACCGGCGGACAGTTCGAATGCTCGCGCGGCATGAGCCGCCGACCCGAGGATGTGCTTGACCTGAGTGGCTCTAGGCAGGGGGTGGAGGAACGCCGCACCCACCGCGTCGCCAGCCGCGCGCGCAGCGTCGCTCGCCGCAGCCTGTCCCGCATCGCGAGCCTCCTGAGCCGCCCGGTGGGCCGCCCACGCGCTGTCACGTAGCGCCTTGGTCCGCGCGCCTCCATCTACGAACGCCTGCGCAGCCTCGATCGCCGCTCGTGGGCGCCGATCGTGAGGACGTTCACGTTCGAAGATCCCCAACGCAGGCCGCGCGCACGCCACCGCGTAGCGGGCGACCTCTCGGAGTTCGGACCGACTGAGTTCGATTGTCGCGGAGTCGTCCGCCATTGGCTCATCCTTCGGTACCGGGACCGGGGTCTCAACGCGACCCCGTTAGGGCGGCGGCTTCAGAGCAAGTACATCCCTCCAGATATGGCCGTTCTGAATAAATGCAGCCGGTGGGCGCAAACGCGTTGCCGGGCGCACACGACGGGCAGTAGCGCCATCTCAACTTCTTTGACGAAGTGGTCTGGGCGCGCCAAGACCACGTTGTGATCGTCGCCGATTCGCCGTCCTAAGTTGCCGCCGTGGGGACGCCGCGACGGCGTGCGCAGTGGCCCCGGCCGTCAATCCGCATGCGTCGGTACCACACTTTCTCCATGGGTTACTACCTGCTGGAGTACGCACTGATCGATGACTATCTGGCCCGGCGCGCCGCATTCCGGGAGGAGCATCTAGCGCTCGCTCGGGAAGCCCATCGCCGTGGGGACCTGATCCTCGCACGTGCCCTTGCCGATCCACCAGATCGAGCAGTTCTTGTTTGGCGGACCGACGATCGCTCCGTTGTTGAGCGCTTCGCTGACGGTGATCCTTACCTTCGCAACGGCTTGGTTACCTCATGGACCATTCGCCCCTGGACCGTCGTCATCGGCGAGGCAGCTGATTGAGCTGATGCCTGGCCATTGGTGCGCCGTCGCAGAGGATCTTGGTTCGGCTCGGCGGCCCCTGCTCAGTTGTTAGGCGGCGGTCCCAACATCCATTCGTAGCGGGCGGTGAGCTGGCAGGCCGATCCGCCCGGCCGTCATAAGGAGTGCTCCCTAAGTCTCATCGCAGTGCACGCTCGGGTTCCACATCTCGAAGGTGCCGGCAGGGTTGTCCTTCCAGATCCAGGCGTGCAGCGAATAGAACGGCGGTAGACCGTACCTGTTGGGTGCGTCGGTGAAGTCGAACTCGTGTCCGAAGAGCATCGGCGGAGCCGGTGTTTCCGGGGCGCCGACCCCGAGACTGGGCGGCTGGAGTTGTTTGGCCTCCCAGTCGGACTTGACCACCACATATTCCAGCGCTGCCAGCCGTAGCCCGCCATTGCGGTCAGGCACATAGACCAGGGCTTCAGGATGCTTGGCATCGATGGCAGGGTCCTTCACTAGATCGCCCTTGACGTAGTGCACTCCCATGGCACCCATGTGGGGCTCGGCGATACAGGTGATTCCGGCACTATCGGCCAAGAGCGAATAGCCGGACTTCTTGGCGACAGTGAGGCTGTGGTACTTGGCCGTGGCCGAGCGCGCTGGGTCGGTCACCGACACTTCGCCCTGAGGCTGCGCGCAGGCGAACGCGGCAACCGCCTGACCTATGACCAGAACAGCACTCGTGGCCGCCACTGCTAACGTGCGGAGCTGTCTCATGACCCCTCCTGCACTTCGTAAATCTCTTCAGCAACAAGACCATGCGCCTCGCGGTGAACCGTCGCAGCGGCGTCGGCAGTGGGAGCCTCAACGAGGCAGAAGATCTTCCCGTGGTGCCCGTCGACCCAGTAGCGCAGATAGCTGACGTCGTAGCCTCCCTGGGTCTGCAGGTCAGCCTGGTGAGCTTTGCCCACATCCTCGAAGGTCACTGCGCCATCGAGGCTGTGGATATCCATGTAGAGCGGCATGGCTTCTCCTTCGGTCGGAAGTTTGCAAACGACCGTAGGAGCGCATGATCAACTATTGATGGGAGCCGAACTCCCATATTCGCCAGCTGACTACCTAGATTTCGTGGCCACCGACACCCGGGCCGGCTCAGCTAGGCCCAGCCTCCGCGCCTCCTTCGCGGCACCCCTTCGTGTCGAGGCGCCAAGCTTCCCCAGAATCGCGGACACATGATGTTCGACGGTCCTGACCGAAATAAACAGGCTTGCAGCGATCTCGTCGTTGGACCGGTCGTGAGACAGGAGCTCGAGGATTTCCTGTTCACGTCTCGTTAACCCTCGCGGATGCCTCCGGGTTGTCGTGCGGGCACCCACGGGAATGGAGCGGATGCCAAGATCTCGCATGGTCCGGCGTACGAGTCGTGCCGCAGCTTCTGCACCAAGATCAGAAAGCCGTGCCAGCGACTCTCGAAGCAGAGCCTCCTCCTTGGTATCCAGCAGCGCCAGAGCAGCTTCATAGCGATGACCCAGCCGATCCCACAGTTCCGCGGCGTGGGCTGCATCGCCGGCGATTTGCGACGCGAAAGGTTCAAGATCAATTGGCTCAGCTGTGCCGGTCAGGCGCCGCGTCCACAGGGCCATCCAGCGGCGGAGAGGGTCACCGAGAGCGGTCGAGGAATTGCGAGCTCGATCGAGCTCGGCTCGTGCGGCATCAAGACGCCCTTCGAGCCAGTAGGCCTCGACTCGTGCCAGGCCGACGCTGATCAGCCATTCCGGGTCATCGAGACCGAGGGCTAAGTGCATCGCCTCGTCCAGATACTCCCAGTATCCGTTTTGGCCTCGACGCGCCATCACTATTGCCCGGTAGCAGAGCGGCGGGATTCGGTTTGCCGGGGAGACCGACTGTTCCTCGAGCATCGTGTGAGTAATGGATAAGCACTCGTCCCAACGGCCAAGTTTCTCAAGGACGCCAGCCCGGTCCCCCATCAGGCATGCGCCGAAGGTGCCGATGTCGTGTACGTCGCAATAGGCCATGGCCTGGTGGTATGTCTGCTCCGCCTCTTCGTGGCGGAGGTCAGAGCAGTACAGCGGATACATGTTCGCGAAGACCAGTCCGACTTGATACTCGTGGCCGCCGGACAGCGCAGTCTGCAACGCTGCCTGCATCGGAAGCGTCCAGTCAGCGCCCATGGCTCGGACCACACGAGCTTCAATGCTTAGGGAATCACTGATCACATCACCGAGGGCGAGCTGCTCTGACATCTCACGAACCAGCCGGCCGACCGCAAGGCTGTCCTCATAGCGACCTCTGGTCAGGTGGCGATATGCCAAGGCGTTGTATGCCCTTGCGAGCTGAGGGCTAGGCCCGAGCGGCTCGGCTAGCTTCAATAAAGTGTCCGAGGCCTGCTCGAAGTCCGGTCCGCGGCACAGCCGCCTCAGACTCCAGCCGAGACTCAAGAGTGAATCAGCTTCACGTCTGGAGTCGCCAAGCTCATGCCACAGCGCCAAGGCGGCAGAGCACGTCTCGACCGCGTCCACCCATCGATCCAGGAAGTCCATTTGCTGTGCCAAGCCGTCCAGCAATTCAGCCCTCGTGCGAAGATCGGTCTCTGGCGCGAAACGCAGGGCACGCTCATATTGAGCCGCCGCCTCACGACGGGCACTCAGTGCTGCGGCACGACGTCCGGCCCTGGGCGCATACGCGAGGACCAGCTCGGCGTTTCCTGCACCCTCCGCATGGAAGGCCAATCGCGCATCGTCGCTGCAGCCCGCGGAGAGCAGCCCGTCGATGATCTTTGTGTGAATCGCTGCTTTCCGGTACGGCGGGACCGCCGCCTCGATCGCTACCCGCGCTATCTCATGGCGGAATCGAAGATCATCTCCATCCTTGATCAACAGACCGTGGCTGATCAGCTCATCCACAACCAATGGATTGTCGACCAGCGACACCAGCAGCCCGGACTGCATCCGGGAACCGATCAGCGCAGCTACCTCGAGCGCGTCGCGGGCCGGCGTACTCAACGTCCTGGTCCGGGCGAGAACAGCATCACGGATGGAGGCCGGCAGGGCGTCGCTGCCAGCCTCCAGGACCTCGGAGATAAAGAACGGATTGCCGGCGGTCAGCCGATGCAGTTCAGTCGGGTCAATCCCTGTGCCGTGCGCCAGCATCGCAACGCCGGCTGCCGATAGCGTGGGCAAGCTAAGCCGGCGGGTCGCCCGCTGGCTTGCCAACGCTCCCAGCGTCAGCCGCAGCGGATTGTCGCCCATAAGCCCGTCGTCGCGGTATGTAACCAAAAGCAGCACGTGCAGGTATTGGATCCGGCGGCCGAGATAACTCAACAGATCGAGCGTTGCCTCATCGGCCCAGTGGACGTCCTCGATGGCGACAACGGTCAGAGCCTGTGTGTCGCCGAGTTGTCGTAGCAGTGCGGCGTACAGCTGATCTCTTCTCGCCTCGGTACGGCAAAGGCTGAGCAGCTCACCATCTATTTGGGTAGCGATATCAAGGAGAGGCCCGAGCGCCGCAGGCGTAAACAAACCGTCACACCCCGCCCAGAGCCAGCGAGCTTCGCTTAGCTCCTCGGCGAACTCCTCCAGCAGCACGGACTTGCCTATGCCGGACTCGCCTGAAATGAGCACCAGCCTGCCCTGCCCCCGACTGGCCTCGCCCGCGTATTGATGCAGCGCGGCCAGCTGGCTCTCCCGCTCGATCAACCGCATTCATCGATTGTCCGCCGCATCGGCGTACAAAGGCCATCCTCGTTGATCGGATGAGTGACAATCTGGGTGTGCCATCGCCCGCCCACGCGTCCCGGTTTCGTCTCAGAGTCGGCGTGTTGCTCATCCTCTTGTGGTTGATACCGTTCTGGGCGCTAGCGCCCCACATTGCGCATTCCCTCAGCGGACTGAGCAACCCTCCATCCGTTGCGGCCGTCACAGGGGCCATCGTCGCGGTGCAGACCATCGTCGGCCTGCTCGGGTTCTGGGTCGCCGGAGCGGAGGTCAAGTCGATCATCAGGGGTTCTACGACGAAGCATGCCCTGGGCGCCATCTGGTCGATTTTCATTCACGGGAAGGTCCAACGCGAGGACAACGTCGGCGCTGATCTGAATGAAGGCGAACGGCCGCGGGAGGACGCCTAGTTTGACGCGCGATGAAATTCGCTCTTGGTGCTGAGCGAACGAGACCGATTTCGCGGAAACACTCAGCGAGGTCCACTCAGCATCTAGCGCTGAGAGGCTCCTCAAGGATCGTTCGTGTGCTGTCGAGGAGGCCCTCGACTAACCGGTTTGGGCCGCGACGCCACACGGCAGCCAGTTCGATGGTGGCGGACTTATGCAATGGGATGAGGTGAATGCTCTGCTCCTCGGACAAACGGAGCTGCTGGGTCGCGCTTTCGGGCACGAGCGCCACGCCGAGGCCGCAGGCGACCATGGCCAGTTGGCTGACGATGGACTGCGCAGTGTGACGGGCGTCCGGCGAAAAACCCGCTGCGCGACAGCAGGTCACGATCTGGTCGTGGTAGTCGGGCGAGATGGTGCGGGGTATCCAGACCCACGGCAGGTCTGCTGCCAGCGTCAAATCCTCCGCTGCTTTGGATCGAGCCCAAGCCGCTGGGGTAGCGAGCACGAAGCGTTCCGTCCGCAGCCGAGCCCGGATGCAGTCTGACGGAGTCGCGAGCTGGCGGACGAAAGCTACATCCAGCTCGCGGCGGCGTACGGCTTGGACGCCGACATGGCTGTCGACTTCCTCGACCCGAATCTCAACGGAGGGCCTGTGTCGCCTGAAGTGCTCCAACGCCGCGGGCAACGGGTCGCGGAAGGCAGACGTGACCGCGCCGACGCGGAGTTGCCCGGCGGCTCCCTCAGCCACCGCCTGTGCGGCTGCGCCAGCCGATTCGGCGGCGCCGACGAGGACGTGGCACCTGTCGAGGAAGACGATCCCGGCTGGCGTGAGTGCGACCTCACGTGTGGTGCGGTGCAGCAGCGTCACGCCGAGCCGTCGCTCGATGGCCTTGATCGCTTGAGATAGCGGCGGCTGGGACATGTGGAGTCGCTCGGCGGCTCGTCCGAAATGCAGTTCCTCGGCGACGGCAATGAAATAACGCGCTTCGCGAACGTCCACCATTGAGTTGCTCAACCTCTTACTGCTGGATTGATTTAGACCTTCACTCTATAGAAGAGGCCGGGTGCAATGGTTGTCGTGAACCCCACGACCGACCGCAAGCTTTCACCGTTCAGGCTGCCACTCACCATTGAGGGCACCAGCCTCGACATTGCCGGGATGTACCGCCACGGAACCGGCATCCCGCTGGTGTTCCTACACGGATTCGGCTCCACCAAGGAGGACTACGCCGATGTGATCCACCAGGCGCCTCTGGGCGATCGACCAGTCCTGGCGTACGACGCACCTGGCTGTGGCGCCACTACCTGCACCGATCTGTCGATCGTGTCAATCCCGTTTCTAGTCTCGGTCGCCACGGCGGTCCTGAAGGCCAAAGGCATCGAGCGGTTCCACCTCATCGGCCACTCGATGGGCGGCCTAACGGCGTTGCTGCTCGCTGATCAGCAGCCCAACAGAGTCGCCAGCTTCATCGACATCGAGGGCAACCTCGCCCCCGAAGACTGCTTCCTCAGCCGCCAAATCATCACTCACCCGCACGATGACTCTCGCAGCTTCCTCGAGGAGTTCGCGGAGCGAGCTTGGAAGTCCGGCCATTACGCCAGCACGCTTTACGCTGCGTCGCTGCCGCACAAGGTCCGAGCGGACGCTGTCCGCCCGATCTTCGAATCCATGGTCGAACTGTCCGACGAGGCCAACCTTCTCAACAGGTTCCTCGCGCTGCCGCTACCGCGGATGATCATGTACGGCGAGCAGAACCGCTCCCTGTCCTATTTACCGCGGCTCGCCGACGAAGGTGTCGAGCTCGCGGAGATCTCTCACAGCGGTCACTTCCCCATGTACTCCAATCCGGTCCAGATGTGGTGGCGCATCAGGGCATTCATCCTTGGGGCGGGCAAGTAGCTCCATGGTTCTCGTCCCTGTCCTCATCGCTCCCGCCCTCATGGCAGCCGCCACTGCGGTCGAGCGACGCCTCGGCGCTTCCGCTGCCGGATGGGTCGCCGCGCTGCCGGTCAGCCTCGCCGTCGCCCTATTCGCCGTAGCAGTCGACAGCAGCACTGGGCGTGCCAGCGCCCTGGCACTCAGCGCCGCAACCCACGTCTTCGCTCAAGTCGTCTTCGGCATCGTGTCCGCAGCTGCTCTTGTCCGCTGTGGCCTGATCCTCGCCGTCGCGGCGGGGACTTTGGCCTACCTGGTGTGCTCCCTGGCCTTGGCCTATGTTCCGGACTTGCTCGCAGTCGGCCTGGCCATCCCGGCATTGATTGCGGCTCCTCGCCTCATTCCAGCTGGGCCTCCAATGGCTGGTTCTGCCCAAGGCCGGATTGGCGCGGCGGCCACTTGCACGGCCAGTATGGCCATCGTTGCTACCGCAGTCGTCACATCCCGACTCGCTGGCCCGACCCTCGCCGGCGCCATCACTGCCTTCCCCACTATGAGCACCGCGCTGGCCGTCACGATTGCGACTTGCAGAAACGCCGCGGCCGCCGCCTCTGCGCTACTCGGCCTTGTTAGGAGCCTGCCGTGCTACCTCACCTTCTGCCTCGTCTTCGCACTGTTGGCACCGGCGCTTGGTCTGACCGCAGCCGCGCTCGCCGTCGTGGGCTGTCTCGCAGCCGCACAAATGACCTGGGCACGGATGCCGCTTCCCGAAGATTAGGGTCGAGCCATGATCAGGGTTTGCTTCGCCGGCGTGACCGGTTGGACAGCGCCGCCGATCGTGGCTGCGATCGACGCGGCGGAGGACCTCAGCTTGAGCTGTGGGGTGTCCCGGTCCGCGTCGGGGCGGACCCTGGCCGAGGCGACCGCGTCCCGCAGTGACGGGTTCATCTATGGCTCGGTATCAGAAGCGTTGCAGTCCACAAAGGTCGATGTCCTCGTCGACTACACCAGCGCCGTCGCAGTCAAGGACAACGTGACGACCGCCGTTCGGGCCGGGGTGCATGTCGTTGTCGGCTCGAGTGGGCTCACCAGCGACGACTACGCCGAACTCGACCGTCTAGCCCTCGACCGCGGAGTGGGTATGGTCGCTGCAGGCAACTTTTCGATCATGGCCGCGATCTTGAAACGTGCCGCCGCGCTGGCCGCCCAGCATCTGCAGCACTGGGAGATCCTCGACTACGCCAGCGCCGCCAAACCAGATGCGCCCAGCGGCACCTCGCGCGAACTCGCTGAAGCCTTGGCGGAGGTCCGCCTCCCACAGTCCGCGGTGCCGCTGCAGGAGTTGGACGGCCTGGTCGAGACGCGCGGCGCCGAGGTGGCGGGCACTCGGATCCACTCGGTGCGGCTGCCCAGCTTCGTCGTCACCACGGAGATCGTCTTCGGTGGCGCCGGCGAGCGGCTGGTGATGCGACATGACCCGGGCGAGAGCCCGGAGCCGTACGTGGCCGGGACGCTTCTTGCTATCCGGAAGGTCGCAGATGTCCCCGGCGTACGTCGAGGATTGGACTCACTGCTGATCGATGCAGCCACCAGTCCCTGAAGCCGTCACAGAACTCGCCGGACCGGCGATGGTTCGAACTCCGCCATTTGCGAACGCGTTCACCTGACGGTGGGATCTATTGCCCTTGGGTCACGGCTGCTGGTTGTAATACTCAGTGAACTCCCGGCATCGACCTTCGTCGTCAAAACGCATGACGAAACAGTTGTGATAGCTGCGGACAATGGGCCCGTCGGGCTGGTCGCTGTAGCGGGAGGTGCCTGTGGCGACCACGACGTCATCGTCGACGGCGACAGGTTTGTAATCCCCTGAGTAAGTGCCGGGCGCATCACGGGTCGAGGCATCGTCGGAGTCCGACTCTCCCAGCCACGACGCGACGACCGCTTCTCGGCCGACGACCGGGTCGTCATAGGGGTGGTATCGGTAGGAAATGTCCTCGGCGAAGAGCGCCCCGATGTCTTCCTCGTCGTAGGACAGCCAGGCCGCGACGTAGCCGTCGAGCCAGGCCTGCGCGCCAGCACGGTCCATGCTGCCACCCTAATTCGAATGGCTGGCCGCTAAATGAGTGGCCTGGCCAGAAGCGACGCGGCAGACGCCCACATTGAGGGCCGTACGCAGGGTCCAGCACCACTGTCGGAATGCCGGAACCAGTGCAATTCAGGTGGGGCCTGTGCCCTGGCGCATTGTTGTTGGGCAGAACACGATCGAGGTCAATACAACCGGCCCATTGCAGCTATTGGGGCGATGTCCACGAGACCTTCAGGGTCTAAAGACTGCTGACTCTTATCCGATCCGGGAATGGCGGCGCCCAAAAAAATGGTGGCCCAGCGCAACTGATGATTGTTGCAGTACTGTCTTCGAGCCAGCACATCAACGAGGAAGGATATTATGCCAGACCAATATGATTCGATGATCGATCTGTATAACGATCCAGCCAATATTCAGGGATCCACCTACGGCAAACGCTGGAGAAGGCATGAATGGACTCAGTTGATGGAAGGTCAAGTGCCAGACAATCCCGAGGGTGAGCGGATCATCCTCGCGGTTCATGGCGGCGGCATCGAGCGCGGCACGAGCGAAATCGCCATGGCGGTGGCCGGATACCACCCAGCCACCTTTGCCCAGGCCACAGATTGCCTAGGACTGCATGATCTTTGGATGTTTGAGGGGCTGCTTGATGCGGGTAATTCTCGGCTGCATGTGACCTCGACAAAATTCGATGATCCCATCGCCCTGGAACTTGTTCAGATTTCCAAACGATGCCTTTCTGTACACGGACTAAGTGACGTCCCGGGTGGCGGCGACATCCAAATCGGCGGACTGGACACCGAGCTGATCACCATCGTTCTTGAGGAGCTGGTAGCTGCAGGGATCTCCGCTGATGTTGCTGACGAGCAGGACACAAACGGCAATGATCTCAAGA
>Ga0081455_10003331_pt1 | contig 18526 bp, 15 predicted proteins | sample TabmetS3T2R1_FD_70207 | JGI IMG/M metagenome (GOLD analysis project Ga0081455, IMG submission 70207) | Tabebuia heterophylla rhizosphere microbial communities from the University of Puerto Rico - S3T2R1 | ecosystem: Host-associated > Plants > Roots > Rhizosphere ... | reverse complement strand
CAGCTACTCGGTGGGCGGCTGGTGCAAGGACTGGGCGGCGGCGTCATGAACGTGGCGATCTTCGTCTGTGTCGCCCAGCTCTTTCGGCCCACCCAGCGGCCCAAGATGTTCACTTATATCTCCGCTGCATGGGTCTTACCTTCGTTCGTCGGACCGCCGGCTTCAGCTTGGCTGACCGAGCACCTGAGCTGGCACTGGGTGTTCTTCGCGGTGATTCCTTTCGTGATCTTCGGTGGCGTCATGGCGTTGCCGAGCCTGCTGCGCATGATTCGCAACTATCAGCCTGGCAACAGCGATAAGACCCAGAAGCCGGCGCCGTTGTGGGCTGCCGGGCTCCTCTGCATTGCCACCGCGGCACTGCAACTTGCTGGCCAACGGCTGGGCTGGATCGGGCTCGTGCTGCTGATCGGCGGCCTCGCCATGCTCGTTGTGTCACTGCCACCGCTCATGCCACCTGGCTTCCTCAAATTTCGCCGCGGACTGTCGCAGGTGATCCAGACGCGAGGTTTGCTGCCCGGGGCGTTCTTTGGTGGTGAGGCCTTTGTGCCGCTGATGCTTGTCGAGCAGCGGACAGTCCCGCTCTTCCAGGCGGGTGCCGTGCTCACCGTCGGCGCGGTTGGCTGGACCGCTGGGTCCTGGCTGCAAGCACGGCCTTGGTTGCGCATCCGGCGTGACCGGCTGATTACTGCTGGCTGCGGTGCGGTAGCCGTGGCATTGCTCTTGGTGGGCATGATTGCCTTCCTTCCGACGATTCCATACCTCTTCGTCGCCGTGAGCTGGACCTTTGCGGGCCTTGGCATGGGACTTGCGACCGCCAGCAGCTCCTTGGCGGTGATGAGCTTGTCTTCGGCAGCCGAGCAGGGCCGGAACGCCTCCTCGCTGAACCTCTACGACGCCCTCGGCTCGGCAATCTTCATCGGCGTTGCCGGGAGCATCTTCGCCGCGCTGCATTCAACCGGAAACCTCGCCTTGACCTTCGGATTCGTCGAGCTCTCCATGGCAGTCGTTGCGCTGCTTGGCGTCCTCACCTCACTGCGGATCGGCGTCGTGCGCAATGAGTTCGCAAGGGTTTGACTTTGATCGCTCGCTGTTCTTTTACCGCAACACCAAGATGGTGAGGAACATCGAGATGGCGAACAGGGCCAGTGCCGAGACGCCCAGCAAGATGTAGTACGAGACTGACCTGGACCGAACGAGGGCATCGGGCGGTGGGGAGGTCAGCTGGCTCGTCGCGTACGGATTCCCCGAACCGGAATAGCTACCTGTCACGGGCTGCGGTGCAGCCTGGAAGGCCGGCGGACCTACCGGGGCGGGATAGGGACTGGTCGGCTCGAATCCCGACGTTGCGGCTGAGGGCGGCGGGAATTGCGGTGGATCCGCTGTGGTCGCCGGCGACAGGTCCGACAGGGTGGTCTCGCTGGGCCCCGGCCGCTCTGTCCGAGTCGACGGCGGCCCATCCACACGCCCGTCGCCCAGCCGGCTCGAAGTATCGGCGGACTCCATTTGGGCCGCGATTGTCTCCAGGCCTTCAGCCAACAGCAGGGCGGTCGGTGGGCGACGATTCCGGTCCGCAGCCAGTCCGGAGATCATCACTCCATCGAGGGTTGACGGTGCGCCGAGCCGTTCGGCGATCGGCTCGGGAGGTTGCGACGGGTCGCGCGCGAGTATGTCGGCAATGCTGCGTACCACGAACGGCGGGTGGCCGGTCAACATCGCATAAGTCACTGCGGCCAGCGAGTAGATATCGACGCGCCTGTCGAGCGGCGTTACGCCCATCGCCTGCTCTGGTGCCATGTAGGAGGGTGTGCCCGCAGTCATGGTGGCACCGACCGCATCCAGGATGGACTTGGCGACACCAAGGTCGGCGATCAGCACCTGGGTGTCGCCGTTGGCGCTTTGGCCGAGCAACAGGTTCCCCGGTGTGACGTCACGGTGGATGATGTCGTGCGCGTGCAGCACGTCAAGCGCCCGACACGCTTCGGCGCAGAGCCGCAGCGCTGGCACCGGGTGAATGCCCTGACTGCGGAGGTCGTTCATGGAGCCGCCGTCGATGTAGTCCATGACGAAGTACGGTCGCCCATCATCGAGAGTGCCGATGTCGTGCACCTGCACCAGCCGGCGATCATGGATCCGGCGCATGATCCGCGCCTCCACCAGAAAGCGGTTCCGGACATCGTCGTTGCTGGCCCAGTTGTCGGCGAGCACCTTGACCGCAACGGGTACGTCCAAGTCGTCGTCATGACCGAGCCACACTGTCGCGAACGACCCGGCGCCCAGGCGCCGTACCAGCCGATACCGCCCTATCGAGTCCATCGCTACCATTCTCGCCGACGTCCACATGCCCGCGGATTGCCCGAGAGCCAGCTGTGACCGGCCTCTTGCTGCAACATACGTGCATGTAATCTTTCGTGCTCTCCGCGAGATGCAACCAAAGCAAACCGTCAGGAATCTATGACAGGGTTCCTGACGGTTTGCGTGGGTGATCTAGACCGGAGTGGAACGCCTGGCGAGGGCCTCCAGCGTGGCGCGAGCGCCACGGCTGTGCAAAGAATTCAGCGCATTGAGGTACGGCTCCGTGAATGCCGACTCAGTGGCCAGATCTCCGAAGAGTTCCTGATTCTTGACGAAGGCCAGCGGGTCTTCGCGCTGCTTGGCGGCAATCTGCTGCAGCGTGTCGGCGAGTCGATCGACAACCTTGATCGACTCACCCTGCTCGTCTACCCCCTCGGCGTACCGGGCCCAGCTGGCAACCACGGCAGTGGAGAGCGTCACGTCGCGACCGGCGGCCAGATTCTCTCGGATGACCGGCAGCAACCACTTCGGAATACGATCCGAGCTTTCCGCACAGAGGCGAGCCACGGTGTCTCGGACCGCGGCATTGGAGAATCGCTCGATCAGCTGGTGCTTATAGGTGTCCAAGTCGATGCCTGGCACGGGAGCCAGCGTTGGAGTTGCCTCCAGGTTCATGTAGTCCAGCAGGAAGTTGGCGAACAACGGATCTTGTGCGACGTCATGCACCAACCGGTAGCCCGCGAGATAACCGAAGTAACACAGCGCCTGGTGGCTCGCGTTGAGAAGGCGCAGCTTCATGAGCTCGTACGGGACAACGTCAGGCACTACCTGCACCCCGACGTCCTCTAGCGGCGGGCGGCCGGAGGAGAAGTTGTCCTCCAGCGCCCACTGCGTGAACGGCTCGCAAACGACCGGCCAGGCGTCCTCCACGCCGAAGCGCTCGCTGATCTGGACGCGGTCGTCATCTGTGGTGACAGGCGTGATCCGATCGACCATGGAGTTGGGGAATCGGACGTTGCCCTCGACCCATTCGCCCAGCTCCGGGTCTCGGAGCCGGGCGAACGCGGCGAAGACTTCCTGCGCCACATGACCGTTGCCCTGGATGTTGTCGCAGGACATCACTGTGAAGGGCTCGATGCCGCGAGAGCGTCGCCGCACGAGTGCCTCGGTGATCAGTCCGAACGTGGTGGCTGGGACCGCTCCGGGAGCTAGGTCCGCCTGGACTGCCGGATTTGTGTCATCGAACTCACCAGTCACCGGATGGAAGTTGTAGCCGCCTTCGGTGACGGTGAGCGAGACGATCCGGGTCACCGGATCAGCCATCTTCTCGATAACCGCGATAGGATCATCCGGCGCATACAGGTACTGCACGATCGATCCGACGATCCGGGGCTCCCAACTTCCGTCAGGAGCTTTCAGCACCATGGTGTAGAGACAGTCCTGGGATTGCATCGCCTCCTTCATCTTGAGGTCGAAAGGCATCACGCCGACACCGCAGATGCCCCAGTCGAGGGCCTGGCCCTGTTCCATCAGCTGATCGAGGTACATCGCCTGATGGGCTCGGTGGAATCCGCCCACGCCGAAGTGCACGATGCCCACCTTGACTTGCGACCGGTCGTAGCTTGGCACCGGAATGGTCAGGGATCCGAGGTTGGCTTGGTTGAGCGCAGTCATCTGATCCCCTCGTCTTACTTAACGGCGCCCAGAGACAGGCCTTGTACCAACTTGTCCTGTGCAGCGAAGCCAGCGATGATCACCGGCAGCGAAACGACCGTTGCTGCCGCACACACCTTGGCCAGGAACAAACCCTGCGAGGTGACGAAGCTGGTCAGGAACACTGGCGCCGTTCCCGCTATCACGCTGGTCAATGTGTTGGCTAGCAGCAGCTCATTCCAGGCGAAGATGAAACAGATCAGTGCTGTGGCCGCGATCCCGGGGGAGATGATCGGCACGATGATTTTCTGCAGCGTGCGGATCAGGCCAGCGCCGTCGACAGCGGCGGCCTCGAACAGCTCGACCGGAATATCGGCCAGGAAGGACCGCATCATCCAGACCGCGATCGGCAGGTTCATAGCCGTGTACAAGATCAACAAGTAGTTGATGTTGTCCAGTAGGCCGAGATACTTCGCGAAGATGTAGAGCGGCAACAGACCGGCAACGGCTGGCAGCATCTTGGTGGACAGGAAGAAGAACATCGCATCCGTCCACTTCTTGATCGGCTTGACAGAGAGTGCGTACGCCGCGGGGATCGCCAGCACGATCACAATGATCGTTGAGACGATCGATGCAATCGCTGAGTTGGCCAAGGGCGGCCAGGGGCTGGCTCCTGAAGACGCGCCGAAGAACTCGCGGTAACCGTCCAGGGTCAGCGGGGCAAAGAAGCTGGGCGGGTTGGTTGATGCGTTGGGCTCGGAATGGAGGCTGGTCAGCACCATGAAGAAGACGGGAAAGACGAACAGGATGCCGATAGCCCAGGCTGCGATGCCAGCAATGGTATTTCCGGTTCGTGAGCCTAGCTGCTGGCCGCGCTCGCTGGACTTCTTTCGCTTCTCGGCGAGCTTGCTGGGTTCCGGAGCGAGTGCGGTAGTCATCGGGTCTCCTCGGCGAACAGGGTGGAAACGGTACGCAGCAGGAATGTGGCGATCGCGATTGAGAAGATCACCACGACCACACCTTGAGCGGATGCAAGACCGTAGTCCTGCGCGCTATAGAGGGTCTCGTAGACGGTGTACGGCAGGTTCGCGGTGCCTAGTGACCCGGCCGTCATGACGTAAACAGTGTCGAAAGTCTGCACGACGTAGATGGAGCCGAGCAGGCCTCCGAGCTCCAGATAGCGTCGCATGTGCGGCATCGTGATCCAGCGGAAGGTCTGCCAGGAGTTGGCACCGTCGACAGAAGCGGCCTCCAAGACGTCGCCTGGGCGGGACTGCAGACCTGCCAGCAGGATCAAGGTCATGAACGGGGTCCAGTACCAGATCAGTTGTACCTCGATTGCCAACCGCGGGAAGTCGGTAATCCAGTCCGGCTGTGGGGCATTTTGACCGAACAGCAATGTGAGCATGCCGTTGAGTAAGCCGTAGATCGGGTTGTAGATGGCGTGCTTCCACAGCAGCGCGGCGGCGACAGGCACGATCAGGAACGGGGCGATCATCATGGTGCGGACGGCACCGCGGCCGAAGAAGCTGCGGTTCAGCAGCAGTGAGATGCCGAGTCCCAACGCCAACGAGACGATCACCACGGTCACGGTGAGCACGATCGTGAAGAACACGCTTGATCGCAGGGCCGGATCGGTGAAGACCGTGATGTAGTTGTTGAGCGTTCCGAAGGCGATCTCATTGGGGTAGTTGGCCTGCCAGTTCATGAACGAGATGATCAGCGTCGCCACGAACGGGATCTGGGTCAGGATGATGGTGAAAACTAGCGCCGGCAGTAGGGGGAATCGTCGAGCCCAGCCCTGCTTGTTCAGCCAGCGTTCATTGAAGCTCGGTTTGGGCTCCTTCTTCTTGGCTGCCTTGGCCTCGGCTTCTGCGTCGAGGGGTGTCGCCGTTGTGGTGGCCATATGCGCCATGCCTCCTTGTCAGTTGCGAGGTGAGCTGTCGACAGATGGCTCTAGCCTCTCGACAAGTTCACGCCAGCGTTTAGTTGTCGGTGGTGATCTTCGGGCTTCGGCAGGCTCTGGCTGCACGGTGCGCCTCAGTCTGCCGAAGCCCTCTCAGATCTTGCTACTGGCCTTGGTACTTCTTGGAGACCTGCTCAGCCAGCTTCTGCCCGTTGTTGAGCGCATCGTCGACGCTCTTCTTGCCGGCAATGACCGCGGAGATGTCATTGCTGACCTTGGTGCCTAGGTCCGGGAACTCCGGGATGTCGACGAACTGAATACCGATCGTCGGTCGCGGCTGGACACCAGGATTGACCGGATCAGCCTCTTCGATCGCCTTCAAGGTCGCCTCTGCAAAGGCTCCGGCTTCCTTCTTGTACTCAGGGTTTTCGTAGGTCGAGATGCGCTTGCCGGCCGGCACTGTTGCCCAACCGTCCTGCGCACCAACCAGTTCCTCGTACTTCTTCGACGACGCCCAGGAGATGAACTTCCAGGCGTTGTCCTGCTTCTGGCTCTTCTTCTCGATCGCCCACGCCCAGGTGTACAGCCAGCCGGACGCGTCGGTCATCTTGACGGGTGCCTGCGCGTACGCCATCTTGCCCTTCACCGGGGAATCGGGGGCCTCGAGGCTGCCCGCAGCGGAGGTGGCGTCGTACCACATCGCAACCTTGCTCTGAGTCGTCGCGGTCAGGCACTCGGCGAATCCGGCCTGTGCTGCACCCGCCTCACCATGCGCCTTCACGAGGTCGGTGTAGAAGGTGGTTGCAGCCTTGAACTCAGGTGCGTTGACCTTGGCCGTCCAGTCCTTCTCGAACCAAGTGCCGCCGAACGTGTTCACGACCGTCGTCAAAGGTGCGAATACCTCACCCCAGCCAGGGAGACCGCGCAGGCAAATCCCCTTCATTCCGGATTCCGCACCATCCAGCTTCGCTGCCGCCGCAGCCACTTCGTCCCAGGACGGCTTGTCCTTGATGGTGACACCCGCCTTGTCGGCGACATCCTTGCGATACATCAAGAACGAAGACTCGCCGTAGAACGGCTCGCCATACAGCTTGCCGTCTGGACCCTTCAGCGACTCGGTCATCGCCGGGAAGATGTCGTCCTGGTTGAACTCTTTGTCGTCCTTGTACGCCTGGATGTCATCCATGGACCACAGCCAGTTGTTCTTGGAGTACCAGGGGATCTCGAAGTTCGACAGTGTCGCCACATCGAACTGACCTGATTGGTTGGCGAACTCCTGCGCCGCCTGGTTGCGCATTTCGTTCTCCGGCTTGACGGTGAAGTTCACCGTTATGCCGGACTCCTTGGTGAACTCGCCGGCATGTTTCTGCAGTGCGAGCATCTGAGGATTGTTCACCATCAAGACGTTGATCGAGTTGTCACCGCCACCGCCACCGCCGCCACCGCCGGCTCCACCGGCTCCGGCACAGCCGGCTGTGACGACCAACAACGCGGACAAGCCTGCGGCCGCCGCTGCTTTGTGATTCCAGCGCATCTGGAGTCTTCCTTCCTGATGTTGTCCCTATGCAGGGGTCTTGGGCCTCACGGCCGTTCGTGGGCTGATCGCGCAGTCACAGGAAGAGACACTGGCTGCACGTGAGATTTGCACACTGACGGTGATCGGCCAGATGGTCCGGTACCGTCGATGACCAGTGGTGCAGGGCGAGGTCGGATTCAGTGCAGTGAGGACGGCGGATTGCCCGGATCCCGGTCGGGACTCGCGTCGATAGGCCCGACGGCTCGGCTGATGCGCCGCTGGGACGGCCCTGGCGTTCACACCTGATCTCACGCTGATCAGTTGTCCTTGCTCGTAGTCGCTGGCTCTTTTGGTGCCCTGAGTTATGTATAACGTAAAGACCCCCGCCTTGCCCACTGCTGTTGGAAAGGAAGCCCGAATCATTTCGAAACTGCAACATGTTGTTGATGCAGCTGTGAGGACGGGCCTGATTTCGACTGGATCGCTGGCATTCCGGGCTGTTGATCTTTGATCGCGATCCACGTCTGAACGGGGTCTTTGGCGACACGACACTACGATGAAAAGGTGTCTGACATCCCCGTAGGCTCACCGCCGGCACCGCCCGGTCGTCACGCGGCTCCCAGCGGCTGGTACCCGGACCCGGTGAACGCGGCCCAGGAACGTTATTGGGACGGCTGGCAGTGGTCCCGCAATACTCGCCCGCGAGCAGACTCGCCGAACGTCGGCTATGGCCAGGCTCGGTACTCCGCCTACCCTGCCTTGAACGGCCCTCGGCCGCTCGGATACGCCGGACCGCGGACGGGGTCAGTGCAGGCGACTATGACAGCCGACGGCGTCCCGCTCGCGTCGTGGTGGTGGCGGGTGCTAGCCGTACTGATCGACGCCCTGATCCTCACAGCCATCGTCACCGTGCTCACCTTTCCGGTGTGGCGCTCCCTGTACGCGAGCATGGTCAGCTACTTCAACCAAATGCTCGATGCTCAACAGGCAGGACTCGCTCCGCCGCCGCCGCCGCCGTTGATCGCAACCGACTTGATCTCGTTGGTGACGCTTGGTGTCGGGCTGCTGTACCACGTGGGCTTTCTGCGCTGGAAGTCGGCGACACCCGGAAAATTGCTTTGCGGGCTACGCGTCGTACCGGTCGATCACGGTCATGACCCCGGTCCGCTTCCGTGGAACTCGGTACTCATCCGTGCCGCAATCTGGGTGCTGCCCGGTATCAATGTCTTTCTGAGCTTCATAACAGTTGTCGACGTGTTGTTCCCGCTCTGGAACCCGAAGCGGCAGGCTCTGCATGACATTGCGGCGAAGACCCAGGTGGTACGACCTCGCTGAACCGCAGGTGTCAAGTCGGTAACAGTTTCTGTGGCCAAAAACCGGAATGGCCTGAAGATCACCGCGCACCTGACTATATTGAGCCGAGGTCGGAGCGTTCGGGGCGCTCTTTCCCGTAACCTTCGGGCACGGGGGCCTGGTCCGATGAGGTTGTTGTGCTGCGTTCGCACTTGCGCCCAGCTGCCGCCTTGGCGGGACTCATCACATGGGCGGTCGTGGTGGCGTTGCCGGTTCCGGCAGCCGCCGATACCACCGATGGCACCCTGACGGTGATCGTCAACCGCGACGTCGACGGGAATGGCAACTACGACGGCGCCATCGATCAGCCGCAGCCGGGCATCGAGATCGCCGTGACCGACGCCAGTGGAGAGCGCGTCAAAGGTGTCACCGCGGGTGATGGCACGTTCGTCCTCAACGCTTCGAGCAAGCTCGAAGGAGGCCGCTATTTCGTCGTCGCGGAGATTCCCACGGCTCTCTCCGATCTCACGCCGGTGCCGGAGAGCAACACATTCCAGCCCTTGAGTACCACGGTCGACGTGATATCGGACGACCAGACCGTGCGCATGGGCGTTGTAGCCGGTCGCACATCTACCGAGGTTCCAGAGCCAGAACCGACGAGCCTGTCGCGGAGCTTGGACCGTCCCGAAGTTGCCCGATTCGCAGTCGGCGACTCGGTGTGGCGTGACGACAACCGGTCCGGCATCCAGGACGCGGGGGAGTCGCCCGCCAGCCGGGTCAGCGTCCAACTACTCAACAATGACGGCGAGGTCGCAGCCTCAACGGTGAGCGACTCAGCGGGTCGGTACGTATTCGACGGCCTTCAAGCCGGTACCTACTCGGTGCGGTTCGCCGGCGTGCCGGAGGATTTCCGGCTGACGCCAGCAGCAGCCGGTGACCAACGTGCCACCGACTCGGACCCCGACTACTCCGGACTGACACCACCCTTCACTCTGGGTGTTGGCGAACCCAATGTTCGGCCCACCAGTGCAACAGACGGTGTTACAGCGGCGTACATCAACCCAACGATCGATGCAGGCATCACCCCGCTGCGATACGCCGTGGGTGACCGGGTCTGGCTCGATCAGAACAGCGACGGCATCCAGCAATCAGAGGAACCGGCCGCGTCGGCGATGGTCTCATTGCTTTCTGTTGCCGGCAATGTCGTCGCCGCCACCACCACCGATGCCGCAGGCCGCTATCAGTTCACCAACCTGCGAGGCGGTCAGTATCGGCTGCAGTTCACACATCTGCCGGCCCACCGCGCCTTCACCGGGCGAGCGGCTGGGACCGACTCCGCGTTGGACTCCGATCCTGATCCTGGGACCGGACGGACACCGGTCTTCAAGCTGGCCCAGGGAGCCCCCAATCTGGTGCCGATTACCGACGCGAACGCCGGATCCATCGACTTCGAGAACCGCACTCTGAACGCCGGCCTGGTAACCAGCTACTCCATCGGGGACAAGGTCTGGCTCGACAGGAACGGCGACGGACTGCTCGGGCCGGAAGACGAGGGCGTGTCAGGTGTCTCCGTCCAGCTCCGAGACAGCGGTGCGCATGTTCTCGCCACCGATGTGACCTCCAAGACTGGGCACTACACCTTCGATCATTTGCCAGCGGGCAACTACCAGATCCAATTCGGCAAGGTGCCGCAAGGGTTGGTGTTCACCAGCCAGGACGTTGGCAACGACCCGGCCATTGACTCTGATGTGAATCAGGACGGAAAGACTGCAGTCTTCGCGCTGGGCAGTGAGGGCGTAGTTGACAGCATCATCGACGCCGGTCTCACCGCCCAAGGGAATCATCGTGGCGTCGGAGGCTCGAACAGACCTGCGGTCGACGCAGCGCTTTCGACGACCGGTGGAGTCGCCCCGCAGCTGACGCTTCTCGGGCTGGTACTCGCAGCAGCTGTCGGCGCCGGCTACCTCCTGGTCGCGCGACGGCGGCGTACATGAGCCGCTCGCGCCGGATTTGATTGCTCGCTCCGCTCGCGCAGGGTTTGATTGCTCGCTCCGCTCGCGCGGCCTAGGACTCGGGGCTTAGTCCATAGCCTGTCAGGTCTGTGATCACGTCCCGGACCTGAGCGGTCCCGAGGCGGCGTACCCTACGGCGCACCCGGGACTGCGTCGTCGAGTCCCAACTACCGACGGCTGCTCCGACTTGATCACGGTCACCGAGTCGCAGTAGTTCTGTCGCCTCCTCAATACCGGCGCCAGCGACGAGTGCCTCGACCGCACTCAGCAGGGCCAGCCAGTCTTCCTCGTACGGGCTGGTGATCTTGAACGGCAGATCAGCCTCGATCAAGATCGACAGCTGCTCTGCAACCTGCCGCGGCTCGGTCTGGCCGACAGCAATCTTGCCGGCGAGGCCGGCGGCCTCGATCAGCTCGACAGCGGCCTCCCAACCCGGCGCGTGCGGCAGCTCGACGAAGACTGCGACCTCTGGGTCGAGCCCTCCGGCGGCCGAGATCACTCGCGCTGCACTACCGGCAAGATCATCGAGGTCACGTAGGACCGGCTCAACCGAGGCAATCTCGGCGGCCGCCGTGTTGTGACGTGCCAGCGCGAGCAGTCCACCGGCGCCGGCGCTGGTGATCACACTGAGCGAAACGCCAGCACTGGGCGGGAGTTGGCTAACGATCTCGGTCAGTCGACTGTCCGGCACGACCAGGGTTGCGAGCAGATCCGGGTACGCATTCTGCAATTCGCAGTAGCCGGTGACCAGCGCAGCCAGAGGGGTAGCTGCATTCCGTACCAGGGTCTCGTCGTCGACCAGGCCGTCGAACAGCTCCATAATCAGCAGGCTACGCAGCTTGATCAGATCCGGCCCCGACGGTAGGCGCATGACAAGACGAGGACAATGTCGGTTGTGAGCCGCTTCGCGCCGGTAGAGGTTGCCGGGGAGCTGTCCAGGGTGCGCGCAGCTTGCCTGGCATTACCGGAAACGACGGAACGCCTGAGCCACGGAGGACCCGCCTTCTTCATCCGAGACAAGAAATGCTTCGTCATGTTCCTGGACGACCACCATGACGACGGAAGGCTAGCGATCTGGTGTGCCGCTCCCGACGGTGTGCAAGCCGATCTCATCGAGACAGATCCCGAGCGTTTCTTCCGTCCGCCGTATGTGGGACACCTTGGTTGGCTCGGTGTCCAGCTGTCTGGCATCGGTGATGCCGAGCTTGCTGCGATCTGCCGGGAGGCGTTCACCACTGTGGCGGCCGCAAGGGTGCGCAAGATGCTCGCGGAACCCTAGACTGCTGTTTTCTGATCTTGGTTGGACAGGCAGTGGACGCTTCAATTGCACAGTCAACAATCGAGGACCGAAATGACGCAACTGGCAAGCACGGGCGGCGACACTGCCGCCGACCAGGACCGCGGAAGCACCGGCGTCACCCGAGCACCCGAGCCCTATGAGCTAACCGACGCTGCCGGACCGCTTGACCGGGAAGCGCTCCAGTCCATCGACGCTTGGTGGCGAGCTGCGAACTATCTTTCGGTTGGCCAGATCTACCTGACGGCGAATCCGCTGCTTCGCGAGCCTCTACAGGCCGAGCATGTCAAGCCGCGGCTACTGGGCCACTTCGGCACCGTTCCCGGTCTCAACCTGGTGTATGCGCACGCCAACAGGGCGATCCGGGAGCGCGACCTGAGTGCGGTTTTCATCGCGGGGCCGGGTCACGGTGGGCCTGGCCCGAACGCATGTGCCTGGCTGGAAGGCACGTACTCGGAGCTGTACAGTCACACACCCACCGACATCGAAGGAATGGCTGCTTTCTTCCGCCAGTTCTCCTATCCCGGCGGGGTGCCGAGCCACTGCGCTCCACAGACACCGGGCTCTTTTCACGAAGGCGGCGAGCTCGGCTACTCACTTCTGCACGCCTTCGGTGCGGCTCTTGACCAGCCGGACCTGGTGGTGTTCTGCGTGGTCGGTGACGGCGAGGCCGAGACCGGGCCACTGGCTGCCAGCTGGCACGGGGCGAAGTTCCTTAATCCGGCGCGCGACGGCGCTGTGCTCCCTGTGCTGGCTCTCAACGAATACAAGATCGCCAACCCGACCCTGCTGGCGCGAATCCCATCTGCTGAGCTGGAAAAGTTGATGTCGGGCTACGGCTACGAGCCGTACGTGGTAGCCGGCAACGACCCGGCGACAGTGCACCAGGCAATGGCAGCGACCCTCGACCGCTGCTTGGACCGCATCGCCGAGATTCAGCACAGTGCCCGACAGAGTGAGGATGGCACCCGACCGGCCTGGCCGATGATCGTGCTGCGTACTCCCAAAGGCTGGACAGGCCCGCCGGTCGTTGACGGCCATCAGGTCGAGGGCACCTTCCGTTCCCACCAGGTGCCGTTGCCCGCGGTCCGCACTGAAAGTGATCACCGGGCTGTGCTCCAGGACTGGCTGCGCTCCTACCGCCCCGAGGAGCTGTTCGACGAGAACGGTGCACCGACAGCCGGGCTACTTGCCCAAAATCCCTCCGGCGAGCGGCGGATGAGCGCCAACCCGGTGTCGAACGGCGGCTTGTTAGTGCGGGATCTACGGCTGCCGGACTGGCGCGACTTCGGTGTGCCGGTGGACCGGCCGGGTGCTACGCGGCACGAGGCCACCCGAGTACTCGGCGGTTGGCTCGCGAGAGTTACGGAAGCCAATCCAGACAACTTCCTGACCTTTGCACCCGATGAGCTGGCAAGCAACCGGCTGCAGGACATTCTGGAGGTCACGGGGCGGGACTGGCAGGTTGAGATCGGCGAGTTCGACGAAAGGCTGGACCGCCGCGGCCGCGTCATCGAAGTGCTCAGCGAGCACATCTGCCAGGGAATGCTGGAGGGCTACCTGCTGACCGGCCGGCACGGATTGTTCACCTGCTATGAGGCGTTCATCCACATCATCGACTCGATGTTCAACCAGCACGCCAAATGGCTCCAAGCCAGCGCCGAGGTTTCCTGGCGGCGTCCGATCGCCAGCTTCAACTATCTGCTCTCCTCGCACGTGTGGCGGCAAGATCATAACGGCTTTACCCATCAGGACCCGGGGTTCCTCGATGTGGTGATGAACAAGAATCCAGCGATCGTGCGGGTGTACCTGCCGCCGGACGCCAACACACTGCTGTCCACCTATGATCACTGCCTGCGCTCGCGCCACTACATCAACGTCGTGATCGCCGGGAAGCAGCCTCAGGACGACTGGCTGTCGGTCGACGCCGCCGCCGCGCACTGCGCACGGGGCCTGGGCATCTGGGACTGGGCCGGAAATCGAGACGAGCTGGGGACGGTCCCAGACGTGGTTCTCGCGTGCGCCGGCGAGATTCCCACTCTGGAGACGCTGGCGGCGACAAGCATTCTGCGGGAGCGGCTACCCGACCTGAGAGTCCGAGTAATCAACATCGTTGATGTGATGCGGCTGCTACCGGAAACTGAACATCCGCACGGGCTGCCCGATCGCGAGTTCGACACCTTGTTCACCGAGACTCAGCCGGTGATCTTTGCTTTCCATGGCTACCCGTGGCTGGTGCACCGGCTGACCTACCGACGGCACAACCACTCCGGGCTCCATGTCCGCGGCTATCGAGAGAGGGGCACAACCACTACGCCGTTCGACATGGTGATGCTGAACGATCTCGACCGTTTCCACTTGGTCATCGATGTGATCGACCGGGTGGACGGCCTCGGGGTACGTGCCGCTGGGCTGCGACAGGAGATGGTTGACACACGGCTCCGGGCTCGGGCATGGACTCGGGAACATGGCGTCGACCTGCCCGAGGTCGCAGAGTGGCGCTGGTCGTGATGACGCCGAACTCGCAGCAAAGGACTTGAGCTACTTTCCTCCGTCGGACTCTTCGATCGCTACACCGGCCTCCGCCAGCTCCGCCGAAATTGCAGGAATATGATCCGGAGCAACCGCTGCGGTCAGGTCCAGCAGGACAGTCGTCTCGAAGCCTTCCCGCGCTGCATCAAGTGCTGTGGCGTGTACGCAGTAATCAGTCGCGATGCCGCAGATGTCAAGCTGGTCGACTCCTCGCGCCCGCAGCCAGGCTGACAGCGTCTCGCCATCCTCCGTCGTGCCCTCGAAGGCGGAGTACGCCGGCTCGTAATGGCCTTTGTAGATGACGGTGGAGAAGTCGCGGAAAGTCAGTTCGTCATGGAACTCAGCACCTGGGGTTCCGACCACACAGTGCGGCGGCCAGGAATCAACGAAGTCCGGTTCCTCAGCAAAGTGCGAGCCTGGATCAATGTGATGATCACGAGTAGCAACGACATAGGCGTAGCCATGATCACTGCGCAGGAGCTTGTCGATACGACTGACAGCAGCAGTTCCGCCGACCACGCCTAACGCGCCACCCTCGCAGAAATCTCGCTGGGGGTCAGCCACGATCAAGGCCCGTGTCATGGTTACAACTCGCTGCAGGTCAGGCGGGTCGATTCGCTCATGTTGGTTGCTGATCGTAGCTCGGTACGGGCGGCGTTTGGTAGGGAGTGGTCGGCACCTGAGGACCCGTGCCGGCCCAGACGGTCTCGAGAACCGGCTCACCCCGGGACATCCTGAGCGCCTCAAGCGGAAGCTCGGCGCGGGAACGCAGGTGACGCTGGCGGATGACCTCAAGCGATTCCTCTCCAACGATCTCACCGCGCTTGACTAAATGGACCAACAGCGGGCGGTCGTTGCTGTCGCCGTCCGGCGGTCCGCCGACACCGACGATCTCGGCTTCGGCCGTCCCCTCATCAGACAGCCGTCGCAAGGCGTACTTGCGACCACCGATGTAGATCTTGTGGATGCTCCTCTTGGCCACGGCCTGCATCGGTGCCCCTGGTTCGTTCGATGCGGCGCGAGCCACCAGCTTGTAGACGAACTCGCACGTGGGGTGCCCGCTGCCGGTAACCAGTGCCGTGCCAACCCCGTATCCATCCACCGGTGCGCCCGAGAGTGCCGCGATCGAGAACTCGTCCAGGTCGCCAGTTGCGATGATCTTGGTGTTGGTTGCGCCAAGGGAGTCCAGTAGCTCGCGCACCTGCACTGCCAACAGGCCAAGGTCACCGGAGTCGAGCCGGACAGCGCCCAGACGCCCTTCGGTGAGCTCCACGCCTGTCCTGACGGCCTCCATCACGTCGTAGGTATCCACCAATAACGTGGTCTGTTTACCCAACTCCGCAATCTGCGCCGCGAAGGCTTCCTGCTCAGTTGCATACAGCAGGGTGAATGAGTGGCCCGAGGTGCCTCGTGTCGGCACTCCGTAACGACGGCCGGCCTCCAGGTTCGAGGTCGATGAGAAGCCTGCGAGGTATGCGGCCCTCGCGGCCGCCACCGCTGCCAGTTCGTGCGTCCGACGTGAGCCCATCTCGATGCAAGGCCGATCGCCGGCCATCGCGGTGATTCGGGAGGCGGCGGAGGCAATGGCTGAGTCGTGGTTGTAAATGCTCAGCAGCAGGGTCTCCAGTAGCTGGGCCTCACCGAATGTGCCCTCGACGATCACCAATGGCGAATTAGGAAAGTAGACCTCGCCCTCTGGATAACCCCAGATGTCACCTGAGAACTTGTAGTCAGCCAGCCAGTCGGCCATAGCTTGATCGACAACTTCGCGGTCGCGGAGGAACCGAAGCGATTCCTCGTCGAAGCGGAAGTGGCGCAAGGCTCGCAGCGCCCTTCCTACTCCGGCCACCACCCCGTAACGGCGGCCTTCAGGCAAGCGACGAGCGAAGAGTTCGAAGACGCATCGCCGGTTTGCCGTGCCGGCTCTGCGCGCAGCGTGAACCATGGTCAGTTCGTAGTGGTCGGTCAGCAACGCGGTAGTCGGAACCTCGCTCGGTCCCCAAGCCGCCGGTACTGCCGGAGCTGCCTCCGTGGCGGTCACAGCGTCAGCCTAGCCAGCTCGGTAGGGGGAAGATAAGCAGAGCTATGCGCGAATCCTGAGGGTCGTTGCAAGAATGGTTCTTATGCCTGACTCGGACGAGGAGAGCCTGACGCCAGCTGGCGGAACCGCTATCGCCGAGCGCCCAGTCGATGAGATCCTGACGCAAACACCGTGGGTCACCATCGTCTGGGACGACCCGGTCAACCTCATGTCCTATGTGACCCACGTGTTCGTGATTTATTTCCACTACACAAAATCCAAGGCCGAGAAGCTGATGCTGCAGGTGCACACCACGGGCAAAGCGATCGTCGCGAGCGGCACCCGCGAGGCAATGGAGCGCGACGTCACTGCCATGCACGAGTACGGCCTATGGGCAACCCTCGACAAATCTGACAAGTGATATTGAACCGCGAGGGCATGAGGTTGTTAGAGGCGGACGTATCACGGATCGCGCCACCCGCCGTGCTGAGGAGGGGCGAGGGGACACGCTTCTCGTCCCCGAGCGATGACGAAGTAGGCGGGCTCCGCCGGCGCGATCCGCGCCGAGCGAGCCTGGCGAGCGAGGCAATCTAACATGAAGAAATTCCATCGGAGGCGAGGCATGATCGTTACGCAGCTCAGTGCGTACGAGGTGGAGCTGCTGGCTTCCTTGATCATGCAGCTCATCGAGCTGATCTCCGACGGCGAGCCAGAGGGCTTTGCGACGGAATCCAAGGTTGATGATCCCTTTGAGGAGATCGTCAAAGATCTCGAGGGCGAGCCTGATGAGCCTGGACCGCTCGAGGACCCGGTGCTCCGGCGCCTGTTTCCTGACGCGTACCCCGACGACCCCGCGGCGTCGGCAGACTTCCGTCGGTTCACCGAGCGCGACCTGAAGGCGGCGAAAGTCGCTGAGGCGCGGGTCGTCCTCAACCGGCTTGCGACGACCGAGTTGGGGGCCCGCGATCTCAAGATCCCCCGCGAGGAGGTTGAGAGCTGGTTGCGTACCTTAACCAGCGTGCGGCTCGCCGTAGCGACTCGTCTGGGCATCAAAGATGCGGCCGCTGCCGACGAGTTGGCGGCGCTTCCGGACGAAGACCCGCGCAGCTTCATGGTAAGTGTCTATGACTGGCTCGGCTTTGCACAGGAAACGCTTATCAATGCGCTCTGAGGCAAACCTGGAAGGCGGCATGACGTGGCGAAGTACGCAGTGAATCAGGCCGCTGTGGAGAACTGCCGCCGGCTCATCGATGCCCGGCAGTACGTATTGAACAGCGATTGGGGCGAGGTGCAGCCACGAGCCGATGACCAGAACGCATTTCTCGAGCGGCATTCCTGGGAGGAGTATGCGGCCTGGCATCTCGGGCTCACCGAAGGTGCGTCTGATGAGACCAAGGCTCGGTACGCGTTCGTATACGGCGACCTACGACGCGTGCACCGTACTGGCCTGATCGCCTGCGTCTACCGCGCATCGGAGTGGCGGCACAAGGAGATAGAGCTCGCGGCACACGACCTCTTGCAGCACCTGGACGCCACCTCGGGCTAGCGAGCTCGAGAGACGCCCCTGGATTTGCAACACTCACGGCCAGTTCGGCCCGAAACTGGCCGATTTGCCGCTGAACGTGATGCGTTTTCAGGGCTTGTCCGCAGGGACCAGCCGGAAGGCCCACAGGTGCACATTGGGCTTCGGACTATGGTCAAGATCAGGAGCTCGCACAAAGCCAAACTGCCGGTAGAGAGCGTGGGGCTCACTCTGACACCGTGCAGCTGAAGCTGAAACCGGTGCCACGATTGGGTACCTCGAATCGTCCGGCGATACCGGCGATCATGTTGTCGTCGAGACGAGCGTCCTCGGGCGCCGCACCATGCAAGATCAACAGGAAACGCTCCCTGGCGAACTCCGGGTATCCATTTCCGCCTGCCTCAGCGCTAAGTGTCAGCGCGGCGCCGGCCCGGGTGACGATGAAGCTGGTCCGATATCGCGAACCGTGCAGGGCGGCGAAGG
>Ga0081455_10003330_pt1 | contig 18534 bp, 12 predicted proteins | sample TabmetS3T2R1_FD_70207 | JGI IMG/M metagenome (GOLD analysis project Ga0081455, IMG submission 70207) | Tabebuia heterophylla rhizosphere microbial communities from the University of Puerto Rico - S3T2R1 | ecosystem: Host-associated > Plants > Roots > Rhizosphere ... | reverse complement strand
AGACCGGTGGGGAGGAACATGATGATTTATACACCTGTGTGTGATCTTTTGGGCATTACCCATCCCATTGTCCTGGGTGGGATGTCAACAGGTACCTCAGTCAGGGTGATCGCATCTTAAATTTCCAGTAATAACAACAAGGTGCTGCCTTGGTCGATGACCCAAGGGCTAGTTATGCGATCACCCTCAAGCCACTAATCTACGCCGATGCTAGGGATTAAGATGCGATCACCCTGGGGAGAGGGAGCTTTGGGCTCTTCAGGCTGTTCCCCTGCACAACGCGTGCTAGGAGCGCTTGTCATAGCGGGTAATCTCAGCACGCAGCTCCTCGGCCAATTTTGGGTTGAGCGTCTCGAGAATGCTTAGATGTTGCTTCGCTTCCGCAATGTTGCCCATCTCCAGGTAGGCCTCGCCGATATATTCATGCGCCTCAGCTAGCTTGGGGTCGAGCAACAGAGCCTTGGTATACAGATCGATGGCTTTATCGTATTGCTTCAGCTTGCGGTAGGAGTAGCCCATGTTACTGTAGGCTAAGGCGTGTGAGGGGTTCTCTTTGAGAACTCCTTCGAAGGATTTAATGGCTTTCTTGTACTCCCCTGCTTTGAGATAGCGATAGCCCGTCTCATACTCCGCTTCCACCTTTTGTGGGCTGGCCTGCTTTGCCGGGGGACTATCCCATCGACTATTGCTCCCCCCGCCATTGCCACCACCACCAGCGTCGGCTCGTGCCAGCACCGGTGCAACGAGCAGTAAACCACCACATAAGACTCCAAGCCATGCTTGCCGTACCATGAGACCTTCTCCTCTGGATAAAGGACACAGCTCAGAAGACACACGTGGGCGATTATACCATCTACAAGGACGGACTCACCAGCCAACCTGGCACCCTCCACTGCACCCTGTTGACACTTCCAAAGGATTATGATAGAAGGGCTCCGCAATTATCTGATGAGACGATATCGCTACAGCACAGTGCAGGCCTGACTGCAGGATGAGGAGGAGGATTGTGGCGAGCGCACAAGTATCATCCCGGGGGGGAGCCCAGTTGGCTCCACCAGTCAGTGACGTGTTGCCGCGGCGGCGCAGTCGATGGGCAGCGCGCAAGCAAGCCTATATGTTTGCCTCACCGGCCTTGTTCCTCATCCTGGTATTTGTCATTTTCCCGCTCTGCTACTCGCTGTACCTCACCTTTCGCAACTACGATTTGGCCGTTGGCCCGACGACCGAGTTCGTTGGCCTGGAAAACTATGCCGAGATCCTGGAGGATACGCGCTTCTGGCGTTCGTGGATCAACACCTTTATGATTATCTTTCCTGCTATTAGTCTCCAGCTCTTGATCGGCCTCGGGCTTGCCTTGCTCTTGAACCGTGTGGTGCGGGGTCGTCCGTTGTTTGCCAGCCTACTCATTATTCCCTCTATGGTGTCTCCGGTCTCTGCTGCGATGGTCTGGCGCATGCTCCTCGGCGTCAAGTACGGAGGTGTCAATAACGCTCTGCGGCAGGTTGGTATTCTTGACGTCTACTTCGACTGGTTCGCCAATCCGTTCCGGGCGATCTGCTCCATTGTGGCAGTCGAGGTCTGGCATAACACGTCGTTTATGATGATCGTACTGCTGGCTGGCCTGCAGGCGATTCCGCAGGAACTGTACGAAGTGGCGGAAGTTGACGGGGCCTCGGCGTGGAAGAAATTTTGGCATATTACGCTGCCGCTCCTCAAGTTCACTATGATCGTGGCACTGCTCATCCGCATGATTGATCTCACGAAAATTTTTGGCTTGATTTACCTTCTGACCTTTGGTGGCCCTGGGGGGACGACGCAGACGATCGCCTTCAGCACTTATCTCTCTGGATTCCAGGATTTTCGTATTAGCTATGCCTCGGCCCTGTCGTATGTCATCGTCATCGGTGTGCTTCTGCTCACGCTGATTTTCCAACGAGTGTCCAGCTTCCGCGAGGATGAAGAAGTATGAAAAGAGTCTCAAAGTATCGCGTGCGGCGGTTTCTGGGGATACTCTTCACTTATCTTGGGGTGGCGGTGGCGCTGGTGTTTTTCCTCTTTCCTTTCCTGTGGATCTTGACTACGTCCTTGAAGGGGAATGAGGACTATTTCTCCTTTCCGCCCGTATGGCTGCCCACGCATCCATCGCTGGTCCACTACTACGGGCTATTCTCGCGCGGCAATGGCTGGCTCTACTTCAAAAACAGCCTGACTATTTCGACCCTGAGTATGCTGGCTGCCCTGTGCTTCAGCGTGCCGACAGCATATAGCGTCGCACGCTTCCGGTTTGGGGGGAGGCTGTTTACGAATTTTCTTCTCCTGCTGCGTACCATGCCGGCGATAGCCCTGGTCATTCCTATCTATGTCCTCTACCGCCAGCTCGGGCTGATCAATCACTATTTCGGACTCATCCTGCTCTACACGGTCTTTTACATCCCCTTTGCCGTCTGGCTAATGATTGGTTTCATCCGTGATGTGCCGAGGGAGATTGAAGAAGCCGCGCTCATCGATGGCTGTTCACACTTGCAAGCCTTGCTGCGGGTGATTTTGCCCATCATCGTCCCCGGCCTGGCCGTGGTGGCGCTCTTTGCCTTTATTACAACCTGGAACGAGTTCTTGTTTGCGGTCATTCTGACTGGAGCAGAGACCAAAACCATGATGGTGCTGGTCTCGTCTTACACCAGTGGCTCACCGACGGATACGTTTTTTGGGGAAGCGTCGGCGTCGGTTGTCCTGGGCATTATCCCTGCCTTTCTGGTCGCCTTTGCACTGCAACGCTATCTCGTGAAGGGTTTGGCGCTCGGGGCAGTGAAAGGGTAAAGCGGTGCAACGCGTGGTGCGCACGCCAGTGAGAGGTGGGAACGGCATCTGCAAGAGGGAGCATAGTATGCATAACGGCAGGAGTTGGCTACAACGCGTGAGTACACTCGTACTGGCTTGCGCCTTCACGATCGGCGGCCTGGGCTTATCCAGGAGCGAGGCAGCCAAGCCCTATGAGGGCACGACGGTCAAGATGATCGTCAACGGCGAGTTTTTGAAATACGCCATGAGCCTTATCGAGCCGGCTTTGCTTGAGACGCATGGCATCAAATTGGAAGTGGAGGTGATCCCCGGCGAAGCCTTTGTGACTAAGACCCTGCTCGAGTTCACCAACGGTCAGAGTCCGTGGGACCTCATCATGTTTAACCCGAGTAGTTTTGCTGATTACTACAGGCACTTTGAGCCCCTCGATCCCTACATCAAAAAGCTGAACCTCAAGCTGGAGATCGATGATATTGCCAAGGAATACCGTAGCACCAATATGTACTGGAGCGGTACGTTGTACGCCATGCCGCTCGACGGTGACATCCACATTATGTTCTACAACAAGGTTGCCTTTGAACGGCCAGAGAATAAGCAAAAGTTTAAGGAGAAGTATGGCTACGACCTGGCCCCGCCACAGACCTGGAAACAATGGGACGATATGGCTGCCTTTTTTCACGGCTGGGGGTGGGATGGCAGCGATAATAAACTCTTTGGGGCAGGTGCGTCATATAAGGAAAATATTTTTTCCTTTCAGTGGTGGCGCTCGCGCTTTTTCGCCTATGGTGGTCAGTATTTCGATGAGAACATGAAGCCTCTCATCAACACCAAGCCAGGCATTCGCGCTCTCGAAGAGCTGGTGAAGACGGTCGATTACTATCCCCCTGGCGTGCTCCTCTTCGAATCGGAGGAGCCAAAGACAATGTTGATCAAAGGCGAAGTACCCATGCTCGTGTCCTGGACCAGCACTGGCAAGCGCGTTGGAGACCCGAACCAGTCGCTGATCGTCGACAAAGCTGGTTACGGAGTGATTCCTGGTCATCTGGTCGATGGCAAGATTATCCGTGCTGTCCCGAATACAGGCGGGCGCTCTCTGGCGATCTCGAAGTACTCCAAGGTGAAGGATGCCACGGCGGTAGTGCTCGAGTTTATTTCCTCACCGGAACAGAGTCTCAAGATCGATATGGACTCCAAGACACTTATGGATCCCTGGCGGAACTCACATTTCAGCGCTGAGAAATTCCGCTCGGCCTTTCCGGGGGCAGGGGAATACCTGGATGCGATCAAGGAGAGCTTCACGTATACCGTCCCTGATCCACAGATTCCGGGTAGTGAAGAGTACAGGCGTCGGCTCAGCGAAGCAGTCACCAAAGCCCTGCAAAAATCTGTGTCGCCTAAGGAAGCCCTCGATCAGGCCGCCGAGGAGTGGGATAAAATCACCAAGCGGCGTAGCGTGAGTAAACAGAAAGAGTTCTGGAAGCAGCAAGCGACCGCCATGAAGGAAGCTGGCATCACCTTCCGCCCGGAGCTGGCGGATAAGTAACTCACGGTGTGATGCCCCCTCTGCTCCGCGGGAGGGAACATCACGCTACATACAGGAAGAATACCCATGGCAGACGCAAGTCATCTGGAAAGTCTCAGCCGCGTTGACGATGTGATCACACCCCCAGCCGCACTCCGGCAGGCAGCCTCCTTGCAGAATCTCGACGAGACCCAGCGTCAATCCATTGAACACAACGAAGCCTTCTGGGCCAAGGTGGCTGAAGAGTTGGAATGGTTTCGTCCCTGGGACCAGGTGTTTGCGTGGGATTATCCGCGCTTTCGCTGGTTCGTTGGGGCGCAGTGCAATATCACGGTTAATGCCCTGGATCGCCATGTCAATTCCTGGCGCAAGAATAAAGTTGCCTTCGTCTGGATTGGCGAGGATGGCAGCGAGGTGACCCTGTCGTACGGACAACTCTTGCGCCGTGTGAATCGTGTCGCCAATGCACTCAAATCCCTGGGCGTGGGAAAAGGCGACCGCGTCGTTATCTACATGCCGCTGACTATCGAAGGCGTCACGGCGATGCTGGCCTGTGCCCGCATCGGTGCGATCCACAGCGTGGTGTACGCCGGTTTCAGCGCTGGGGCGTTGCGCAGCCGTATTGAGGACGCCCAGGCAAAAGTCGTGATGACCTCTGATGTGACATACCGCCGTGGTCGAGCGGTCGATCTGAAGTCGATCACGGATGAAGCGGTGGGTGGCCTGGACTATGTCGAGAAGGTGATTGTGCACCGCCGCCAGACGCCACAGGTCGAACTGCGCACAGCCCGGGAAGGGCCTTCAGGCCCTGCGCCGACGCAGTCGCGCCAGCTGGACTTCAACGAGCTCGTGGAGAGTCAGAGTGTTGAGTGCGCCCCAGAGGTGATGGACGCTGAGGACCCACTCTACATCCTCTACACCAGCGGCACCACGGGGAAACCCAAGGGCGTGCTGCACGTGCATGGTGGTTATATGGTCGGGACGTACTATCATCTCAAGGCGTTCTGGGACATCCGTGATGAGGATGTGTTCTTCTGTACATCGGATATTGGTTGGGTCGTCGGGCACAGCTATATCGTGTATGCGCCGCTTGTGGCCGGTGCGACTACAGTGTTTCGGGAAGGTGCCCCGGATTATCCCAACCCGGGGGTGATCTGGAGCATCGTCGAGCGGCACGGCGTGTCGGTCATGTTTACCGCCCCCACAGCAGTGCGTATGTTTATGCGTTACGGCCCGGAATATCCCCAAAAGTACAACTTAAAAAGCCTGCGGTATCTCACCTGTGCTGGCGAGCCCCTGAATCCGGAAGCCTGGCGCTGGGCGCACCAGCATCTGGTGGGGGCTGGGGCCTGGGGCTATGTAGCTGATAACTGGTGGCAGACGGAAACCGGTGGTCCCTGCCTGGGCACGCCGATCTGTATTGATTCGCGGCCTGGGAAGGTGGGCAAACCCCTCCCTGGCGTTGTCGCTGATGTCGTGGACCTCCAGGGGAATCCTGTGCAGCCCGGGCAGGGTGGGCTGCTGGTGCTCAAACGTCCCTTCCCGCACTTTTTCCGTACGGTCTATGGGGACCCTGAGCGTTACGAACGCGACTGGGGTAGAATTCCCGGTTGTTATCTCACCGGCGATGTGGCCATCAAGGACGCCGATGGTTACTTCATGGTCGTAGGCCGTGCCGACGATGTGATGAACGTGGCCGGCCATCGTATCGGCACCGCCGAGGTCGAAAGCTCACTCGTCAGTCATCCAGCCGTTGCCGAAGCGGCCGTTATTGGCAAGCCTGACGCCCTGAAAGGCGAGTCCATTAAAGCGTTTGTCACTTTGCGGGTGGGGTTTCAGCCATCGTCGGAGATGATGCAGACGCTGCAGAATCACGTACGTCACGATCTTGGCCCCATTGCTCAACCAGGCGAAATCGACTTTGTGGACAAACTCCCCAAGACCCGCAGCGGCAAGATCATGCGCCGTCTGCTCAAGGCAAATGAGCTAGGATTGGAGCCAGGAGACATTACGACGCTAGAAGATTGACTGGCCCATGCCCTTAGCCCCCAGATGCCTGGCCATGCCAGGCAAACTGACACGGCACATAGGTGGAGGTGCTCCGACTGCTATACCCCATGGGAAAATGGCTATGCGCAGTGCCACGTCAACACATCCCCAGAGCATGACGAGAAGTAGGAGGGCACATCATGCTCCTATGCACCCACTGCCTGCATGCCAGGGCTTCATACAACGGGTTAGCACGGCTGCTGCTGTATCAGTGCCTTTGCGGCCTTAGCGCTGCGGCGTCCCTGGGAACTGGGGGGCAACACTGGGCGCTGGGGCCACCACCCCGGGCACCACATTCCCTTTGGCGTACATACATTGGACATAGGCTCTGTCATACCGTACCTGGAGCCTCATCGCGGAGGCGGTTTGCTCTGGGGCAACCTCGAGCTGTTGCCGCGCATAGGACCGGCACTCGCCTTCCTCCACCTGGAACACGTCCATAGACTTGCCAACCGCTGGCAGCACGAGCACGCTTGGCCCAGTCGGGAGGGTGGTACAAGCGCTGAGGAGCCCCAGCCCCAGCAGTAACACACCCCATCGCATACCCATAGGTGCTCTCCTCGCACTGCTGGACGCCCTGCCAGCCGACAGCCTCTTCCTGCAGCACGATGCCCCGCAGCGCCGCCAGCGCACGCTAGAGTTCGCTCGTGAGCACCAGGAACAGGGCCATCAGGCGTATGCCTTGCGCCTCCTTGGCGAGACCGCTGCATTGCACCTCTGAGTTAATGAGGGGAAAGCCCAACAACGGCTTTCCCCATTTTGCCCATCACTTGAAGACGGCCAGGCACTTCGGCGCGTTGAACGTCCAGGTCTCGACCCAGTCCAAAATATTGGCCTTATAGTCCAGTTCTGCCATCGCACCAGCCAGGCAGACCCAATTCAGCACTTCCTGTTGCCCTGAAGCTTCCATCTGGGCCAGGGGTGTATCGCGCCACTTGGCATAATCTCCGGCACGGAGGTGCTCAAGGAGCACCCGGTCTGCCTCCAGGTCAGGATAGATCCAATGGTTCTTCTCAGTGAGAAAGGCGTGGGACCAGCTCGAGGACGCCATAAGCACCACGCGCCAGGGGCTCTCCTTGAGGACACGGGCTGTGGCCTGCCCTAGCGCGAAGCAGCGGCTGGGTGACGGGGAGGGTGGATCTGGCTCCTCTGAGTATTGCGCACCCCCACCACGATTGCGAATGACCGAACTGCCATAGCAGTTCACGGCCACGGGGAGAATCGGATAGTGAAAACCTGTGCGGTCGAGGTCCAGGAACAGCAGCGTATTGGCGAAGGCATGGCCCAGCCCGTCCTCGTGCAACGGACGATAGGCGTAGGACATGTCAATGCCTTCTTCTAGGAGTCGGCTGGTGAGGAAGCGCCCGGCGGCGTGCTGGCCAGGGGAGGTGAACACTTTGTCATTCGGTTCTCCCCAGATGTTCGGACGGCCCCGCAGTCGCTGGTACGGTTGAAATGTCAGCTGCTCATAGGCCAGCACACAGAATGGCGGGATGATGTCTTCCTTAAAATTCTCGTATTGGTCATCGCCCCAGATCAGGATAAAGTCAGGTTGGAAGGCATCAATTTCCTCACGGATTTTCCGAAAGGCTTTGAACACCCGCGCCCGGTGGGCTTTATGCGCCGTGATGCCTTCGTCGTCACCCCACTCTGCTTGCATGGGCTCGGGCCAGTTGGCGGGGTCTTTGAGATGAGCAGGAATGCGTGGATCGGTCTGGAGCATGCGTGCTAGAGGCCACGGCTTGTACTCATCAGGCACCAGGCCTGGGGGATAATGCGTTGCGCCTATGCCTAAAATTTCTCCCATGGTTTAGCCCTCCGCTATGGCTTGTTGCACAAAACCAGGAATCTGCCGCCAGCGTAATCCTGGCGCATTGTGTCCCACTTCGACTTGCTTGCCCTTAGCATCCTCGAGCCCCAGCCCATGATACACCAGCTCAATCATGTTGCCATCAGGATCGTGAATATAGGTGTAGTATTCGCTGCTGTCTTCCCGCTGCCCATAGCGCGGGTTGTCACCGCCAATCGTGCTCCCAATGCGCCCTCCTCCGGTGCGCGAATAGGGCACACCAAGGGCATCGAGATGCGCCAGGGTAGCCTCCCAGTTGTCCACCTCAACCGCAAAGTGCACCGAAGGAACACGGATGGGCTCAGGCGTCTCGGTAAAGTGCATCTCCCCAGAGCCAATGCGCAGCTGGAGCTGACGCCGGTTGAGCGCTGGACCGCGGTCCAGGAACTCAGCACCAAGTACTTTTTCGTACCACTCCCGCGTACGCTGCCGATCGCTAATCTGGACATTGACATGATGGATCAGTTTTACCTGAGGCATGGCTTGACCTCCTCTCACCCTGTCACGTAAAGAGTTGCACCAACTCGACGACGTCGGCGATTTCGTCTACATGATAGACCAGTTGGATTGTCCGCTCAACTACCTCTGCAGAGATGGGCCGCACTGCGTGCGCGGCACAGTCACGGAATTTCGCGTGCAATTGCGCGTCACTCAGGGGCAGTTCGGGCGAGCCAGAGGGACTGGTCGTTTCTAACATCGCAGTGCGGCCGTCAGTGCGTCGGACGGTGATCTGGGCCCAGCCCTCGGGGGCGTTGTCACGGGCAGCGCCCTGGAGACGGGCCGCCAGCGCGAGGATGCGTGGATCGTCGACCGCCGCGACTTCCCCAATGCCCACTTTGCCGAGGGCGAGGGCTGCGGCCACCAGGAATGGGGTGCTAAACTGGGCTTCCACGACGTGCGTTGGGCGCCGTCTGGCCGTGCCAGCAGCGAACTGCTCGCGGTACGTCTGCGCATCCGTCGTCACGATGACCTCGGCAATGCCTTGCCCCGCATGCGCGGTGGCCAGGTCGAGCTGCTGGTAGAGGGCGAGGGCCACGTCCACCGTGGCGTGCGCGCGCCGACCACAGGGATAGGGCTTGAAACTGATCTCCTCGCCACGAAAAATAGTCCCCAGACCATTGGTCAGTTCCTGCAAGTCATAACCGTCAGGCTGGTACATCGGAAAAAACCCATAGCGCCCAGCGAAGACGTGCTGGGCCCCAGTAAACCCTTCGCGCGCCAGCACTGCCGCGAACACACCGCTACTCGCTGCTTGCCCAGCCTGCAGGCGCTTAGTCAGCGCACCATCGACAATGCACTGACGATTACCAGCCGCATAGCTCAAGGCGATGCCGAAGGCGTGCACCATCTGCTCGACGCTCAGTCCCAGCAATTTTCCAGCCGCAGCCGTGGCGCCAAAGATGCCCATGGCCGCCGTACGATGCCAGCCCCGATCCACAGTGGCAGCGAGCGCCACCCGACAGGCAACGTCCAGCCCCAGGGTGACGGCGAGGACACACTCACGGCCCGAGGTGCCACCGCACCATTCGGCCACTGCCAGGCTCGCAGCTAGCGTGGAAATGCCGGGATGGATATTGCCGGCGCGATCAAACGTGTCGTCAAAATCAAGCGCGTGCCCCATAGTGGCATTGACCAGCGCTGCCTGGGGCGCCGGCACGCGTCCGCCGAGCAACCACACACTGCTCTCTTCTCGCCCTCCCCAGTGTTGAACGAGACGGGTCAGCTCGGCGACTCCTGGAGCCACGCTGCCCCCCAGCGCTGCGCCCAGCGTATCTAACATATCACGCTTGGTGGCGCGTACGGCAGAGGCAGGGAGCGCGGCAAACGTCGTCTGACAGACGTGCTCGGCGAGTGTGAGGGCAGGGTCAGCAGGCATAACGCGCTCTCCTTCTCAGATAGCCGTCTTGGGGACAATGGCCGGGATGGCAGCCTCACGGACGAGGCTATTGAAGGACGCGATGTCAGTCGCGAGCACCTCACGCCAGCGCTCCAGCTGGCGATCAATGCGTGTCGCCAGGTCGTGGAACACCTCGTACGATTGTTGGGTGGGCGCGGCATCGGCACTAGCGACCACGCTGCTGAGGGCGGCCAGTTTGGCATTCAGGCGCGTGGGATAGTGCACCATATCCAGGGGCGCCTGAATTCTCCGCTCGATCAACTCCTGCTCAATGGCCGTGAGCTTGTCCGTCACTCCCTTTGCCGCTTCAGCCACTGCCGCTGCCGTCGGCTGCTCGGCAGTGCGCTGTACCCATTCCTCTACCTGCTGCCGGACGTTGTGCATTTGATTAATGGCATCATGGGTCTCAGAGAGCTTGTCCCGAATCTGCATGAGCGAGGCGAACTGGGCTTCCAGATCGGCCTGGCTGACACTGATGCGTGGATCGGGACGAATCTCGCAGGTGGTGGTCAGCCTCTGGTCACCCAGGCTGAGTTCGACCTGGTATGTTCCCGGCAGCGCTAGTGGTCCGGCCAGACTGCGCTCGGTGGAGACATCGCCTGGGACAGCATGTGCATCCGGGTAGCGCATATTCCACACAAAGCGGTTGAGCCCCGCGGCGCTCGGCACACGCGGCTCGCGAGTGGCCTGAGACGATAGTGACGGGTCGGCTGGTTGGCTCGTAAAACTCTTGATGAGACGCCCCTCAGCATCACGGAAGCTCAAGGTCACGACAGTTGTTGGCTGCTCGCGCAGGTAGTAAGTGACCACGACGCCAGCGGGTGGATTCTCGCCGGCATCGAGAAAAATCTTGGTTTTCTCTCCTGGCGCCGTGGGGATCTCGTAATAGGTCGCAGGATAGCCTGAGGCAATCATATAGTTCTTGCCAGGGGCAGCCTGACGGTTGGCCCCGATTAGCGGCAACATACGCAAGGTTGGGCCTGGCGGAAACAGATGCGCTGGGGCCTGACGTACCTGATCAGTGAGTTGGTGCAGTGGCGTGAGATCGTCGAGAATCCAGAACGACCGTCCGTGCGTGGCCGCGACCAGATCATGAGCTTTGATGATCAGGTCATAAACAGGAACGACTGGCAGGTTCCGTTGCAGCGACTGCCAGGTAACACCGTCGTTAAAGGAGACATAGATACCGGTTTCCGTGCCGGCATACAGCAAACCACGCCGCCCTGGGTCCTCACGAATGACGCGCGTAAAATCATGGTCCGGGATGCCGCTAGTGATCTTGGTCCAGGTTCTGCCATAGTCGTTGGTCTTGTATAGATAGGGCTGGAAGTCGTCGAGCTTGTAGCGTGTGGCCGCGACATAAGCGGCGGCTGGATCGTGCGGCGAAGGTTCAATCATGCTGATCACAGTCCACTCAGGCAGCGCTGCTGGCGTGATGTTGGTCCACGTCTTTCCCCCGTCGCGCGATAAGTGTATCAAGCCGTCGTCAGAGCCAGTCCAGAAGACCCCAGGCTCGTGGGGCGATTCGACAAAAGCAAAGATCGTGGCATAGTGCTCAGCACCGGTGGTGTCGCGCGTGATGGGACCACCCGATGGCCCGAGCTTGGTGACGTCGTGCCGCGTCAGGTCCGGGCTGATGGGCTCCCAACTGGTGCCCTCGTTCGTGGTGCGAAAGACGATGTTGCCAGTAGCATAGAGCACATTCGGGTCGTGTGGGGAGAAGACGATGGGATAGGTCCATTGGAAGCGATATTTGAGATCCTTAGCGCCCCAGCCGCCATAGAGCTCGGGCCAGACCGTGACAATGCGCACTTGCCCGGTGCGGTGATCATAGCGCAGCAGCACTCCACCACCGCCCGGCGCGCTACCAACGGCCCCGGAGTAGACAATATTGGGGTCGTTGGGATGTACAGCAATGTAGCCGCTCTCCGAACTCCCTACGGCATAGCAGTCGCCCCAGAGAATAGCCCCTTTGTAGGAACGGCTGGGGACACTGATGGCGCTATTGTCCTGTTGCGTGCCATAGACGCGATAGGGGAACTGGTTGTCTGTTGTAACATGATAAAACTGCGCCGTGGGCTGGTTGTAAATCGTCGACCATGTGGCCCCGCCGTTGAAGGACACACAGGCGCCACCGTCATTGCCCTCAATCATACGCTGCGCGTTGTGTGGGTCAATCCAGAGATCGTGGTTGTCTCCGTGCGGCGTAGTCATTTCTGTAAAAGTGCGTCCAGCGTCCACGGACTTCCAGGCCTGGACATTCAGGATGTACAGCGTTTCAGCATCCTGCGGGTCAGCATAGATGTGGCAGTAATACCAGGGCCGCAGCCGTAGGCGGCGGTCCTCGCTGAGGCGCTCCCAGGTAGCACCACCATTGTCCGAGCGGAACAGCGCCCCGTTCTCCGCTTCCACAATGGCCCAGACACGGTCAGACCTGGCTGGTGAGGTGACGATCCCTATCTTGCCCTTGATGCCTGTGGGCAGGCCCGGGTTGTTGGTAAGCTCCACCCAGGTAGCGCCGCCATCCGTAGATTTGTACAGGCTGCTGTCAGGTCCACCGCTGGAGAGGCTCCAGGGCGTCCGCTGTACTTCCCAGAGGGCGGCATACAGGATACGCGGGTTATTGGGGTCTAGGGACAGATCAATGGCCCCAGCCTTCGCACTACGAAACAGCACCTGCTCCCAGGTCTTGCCACCGTCTTGCGAGCGAAAGACACCACGTTCCTGGTTTGGCCCAAAGGCATGGCCTAGCGCTGCGACGTAGACCAGGTCGGGATTCTGTGGGTGAATGCGCACGCGCCCAATATAACGTGTGTCTGCAAGTCCCAGATGCGACCAGGTCTTACCCCCGTCGGTAGACTTGTAGACGCCATCACCGTGTGAGACATCGCCGCGAATGGCCGTCTCACCCATGCCCACGTAGATGACATTGGGATCGGAATCGGCCACCGCAATAGCACCTACCGCTGCAGTCTTGAAAAAACCATCTGAGACATTCTGCCAGTACGTGCCACCGTCGGTAGTCTTCCACACCCCGCCAGCGCAGGCACCGAAATAGAACGTCATGGGCTGCATCGGGTCACCGGCCACCGCTACCACACGGCCACCACGAAACGGTCCGATACACCGCTAGGTGAGGGCTCCGAGCAAGTCTGACTGCGCTGTCGTCGGTGTCGCCATGGCATGCGCTCTCTCCTCTCCTGCCATTGTGCTCCTCCTTACTGCACATCCTCTCTGTGATCTGCGGAGCACCCTAGCATGCTGACCAGGCGGTGTCAAAGAGCAGGTGAAGACAGCACGAGTGCCAGCATGCACTCTCGCAAGACTATTGATTGTCCAATACGCGGGATTGAGCAGCTTGCTTGTTATGCTGTTTGTACACTCCTACCAACTGCTATAAATTGCGCGTCCGTCTTTACGAGAAACTATTTTTATCATTATAATTTGTACTTGTAGCATCTTAGTGCTACAATGGCCTTCGCTCGTCGCACATGTATGACTTCAGGCATGAAACGGCATATATGGAACACGCAAGGTACGAACAGTCTCTCGAACGGCGCAACCTGGCTGATCGACGTACGCGACCCACGACATTCGTGAGTGCAATACGATGGAAGGGCCGGAGAAAAGGCTTTCGGCGTGCTGGGGAGGGACGCCATGCTTATATCGATTGTCTGGCGCGGCATATTGGGGAGCTCGCGGTCCTGGTCTGCGTGTGCTCCATCCTGGATGCCCTTTTGACTCTGCTTCACCTGGAAGATGGCGGGCGTGAGGCGAATCCTCTGATGCATGTAGCACTTGCGTATGGCACCACTCTCTTTGTCGTACTCAAGCTCAGCATCACATGTGTGGCAGCGTGGTTTCTTGCAGTCCATCAACAATTCCCGCTGGCCTATCGCGGCCTGCACGGGCTTGCCCTCGGCTATGGGGCGTTACTCGCTTATCACCTCGTGCTCATCTTGCACCTCGTGTGACGGCGGGGCGCCATGGCGAGAAAATCGTGGCGGAGTATGCACAGCGCCATGAGCACGCCCCTCTGGTGCTTGCTACGTCACCCTCATTTCTTGCTCCGTAGGGGGCTGATCATGAGTACAGAGGAGTCGCCATGGAGGTCCTATTAAGGATGTCATATCAGCTGCTACAGTGAACGTAGCGCGTCCATGCCGAACACCAAGAACCTTGCGCCATCGCTCCGCAGCGCATCCTTGAGCTGCCGCCACATCGGTAACACCCGGTCTATAGCCTGCCAGAACTCAGGGTTGTGGTGTGGCTCCCGGAGGTGCACCAGCTCATGGACGATGATGTAATCGATCAAACGTACGGGCAGTTGTAGCAAGCGCCAATTGAAGAACAAGATACCGTTCTTACCGCACGACCCCCAGCGAAAGCCGAGATCCTGCACCGCAATGCGTGACGCATCAGTACCAGTTCTACGCGCTAAGGCTGTCGTCCGCTCACTCAGCCAGCAGCGCCCGGTACGGATATACCAGCGGCGGAAATGCGCTTCCGCCTCGCCTCGCGCATCCTCGGCCAGCAAGAAGTAGTTGCCGTCGAAACACAGAGGCTCTGCTGCGTCTCGCACGATCTTGAGGCGATAGTTCTGCCCCAGATAGCTAAAATTCTCCCCGCTGACGAACTCAGGTGCGCGTACCTTTGGCGCCAGTGCTTCCTTGCGCGCGAGTGCGCGATGCACCCACAGGAGCTTCGAGCGTGTCCACCTGGCCAGCTCTTGCTCAGGAGTATTCTCCGGGGCATGGATGCGTAACTCTCCGCCCCGGTCCACGGTAAGCCCCAGGGTCTGCCGACGCGGGCTGCGCCGGACCTCAAATGTGAGGCCACCAACTTCCAGTGTCTCGCTCATGGTCGTGTCAGGTATTCGTGGTTTTCCCTGGCCAAAGAGACAAGGCGTTGCGCCAGGTCGCGCTCTTTCCCCGCAGGACACACACCAGCCCGATCCAGGTCGCGTACCAGAGAGCGCGTCAGCAGCTCGCGCATAGCGCTGTTCTTCCAGAAGCCGACTTTGCGTACCTCCTGGCGGATGCGTTCGACCATGTCCAGAGTCGCAGACAGCGCGGTGGTACGCTGGGCCTCGTTCAACTCGCGCCCTTTGCTGCATTCTTCCAGGATCAGGCGCACAAACGGCACCTGCACCTTGGGATCCAGGTCTGGGAATTCGTTGCGGTCGCCCTGCCGCAATGCTTCGATGAACTGTCGCAGCTCTCGTTCCAGCACCTCCCAGTCGTCTTTGAAGCGCTGCAGAATCTCCTCCAGCTTTTCACTCATCTGCCGTGCGTAAGCCGGGTTCTGGTTCGCGAAGCCGACAATGTGGTAGCGAGCCGCGTGCTGCATCTGCGCCGCTCGGGCGCGGCCGCTGGTTTGCCCCGCGAGGACACGCTCGAACTCGGCATCGGTAATGGTCGTGGGAGGAATTTTTGGATCAACCCCACGCGCTGACACGTGCGCGTTGATCAACGCCTTTACTTTCTCCGCCACACCGAGCAGGTTCAACGCCGGGTCGCGATATAGGTTAGCCGCCACCTTGTTGATGAAGCCGAGGAGCTTGGCATCGCGGAAGACGTCACCTGACACTTCGGGGCGATGCTCCAGCATATTTAGGGTCTCGTAGAACATGCGCAACCTGTTCATGAAGTCAGCACGTATTTTTAGATCTTCGAGCAACTCCACACACGCCTCGACCTGGCCTTGCAGATCGGTGATGCCACGGTCCGTGAAGACGGCCACGGCTCGGGCCCGCCGGTCGAGCAGCTTCGGGAGTTCGACGCTGATGTCGATGAGTGCGCCCTTGGTGTCCTCGCCATCGTAGTCCTGCAATGCCTCATTGAGATGCCGCGCGACACCGATGTAGTCCACGACATAGCCGCACTTTTTCGGGCCATGGGTGCGGTTCACGCGCGCGATGGCTTGCAGCAAGTCGTGCGCCACGATCTTGCGGTCGAGGTACAGCACTTGCTCCACCGGCGCGTCGAACCCGGTGATGAGCATGTTGTTAACGACCAGAATGGACAGCGGGTCTGTCCTATCGGTCTTGTTCAAGGAGAAAGGTCTCTTGAAGCGCTTGATGCGCTCCTCCTGCCTGGCTTTATCAGCCCAGTCCCACCACGACTCCGGGTCGTTATGGTCGCCAGAGATCACTGCGGCGACCTCCAGCGCGCGGAGCCTGGCAAGTTCGCCGTAGGTGTGCACCAGGAAGCGCGTATGTGCATCGAGTTGCTCGATCTCGTTTTCTGGAAGCGCGAGCAGTGCGGGAGGCAGTGCTGCCAGCTCGGTGATCAGGTGCTGCCGGGCTTGCTCCAGCTTTTCCTGATACGTCACTGCGGCTTGCCGACTGGTCGCGACGACCTGGGCCTTAAAACCCTCCGACAGCACCACACTGACGTAGTGCTGCAGCATGTCCCGTGCTTTCTGCTCGATCAGCAGCGGGGCCTCTAAGACATCGCCCTCGGTCGCATATTTTGCCTTGATCACCGCCAGCTCATCCGGTGTGTAGTCGCGGAACATGTCCTCGAAGAGCTGGTTCAGCCCCGGTGCGTCCTTCACCAGGCCGTCTGCCGTGCGGCCCTCGTAGAGAATTGGCACTGTCGCCCCGTCGAGTTCGGCGTCCTGCAAGAGGTATTTGTCGATGAACTCACCGAAGATCTCACGTGTCTCGGTCTTCTCCTTTCGCAAAATGGGCGTCCCGGTGAAGCCGATGATGGCGGCGTTGGGCAGTGCCTGGCGCAGGTTGCGGTGCAAGGTGCGCGTATGCGAGCGATGGGCTTCGTCCACGAGGACGAGGATGTCCTCTGACTCGTTCAGCACCGGGAATTCCTCGAAATGGATATTTTCCTCGAAGGTGATGGTCCTCTCGACCACACGCGCTTCTTTACCGGGCGTCTTCTCCTGGCGCACGATGGTCATCGCCACTGTCTCAGTGCTGTCCCGCTGCGCCCCATCCTGATACTTTTGCAGCATTGCGAAGACGATGTCCGGCGTGCTCTCCCGCAGGATACGCTGCGTGCGGGCAGTAGGTGATTCGCGGCGCGCCGTGTCGTTCTCGTTAGGCCGGAGTGTCTCGCCACTCAAGCGCGCCGTGTCGCGCAACTGCCCTTCGAGGTCGGTGCGGTCGGTCACCACCACGACTTTGAAGCTTTTCAGGTGTGGCATCAGGCGCATCTTGCGTACCAGGAAGACCATGCTGAGGCTCTTCCCGGAGCCCTGCGTGTGCCAGATAATGCCACCACGCTCATCGCGCTCCGCTCCCTGCCTGCGGGTGTGGCCTTCCTGCAAGCGCATCACCGCCTTATGCACAGCGCGGAACTGCTGATAGCGCGTCACCACCTTGCGCGTCTTGCCGTCCACCTGCTGGAAGAGCGTAAAATTACGCATCAGATCAAGCAAGTGTGCCGGACGCAACATGCCAGCTACCAGCATCTGCTGGCTGTGCAGATGCGCACCGCCGGGCAGCCCTGGCGGGCGTTGCTCGGCGTTGCGGAAGAAGAGCGGCGTACCCAACCGTTCGGTCTGTTCTGGCCCTATCATGGCCAGTTCGTGCGCTGCTTCCTCCTGCTCGGGCGCCGCTGGCAACACGCCCAGATCTTCAGCCACTGTGCTCATGGGCACCGGGCTGGTGTCGGCCCATTCTAGATACGCCTCTGGCGGCGTTCCAATGGTGGCAGCACGAGCCTCAAAGAAGTTGCTGGCGATCAGGAGCTGGTTGGTGTGGAACAGGCGTTCCACCCCTTCGTTCTCGGTGTAGAGCGTAGGTAAAAGTTCGCGGCGCTGATTTGAGTAGCGCAGGAGCTGGTTGATGGCCTCCTGCAACGGATTCTGGATGCCCGGGCTCTTGAACTCCGCCACCACCAGTGGGATGCCGTTCACAAACAGCACCGCATCCGGGATGACATGCCCGCGCCCACTGGTCAGCTCCACCTTGAACTGATTAATGACGAGGAAATCGTTGTTTGCCGGGTTCTCGAAGTCGATGAACCGCACTGGCTGCTGACGGCCATGTTGCCAGTCGGGCAGGCCATCGGCAACCGTACCCTTGAGCAGCAGCTCTGTTGCTGACTGGTTGATCTCCATCAGCCGATGCCCCGCTGCCTGCTCCAGGTCGCGAATGGCACGGGCGATGCGCGCCTCGTCGAGCCACGGCTGGCCATCATGGAGATTGAGCCTGCGCAGGGCCGCTGCTAACCGCTCCTTCAGCAGCACCTCACGAAAGCTCCCCCGCTCAGTGAAGTCGGGAACGTCGGTGTCGCCCTCCAGCCACTGCCAGCCCATGGTCTGGAGCTGGGCACAGAAGGGCTTCTCAACGAGGTCGTATTCCCACTGGATTTTCATGGCGCGAGTCGTACCGCTGGTTACTGACGGCACTTCAGGGGCACTTGTCGTCTGTCGGCTGCGTTGCAGTAGCGTATC
>Ga0081455_10003329_pt1 | contig 18535 bp, 22 predicted proteins | sample TabmetS3T2R1_FD_70207 | JGI IMG/M metagenome (GOLD analysis project Ga0081455, IMG submission 70207) | Tabebuia heterophylla rhizosphere microbial communities from the University of Puerto Rico - S3T2R1 | ecosystem: Host-associated > Plants > Roots > Rhizosphere ... | reverse complement strand
GCCCACCATGACTGCGTCTGCGCCACAAGCGAGTGCCTTGCAGACATCGCCGCCCTTGCTCATACCGCCGTCAGTAATAATCGGCACAAACCGCGATGTTTTTTTGAAGTACGCGTCGCGCGCTGCAGCGCAATCGACCGTGGCCGTCACTTGTGGAACCCCGAGTCCAAGCACACCGCGTGAAGTGCAAGCGGCTCCAGGCCCGACACCAACCAAAACCGCAGCCGGCCCGCACTCCATTATCTCGAGAGTCACGTCGTACCCGACTGTATTTCCTACGATCACCGGGATGCGCATCTCGCGGCAAAATTTTTCAAGATCGAGCGACTTGTACTCCGACGAAATGTGGCGGACAGTGGAAACCGTGCTCTGGACGACGAAAACGTCGGCGCCAGCTTCCTGCGCGATTCGGCCAAACTCCGCTGCGCGCTGAGGAATAGAACTCACCGCAGCTACAACACCGGCGTCTTTGATCTGGCGCACACGCGCCGCAATGAGATCCTGCTGGATAGGTTCCTGATAAATTCGCTGCAGCAATGCAGTAATCTCTGATTTACTTGCTTCGACGATCTTTTGCAGAACCTCCTGCGGGTTCTTATAGCGCGTTTGCACTCCTTCCAAATTCAAAACGGCAAGCCCGCCGAGTTTGTTCATGGCGATGGCGAAACCGACATCGACGACTCCATCCATCGCGCTGGCGAGGATCGGAATCTTCAACTCAAGCGGTTCCGCTGCTTTGCGCGGCAACCTAAATGTGATGTCCACTTCGTTCGGGTTGATTGTCACGCGTCCGGGCACAAGCGCGATCTCGTCGAAACCATAAGTCACGCGAGCTTTGCGGTTTCGGCCTATCCACATTCCCATGTTAAATGTTCTCCATCCTGAATCGTTCGTTTAAACTTCCGCAGTGTGGGCACCGAGGAAGCAGCGCATCCGTGCGATCCTCATATTCGAATGCGCAAATCACGCAACGCAACCGGTGCCGAAGAGACCGTCGCTCTCGCCGCCGACGGTTCCATTCTCCCACTATCCAGAATAGAAACACTGCCGCAAGAAAAAGCAGCAGATAAATCGTGACAAGGGTAGCAAGACTGACGCGAATCACGGCGTGACCCCAAAAGCATTCGGCGGTGCTTGCTGCGGGCGCGCGACGTCGCTACCCCATTGAATTGTGGCCATACCCCAAACGAGAGAAGAGCCGGGTTTGGTGCCGGTTTGTGTGTTTTGCGGGAAACGGCTACGGACGACGTGTAAGCGCGCTTGTTCATCCAGGGCTGGATCACCTGATGAGTTGATCGGAAAACAGTAGCGAATTTCACCCAACTCGCTCAGCGCCACGCGAAACCGAAGTGTTTCAGGTGTCTCTTCGGCTGACGTCGCGAAGCCGGATTGTGGCACGGTCGGAGTTCCAAACTGATCGAGTTCCTTGGAAAAAGAAATGTAAGTCCTGGCGGTGCCTCCGGCGGAAACCGTCTTTCGGGCGACCGGATGTACGGCACCTGGGGGCCGGGAACTCGGAATCCTCAGATCCGGCTTCAACGGTGGCGGTTCCTTGAGGATTGGTCCTCGCGTGGAATAGGACGGCAGATGCGCAGTCTTTGGCAGGGCACCGAGCCTTGTTCCCGGGGGCGGATGAGTTGTGAAAGTAACCGCAGGATCTTCTGCATCAATCCAACGAAGCAGCGTGCGGCCATCTTCGGACTCGGGCGGCACAAATGTGACGCGGGCCGGCGGCGGCAGAAGCGCTACCGGAGTAGGATAAACAATTTGGAACACATAAAAGCACAGAGCGTGGGCCAGCAGCGACAGCACGAGAAAAGCCGCCAGCATCGTCCTTCGTCGTCGAGGCGAATCCCAGCTGAAGACAAGCGGTTCGGCTGCGATCTCAGAGGCAAGGTTATTCATCGTGGCGGAGTTGCAGCCAGCGCAACCGACGTGATGCCATGTTCGAGCGCAGCGTTTGTCACTACCGCGACGGTTTCGTAAGAAGCAGAACGGTCAGCCTTGATGATGATGGATTGGTCCTTGCGCTTAGCCGTATCGAGTAACGACCCAAGCTGCTCGATGGTAACTCGCTGGTCTTGAAAATAGATCGCGGGAACTGCCCCGCCCGTAATACTGATGATTTGTTGGTTGCTCTGCGGACCGAGCGTAAAACGCGAGAAGGGCATCGAGATTGAAATGCCTTGTTGCAGGATGAAATTCGAACTCAGCAAGAGAAAAAAAGTGAGCAGGAAAGCAAGATCGACAAGCCCAATCAGCAAGAGCCACCCGAAATTATAGTTTGTTGTTCGGCTGAGTTTCACGACTAAATACTTTAACTTTCTCCGGCTTCACCGACCCAATTAGATGAAGCCGTTCGCCCTTAAATGTCCTGCCGTGCTTCAATCTCACGAACCGTCTCATCAGGTTGTTGGAAACTGATGATGCCGCTAATCGGACGGCTTTCGGTCAACATGTGGACAATCTCAATGCCTGCGCGCTCCATATCATGCATTATGGTATTTACGCGGGACGAAAGATAACTATAAGCGACAAATGTCGGTGTTGCTACAACGAGTCCAGCCGCAGTCGTCAGCAAACTTTTGTAAACGCCGCCGGAAAGCTCCGTCACTGTCGCATAACCGCCGCTTGAGGCGATCGTTCCGAAAGCGTCGATCATCCCTGCCACGGTCCCAAGCAGCCCGAGCAAAGGCGTCAGGAATGCAATGGTAGCAAGCACAGGAAGAAACCGCTCCAGTTTCGGTACTTCCAGTTGCGCGCCTTCCTGCACAATGTCGCGTAGTTCCGCTCGAGGTGCATCGTGCCGGATAATCGCGGCATGAATCACTCGCGCCACCGGACCCGGCGTGCCGGCAGACTCGTGCAAAGCCTCAGCGAAATTGCGACGACGGATTAGGTTCGACAGTCCTTTCAGGAACTCGCCTACATGGATAGTGGCGCGATGAAAATAAAAGAGGCGTTCCGCAAAAACAGCAATTGAGATAATGCTGCAGGCCAGAATCGGCCACATCAATAATCCGCCCTTTTGGATGTAATCAATCACGCCGAGTTTTGTACCTCTCTTTGCGCGCTGTGGCAAGGGACTTTCGATGTTGGGCTTGTCACACTGTGTTTAAGATTTTGCCCCGGTATAAATTGTGACGATCCCTCCGGTCAAACGTTCAAAGCTTGGAGAGACGTAACCGGTTCGCCGCATCAATTCACACATTGCGTTGCCACTCGGAAACTCCTCGATTGAATCACCGAGGTAGTCATAGGCGCTTTTCTTTCGCGTTAGCAACGAGCCAAGGAATGGCAAACAGCGATGCAGATAAAAGCGATAAGCTGCGCGCAAGATCGGTATTGTCGGCAATGAGAACTCTAGCACGAGCAGGTGACCCCTTGCATTAAGCACACGCCACATTTCAGTAAGTGCGGCCGAGAAATTTTCCACGTTGCGCAAACCGAAGGCAATGGTGACGCAGTCAAATGAGGCATCATCAAACGGGAGTTTCATCGCATCGGCCAATACCACTCGCCGCACACCTTTACGCCTCGCAAGTTCCAGCATTTCCGGCAGAAAATCGACACCGGTCAGTTCCGCGTTCGGCAGTTTCTTTTGCATGGCCAGCGCCAGATCTCCCGTGCCAGTTGCAAGATCAAGAATCGTATGCGGGTGCCAGCCCTCAACGACCTCAGCCGCGCGCGCTCGCCAGTAGAAATCGATGCCGCAACTCAGCACGTGGTTTGCGAGATCATAGCGCCTCGCAATCGACCCGAACATTTCCCGAACGTGCGCAGGTTTGGTCCTCATCTCAGCGTCCGTTGGAACGCCAGCACGCGTTTGTTAAGGCGCCTGACTTGTGACTCATGGCATAGCTAACGAACTAACACTGAGGAACAAGGCCGGGAACTTGCCATAAAATTACTAATTGCCATATGCAACAACTACGGCTATCTACCGGCATGGACATATCTGTTAAAGATCTACAGGAAGCGATCTCAATTCGCCAGCAAATCGATAATCTGCAACAACGCCTTTCCTCTCTTTTGCGAGGTGCACCTCAAAGGCCGATCGGTCCCACCGCGCGCGGACGCTACTTCTCGCCTGCCACAAGAGCGAAGCTTGCGGCAGCCGCTAGAGCTCGTTGGGCAAGGACCCGAGGCACTGGAGGAGCAGCTCCTGCCAAGAGCAAAGGCCAGCTCACACCGGCCGGCCGAAGGAAGCTCTCTCAGCTAATGAAAGCGCGCTGGGCAGCCAGAAGGAAAGCGGGAGGAACACAAAGGCTCATGAGGCGTGGGAAAAAGGGCGGGCTCACCCCTGCCGGCCGAAGGCGGCTTTCAGAGCTAATGAAGGCGCGCTGGGCAGCCAGAAGGAAATCTGGCGCGAGATAAGCAACCGCTAGTCGCTACAGTATCGAGCAGTTCGCGATAGACCTTCAAAAGGTCAGTTGCACGATTAGACTAACTGCTCGCGAGAGGACTCGAACCTCCACGGGTTGCCCCATACGGTCCTGAGCCGTACGCGTCTGCCAGTTCCGCCACGCGAGCAAAACAGCGGGCCTTACAATGCGAGGGTGGTGCTGTGCCTGCAAGCTGAAATCGAAGGGATTCCCGGGGTAACTCACCCGGCCCGTTTCTTGCGAGCGCGTACCTCTAATTGATGCGCTTTGCGCACCTGTCCTAGGGAACGTAAAAGATCGGCATAATTGGACACCACAATGTCGTAATCTTTTGAAGGTTTATCCTCGATTTGTTCCCAACTCTTGAGCGAGGATTGATAGAGCTCCGCAGCCTTCGCATAATCGCCACGCGAATGATAGACCACTGCCAGATTGCACTTCGACTGCGCAATGTCGGCGATTGGACCCGGTTGTAGGCCCTCCCTGATCGCCAACGCCCGAAGATGTAATTTCTCGGCCTCGGTATATCGGCGTTCGTTGGTGTAGAATACCGCCAGATTGTTCAGCACCGATGCAACATCAGCGTGGTCAGGCCCGAGTTGCTTCTCATAAATTTCCAAGGCGCGCAGGTAACACGGTTCGGCTGCCTTTTGCCGGCCCGACTTGCGCAGAATCAGCGCAACATTGTTCAGCATTGTTCCGATATCTGAGTAGGGCACGTCTTCGAGCTCGCTTCCAGAAGCTATTGCTTTCTGGTAAAAATCGATTGCTTCTTCGGACTGACCAAGACTATCGAAGAGCAAGGCTAATCGTCGTGCCGAGCGGTAGATGGCGCGGTGGTCTGGCGGGTTTCCCTTTTCAAGGATCGCGTGCGCCTTCAGCAAATATGCTTCAGCTCCACTGTGATCCCCCTTTTGTTCGAGCAGTTGGCCTAGTTTCTCAAAACTCGTGGCGAGTGCTGTTTGGTTCCCTTTGAATGCGCGCCTAGCAACTTCAAGCGCCGTCTCAGCGACCCGAATTGCCTGAGGCAGGCGGTTCGTCGCGCGCAGATTGTCGAGCTTCTCGTTGAGGATGGCCCACAGCTTCTCTTCGCCTTTCATTTCACCAGCCCTCGCTTAGTTGAGTAACTAAACGGGTGGCGAGGTCCTCGGTGGCCAGCGGCAAAGCCTGTCGTTCGTCTGTTGTTACATCGCTGCTGACGAAGAAACTGGTCGTACCGGTTACTTCGCCGGGACCGGCCAGCTTTTTGCCGTCTCGTGTAGTGAGCGAGTATTTTAGGCTTAGCGCGAGGTTAAATTCCGTCGTGGCCAGCACATTCCCGCGCACTGAGCGCGCCGGCAGCCGGTTGATACGAGATATCTCTCCACTCAAGGTGGCGTCTGCTTTGTCGTCGCTTGTAATTTGAAACGTGCCATCCTGTTGGAATTGCTTGATCACCGTATCGGTCACTAGAACTTCGACGTGCGGCACGAGTGTGCGATTTTTGAACGTCGGCACGGCAATGGTATGAACGTCCTGCAGATAGTAGGGCTTTACCGGCCCGACGTGATATCCAAGGCAGCCGGAAATCGCGAAGCAAAGGATTGTCGCAAGTGAGGCTTTCAAGGCGCCGGTAAGGCGGACTCTTCGGGGGAGGACGATGCTGCGGGAGCGCTCGAAGGATCGGTGCTTATGCTCGTGCCTGGAAGAGGTGAAACCGGTGCAGGCGCAGTAGTGGTATCCGGAGCGAGCGAAGCCGGCGGCGGAAGCGAGCTATCCCCGTCGGACACCGGCAGGGGCGCTTCGTTATTCGGCCCACTTGGCCTGGCCGATCCATTTCCGGCAGTTCCAGCTTTGGGCGCTTCGGCTTTTTTCTTTGCGTTCTGTGAAATCGGTATGGCCGGCTGCAGCGCAGCGTCGCCGAATTTGGCGCGCAATTGATCGATTCGTTTCTTAGCCTCGTTGCTTTCCTCGGATCCGGGCTGCTGCCGAATCACTTCGTTGTAGTATATGACCGCAGCACGATAATATTTTTGTTTGTCGTAAAATTTTGCGACTTTAAAAGAATTGTTTGTCTGCTTGTGCTCAAGAATGTCGAGATCCTTGCGTGCCTGCGCTGCTTTCTCGCTCTTGGGATAGTGGAAGAGAAAATCCTGGAAAGCCGTTTTCGCATTGGCTGCTGCGGCGGCGTCATTTGTGCCTAACTGCGAAGCCGTAAACCAGATGTAGCCGAGTTGATATTGAGCATCAACGGCTATTGGCTCGTTTGGGAACTTGTCCACCACGGCCTGATAAGCCTGGATCGCGGCATCGTTCGCTCCCTGCTTCTCGCGCGCAAGGCCAATGTCAAACTGCGCTCGCGCCGTGTATCTTCCATACGGCGCCGTGCGGACAACGTTCGCGAAAATAGTCACCGCACGATCCAATGCAGATGCCACCGGAATCCCCAGGACCCTCAATTTTTTCCCATTCAGATAAATTTCACCGATGCGGAATTGCCCCTCAATGGCATCATCAAAATGCGCGCTGCTCGGATATCTTTCGACCAACTGGAGATACGAATCGGCCGCCGGAGTGTAAAGACGCACCTGTTCCTGTAATTGAGCGGCACGATAAAGAGCGGTGGGAGCCAGCGCGTCTTTCGGGTAACGTTTTACCAAGCTCTTGTAGGCCCTAATTGCGCGTTTATTGTCGCCATCCTTTTCCGCCTTCTGTCCGATCTCATACAACTCCGCCGCGTCCCCGCTCATTTCTTCTTCACCGGGAGCCACGTATTTCGCTTTTTTACCCGGTTGAAATATGATGGAACCAATGCCCTCGTGGGGTAAAAGGAACAGCGTGACAGCAACAAATAAAAAGGCGCGAATGACCAGTTGCATCCAGGTGTGGGAGGGTAGTTGAGTTATCCCAGTCGTCAAGTTTTCAGCGCAGTCTCCTCCCCCATGTGACAACTTTTCCGACGGACAAAACCGAATACTTTCTTGATTCCATTTGAACCTGCTCGACCAGAAAAAAATGCGGATTGGCTCGTGCGCGTGGAGCTTCGACGACTGGCGCGGTGTCTTCTATCCGCATGATTTGCCAGAGTCTCACTGGCTCGAATTTTATTCCGGCCATTTCTCGGCCGTCGAAGTGGATTCTACATTTCACGCTGCGCCTACCGAAGCAACGGTTCGTCGCTGGGCCGAAGCGACTCCCGCCAGCTTTCGGTTTACCTGCAAGCTCCCCCGTCAGATCACCCACATTTGCCGTCTTCGAGATTGCGCAGCAGAGCTAATTTCGTTTCTGGGCACAATCGAACTACTTGGGCCAAAGCTCCAGGTCATCCTGGTTCAGCTCCCGCCTTCGCTAACGCCAAGAGACGGTAAACACGCGCTGCGCAAATTCCTCGTTCAACTGCCGCGGGATTTCCGGTTTGCCGTCGAGTTTCGCCACCCGGGCTGGCATCGCCCGCAGTTTATCCGGCTAGTGGAAAAGTACCGTGTCTGCTGGGTCTGGGCCGATACAACTCCGCTCAACGAGCGAAACCTTGCGCCCTTTGAATTTCTACCGTGCACCACTGATTTTCTTTACCTTCGCTTGCTTGGCGATTACGCAACTAAATTCGACGTCGATGGCGGTCACATTCATCGTTACGAAAAATTACTTTGGAAACGCGAAGCCGCGTTGGAAAGTTGGTCGCTGAAAATTCAGCGGCATCTTGCAGACGTACGCAGTGTCTGGGCATTTGCCGGCAATCATTTTGAAGGGTTTGCACCCGAGACATGCCAACGTCTCGCCCAGCGTTTGGGCTTCGATTTGCCGCTGCCGCCGGAAACAGAACAGGCGTTTTCTGCAGAGAGCCAATCGCAGCTCGATCTACAGTTGTAGCGGCACTTCGGCACGTTTGTGCTTTTCAAAAATGCAAACCTGGCGAATGCCGATTTCGGCCATCTTGTGCGCGAGGTTCGTAAAATTTTCGCCAAGTTGGACGTGTGAATGCGCATCGGAGGCGGTCGTAAATGGAATCCCCTTCTCCATCGCCAATTCGATGATTGAATCTCCAGGATAGAGTTCGTTCACTGGTTTACGCCAACCGGCGGTGGAAAGCTCAATCGCAAGATTGCGCGCACGAATAAATTCAAGTGTCTCATTAACTAACGAGCCGATGCCTGCCGTCGGACGATGTCCATGAATTTTGATCAAATCCAAGTGGGCAAGAGAATCGACTAAGCCGGTAGCAATTAGTTCGCGAAGACGCCGAAAGTAATCGGCGTACATCTCATCGATGTTCCTGCCCTCGAATTGCGCCGCGCCATCCGGTACGCTGTCGAACATCTGATCGACGCGCTCGAGGAAATGCACCGAGCCGAGAACGAAATCCAGATTGTCCCAGTTTTTTTCGATCCATGTGCGACCAGCTGGTGAATGGACAGGATCGTTATCCAGCTCGACTCCGGCACGAATTTGCAAATCGGGATTTCGTTCCCGCAACCGATCGATCTCATCAAAATCGATTCCGGCATGGTAACGATCGTGATCGGTGAAAGCGATATCGTCTAACCGTAATCTCCGCGCCGAATCCGCCCAGGGCTGCAGCAATCGCTGGGTGTATCGCTGCACACGATGTCCTTGCGGGTGCGTGTGGTAGTCAGAGAAGAGCACGGATGGAAGTTGGATTATTGAGTATTGGAACTGCTTTAGACAGTATTTCTCCAAAACTCCATCATCCAGCACCTCTGGTTAGGGCACCGCCAGGAACTTTTCCCGAATGCGCAACTCCAGAAATTGAGGAAAGAAAACCTCGGCGATGAAAACTTTGTTCGGCGTAAGCTCACGAGTCGATATTGTTTCGTTGTACTCGATCCGCTCGGACGGGTTAATTAGAATTGTCGCAGGTTTTTCAGCGATCGCGTGATTCTCAGACCACTTTGTCAGGACCTCGCCCGCGGAATTCATGAGATAGATTTCAATGCGCTGACTTGTCGGAAAGTCGAGAGTTACCGGGCGTTTGGACAGATTTGCCAGCGTCACTTTTACGCTGAGCTGACGGACTTCAGATAGCTTCACGGTTTGGGGAGTGATTTGAAGGTCGAGAGCGAGCCCACGCAGACGTGGATCTTTGTATTGCGGAACGACGTTTGGAGAAAACGGATGAAGAATGCGGCTCAACCAACCTCGTTTTCGCCCCGGCATGGGCGTGGGCGTAACGTCCTGGCCGAAGATTGCCCCGGCCACAAAAACTGTCAGAACGAGCAAAACAAGGCTGCGCTTCATGAGCCGCTGAACAGCCCCGAAACTTTTCTGGGTTGCAAAATTGGTGTCAAACCCTTTATGAACTCGCGAATGTTCTCGCAGTCAATCGGCATGAGAACTCTCTGTGTGTTCGTATTTTGTCTGGTTTTTGCGCTGATTGGTGCGGCGAAACAACGACACTGCACGTTTCGCGTACATGCGCAAGCGAACCCTCGGGATACGGATGTGTTCTCAATGCCCGCCCGCGCGACGTCTTCCGGGAAAGAGATTGCCATTCAAAAACTGCCTTGGATTACCGAGCACGATGTCATGGCCTTTTCTCCGTATCCAGCTCAGAACGGAACGTTCGGCGCATTGTTTCAGCTGGACGACCACGGGCGCGTCGTGCTCGATACCTTAAGCGTCGAGCGCCGCGGCGGCTATCTCTTTGTATTCATCAACGGCCGAATGATAACCGAACTGCAGATCGACAAGCGAGTGTCGGACGGCAAGATTTACATTCCGTCCGGACTAACTGCCGCTGATATTGAGCTAATGAAAAAACAGTGGCCGTTGATCGGGCAAAGAAGGCGCTAAGCGGTTTCATCGTCCATGCGACTATTGTTCGCCGGAGTTGGTTTGGCTCTACTTTTCGCTGCTCCGATGTCAATTCAGACGGCACAAAATCAGGAACTCGATCTTGTTCTGCCGACAGACAATGATGCCCTTTTTTCGGGAGACGGCCCCGCTTTTTATCAATACGTCGACCGGGACTACGACGGCGTGAAATCTGCACCATGGGAGGGCGGCCAATACGGCTTTGTTCGCGATCCGAAAAGCATTGCCGGAGGCGTCGTTTACACCCGCTTTCACGAAGGAATTGACATTCGGTCCATCCATCGCGATGCAAATGGGGAGCCCCTCGACGAAGTGCGCGCCATTGCTAATGGCCGGGTCGTGCACGTCAATCCCGTGCCTGGTTATTCAAATTACGGGAAATACATCGTAATCGAGCATCGGTGGGACGGCTCGAACTATTATAGTCTGTACGGACACCTCAGCTCGATGGCGGTGCAGCCCGGGGAGACGGTGACGCGCGGTCAACGTATCGCGGTGATGGGTTACACCGGAACGGGCATAAATCGTGAACGCGCACATTTGCATCTGGAATTGTGCCTGATGTTCAGTCGCCAATTCGAAGCCTGGTACAACACATTTTTTAGGAACGATCCCAATCGCCATGGCCTCTACAACGGGATGAATCTTGCCGGTCTCGACGTGGCGCGCCTCTATTTGGCGCTCGGAAAGAATCCGGCACTCACCATCCCCGAATTTCTCACCGGTGAAGAAACATTCTATAAGGTCACGTTGCCGAAGGCGCGGCACTTCGATTTGCCAGCACTGTATCCCTGGATGCTTGCAGCGGGAAAACGAAGTGGATCGTCATGGGAAATTTCGTTCGCGCGTTCCGGTGTTCCCTTGAAAATCGAACCAACCGACAGACGCGTAGCGCAGCCCGAGGTAAGCCATGTAAAAAATAGTACGGTGGAGTGTTCCTATCTCACTCGCGACGTAGTTTCTGGCCGAGGAGCAAACGCGTATCTTACGGGGTATGGCGCGCAGTTGATGCGCCTGCTGATCTGGCCGAATTAAAGCGCCGAAAGTTTCAACACGATGTCGGCGTCTCTTGCGCAACGGCAACGCCGTGCGGGATTGCGCCTTGCACAAAACTAAGACATTCGACAGCGCCGCTCGGCTTCCCCGGCAGAGCGATCACTAGAGCCTGATCGACGACTGCGGCCAGGTTGCGTGAGAGAATGGCGTTGGGCGTAATCTTCATCGATTCGGCGCGCATCACTTCTCCGAATCCCGGCAATTCTACTCGCATGATGGCACGAATCGCTTCCGGGGTAATATCACGAAGGCCGATACCCGTGCCACCCGTCGTCAGAACCAGGGCACAGCCTTGCCTGGCAAACGATCGAATTGTTTCCTGAATTCTGGCCATCTCGTCCGGCACGATCGCTTCCGCTAGAACGTGCCAACCAACCTTTTGCGCGACTTGTTTCAAGGCTGGACCGCCCAAGTCCTCGTAATCACCCGCGCTGGCGCGATCAGAAATCGTGATGATACCAACGGTTACGTGATTAGAGTGTTGGAGTGCTGGAGTATTGGAGGGCTGATTATCTTTCATTGCTCCCTTACTCCACTACTCCATCCCCGGATTACTCCGCCAGGCGCACGCTCTTTGGTTTTTTGAATTAAGCGCACTCCGCTGATGATCATGTCTTTGTCCACCGCCTTGCACATGTCGTAAATCGTGAGCAACGCAACCGTGACGCCGACCAGTGCTTCCATCTCGACTCCTGTTTGCGCAATCGTCTGCGCAATGCATTTCACTTCCGCGCCGTCCGGTGATGCCACGATCTCGATGTTTACTTGGCCGAGCGGCAGAGTGTGGCAGAGCGGAATGAGTTGCGCGGCTTGCTTGGCAGCCTGAATTCCAGCAACGCGCGCGGTCGCGAACACATTGCCTTTGGCGATTTGATCTCTTGCGATCAGATCGAGCGTTTCCCGCTGGAGCCGAATCTTTCCGCGTGCCGCCGCTCTTCGTTTGCTGAGGGGCTTATTGGAAACGTCGACCATTTGGGCACGACCATCGCCACCGATGTGAGTGAGTTTCTTGATTTCTGCCCTCTTTGTCATTCTGGACGAAGCGAAGAATCTCTGATCATTCTTTTCGTGAGTGCGAGCTAACAAATCAAAGATGTTTCGCTTCGCTCAACATGACAGGAAGGACAGGGTCATCTTCACCCGCCAATTGCAATCATCTTGCGATTGGGCTGGTAATTGTTTCGAAAATTGTGTTCCCGGGGCTTTCGGTCGACGACATTGAGGAAAAACTGCTTTAGTTGTTCATCGCTCGCCCCCGCTCGCAGCGTTCCCATGATGTCAAATTCCAAATAGCTGCCAAGACATGGGCGCAACTTTCCATCGCACGTGAGTCGCAGCTTGTTGCAATTCTCGCAGAAATGCATGTTCGTCATCGCACCGATGAAACCTATGCGCTGTGCGCGTCCCGGAATTTGATAGTAAATGGCTGGACCATTCGTTCGAAACGTCGTCTCCGGAATCAGATTCCCGTGGGCAGACTCGACTAGCCGCTTCGCTTCGCGCACCGACATGAAATTGTTCTCGTTAAGGACTTCCGTGGTGCTCACCGGCATCAATTCGATAAACCGAAGCAGAAGATTTCGCGCTGCGGCGAACTCGATTAGCGGCAGGAGTTGATCTTCATTGCGGCCCCGCATCAGGACCGCGTTGAGTTTGATCTGATCGAATTTTGCAGCGATCGCCGCGTCAATTCCATCAAACACCCGTGCGTGGAAATCTCGACCCGTGATCTGCGAATAAGCTCTGGCATCGAGCGTATCGAGTGAAATATTCACCGAGTGCACACCGGCGTCGCGGAGCGCTTGCGCCACGGTCCTCGCAGGGGTGATTTCGCGTGCGAGCAACGTCCCGTTCGTCGAAAGACCGATGCTCGTTATGCCCGGAATTTCAGGAACTTGCCTAACGAAATCGATTATACCGCGACGCGTCAGCGGTTCACCACCAGTGATTCGCACTTTCGAGACGCCAAGCTCGGCCGCGATGCGAATGAGCCGCAGAGTTTCTTCGTACGTCAAAATTTCATGGCGCGGCAACCACTCCTGCAATTCCTGCGGCATGCAATAGCTGCAGCGCTCGTTGCAGCGATCCGTGATCGAGACGCGCAGATAGGAAATCCGATGGCCGTAACGATCCTGCATCTCCAGACGTTACGAGCGACGAGGTGGCGAATCAACCAGCCGCATCGATTGACTCGATATAGCTGAGACGTATGATCGTCACACTATGCAGCGTCGAGTTTTATTCTTCGCGCTGCCATTCGGGATAACAGCTACGGCACTGATTCTCTTTGGTTGTGCAACTACGCAGTCGCGCATTTCGCAACATCCGGAAATGTATCAACACCTCTCGGCGAGAGACCAAGCACTGGTAAGTCAGGGACAGATTCGTGCAGGTATGACGATGGACGCGGTGTGGCTGGCCTGGGGCACACCCGATCAAAAGATTCCAGACAATATGGGTGACCGTCCCACCGAAACGTGGCTCTATTTACGTTATCAAACACCTCCCAGCTACGGTGCCCCGTATTACTACGGACCATTCGATTGGTCGTATATCCCGCCAAAGTTCCCTTACGCCTCAAAAGGCGCCACTTTTTCAAACGGCAGGGTTGTATTTTTTCAATACGTGCCGCCACCGCCGCCGCTGTAGCGCCATACAGCCCGTTACTTTGACCCGGCGCTGCCGTGAAGTTGCGGTTCAACGCACGGTTTGACTTGCCAAATTGCTGGTCGGTATGATTTCCTCACGGCATGAAGCGTTCGTTTTTCGTTCGCGCATCGACGCTTCGCCTTGCGGCCGCCGCGATCGTCTTCACCGGTTGTTCAACGCCACAAACGCGAATTTCCGACCATCCAGACCTTTACCAGAGTCTTTCACAAAGGGACCAAGCGCTCGTAAGTCAGGGACAAATTCGCATCGGTATGTCACGAACCGCCGTGTGGCTGGCATGGGGTTCGCCTGATCGAAAAATTGTGGGCAACATGGGCGGCGGGCCGACGGAGACGTGGCTCTACATTTATTACGCGACGTATTATCCGCCGTATGCACCGTGGGGACCCTGGGGTTACTTCGGGGATCCTTTCTACGATCCATTCTATTATTCGTACATCCCGCCAAGTATCCCCTACCCCAGCAAGGTGGTCACCTTCGCCCGCGGCAAGGTCGCATCCTTCCAATACGTGGCATCGCAGCCCTAGAGCGCATCAAAAATCCTGTCGCATTGCGGCGCGCGACGGATGAGTATTCAAGCGGGTCTGATCCATGGCTTACCGCTCATTTCGACAGTTTCTCGATGCTCTTGAACGAGCGGGAGAGCTGAAGCGTGTCGCAATCCCGGTCGACACCGAACTGCCGATTGCCGAATGGGCAGACCGCGAGATGAAGTCGCCCGGCGGCGGAAAAGCTCTGTTGTTCGAGCAACCGATTGTCGATGGAAAACAATCGGAATTCCCGGTCGCAATTAACACCATGGGATCGCGCCGCCGAATGGCCATGGCGTTACAGGTTTCCGAGATTGAAGATGTCGCGCGTGAAATTCAGCTCATTCTGAAAGCAAAACCGCCCACCGATCTGCGTGAAGGATGGAATTTACTTAAACAAGGAATTCATCTGCTGCATGCCCGGCCGAAATCGGTGCGTGACGCGCCGTGCCAGGAAGTCGTTCATAACATCAACCGAGGCGACGGTTTTTCGTTGCGCGATCTACCCATCCTCAAATGCTGGCCGAAAGACGGGGGCCGTTTTATCACGCTGCCAAATGTTCATACGCGCGATCCGGAGACCGGTGTGCGGAATGTGGGCATTTATCGAATGCAAGTGTACGACGAGCGCACGACCGGGATGCATTGGCAACTTCACAAGGTCGGTGCGCGCCACGGCAAACGCTACTACGAACGCGGGGAGCGGATGCCCGTGGCGGTCACGCTAGGTGGCGATCCAGTTTATACGTTCGCCGCAACCGCACCGTTGCCGGACGGTTTGGATGAACTGTTATTTGCCGGGTTCGTGCGAAGAAAATCCATCGAGCTGGTTCGCTGCAAAACCATTGACTTGGAAGTGCCGGCGGACGTCGATGTTGTTTTGGAAGGGTATGTGCAGCCCGGCGACATGCGTCCGGAAGGGCCCTTTGGGGATCATACCGGATTTTACACCGCAGTCGAAAATTACCCCGTTTTCCATCTGACCGCGATTACACACCGGCGGGATGCTACTTACCCGACAACAATCGTCGGCAAACCACCAATGGAAGATTATTACATCGGCGATGCGTCCGTTCGAATTCTTCTGCCAGTGTTCAAAATGAATTTTCCGGAGATTGTGGACATCACGTTGCCGCCCGAAGGGGTATTTCACAATCTGGTTTTTGTAAGCATTCGGAAGCAATACCCGTATCAGGCTTTTAAAGTGATGCATGGGCTCTGGGGAATGGGACAAATGATGTTCAGTAAGTACATCATCGCAGTGGACGAAGATTGCGACGTGCATAAGACGAGTGAGGTGCTTTTTCGATTGTGCGCCAACACCGATCCCGCCCGGGATACGACGGTCATCAAAAATCCAAGCGATTCGCTCGATCACGCACCGAGCGAACAGAACATCGGTTCCCACATGGGATTTGACGCCACTCGCAAATTGCCAGGCGAAAACTATCACCGACCGTGGCCGGAGTTACTCAACATGACAGACGAAACGCGAGCGCTGGTCGACAAGCTGCGGGCGGAAGCGCATTGAAGCACTCAATGCGCTGCAGCGCGGCATTTCAATTATGGCCTGCGGAAGAGGCGACCCGTATCATAGTCGCGAGTAAGTCCACCGGGCGGCACACTACGTAGATCGTAGACGCGACCTGTATAAGGACTGTAGTAAAAGGCCGGCGGCCCGGCCCATCGGGCAATAGGATAGCCGCCGGGCGGCGGCGGTCCATACTGCGCAGCCTGGTTCTGCTGGATAATTTTGCCGGTTAAAGCGCCAGCTGCAGCTCCTGCCGCCGCGCCAATTGCCGCGTAGCGAGCCTGCCCAGTTGCCGCTCCACCGATAATCGCGCCGGTTGCAGCGCCCCAGCCCGCCCCTTGCCCGACAGGGGTGTCACAGGAAATCAAAGTGCAAGAAGCCAAAGCGCCCAGCGCAGAGACGAAAATAGTCCTTCTCATCGTTACTTTCCCGACTTTAAATCTCGAGCGCCTGCGCATGTTGCGCGCGAGACATTCTCAACCGCGCCTTATGTGGGCGATAGCTTTAGGGGTATATAAATACTTTCTTTGCTTGTTCGTCAACGACCAACCCGCCGTGGTTAACCTTCGAGCAGTCATATCTTGCATGCGGCGGATATGGACTGGTGACAATGCCGGATGGATCGTGAGCATCCCGCGTACCGGCAGGGTAACTTCCGCCCCGGGACGGATACTTTTTTTCAGCGTCTGCCTTGGTGATGGGCGTAGCTGGAATCGCCTGCTTTTCCTGCCGCTCACGCGCTATGCTGCCGATCCGTGAGTCGGTGCCTTGCGCGTACAGGGTTGTGCCGAGCACAGCCAATGCAATTGTGATCGCCGATAGAATTTTCAGAGATTTATTTTTCATAGGTTTGTACTTAGTCATATTTCGCAGCCACGAACTCAGACGGATGCTCAACGCGGCCAATTCAAAAAAGATTTGAACAACTGCGCCGTGATCCGGCCTGCCTTTTTCGGCTTACTTAATCGATATTCTTTTTCGAAAACTCGAAACTTGTCCAGTTCAATCCGGCGAAGCAAGGCCCGGTAAATGGAGGCCATTATTTCTGCGGGCACCATCGCGCGGCGGTCTTCGGGCGGGAGTTCAGCTGCCGCACGGTCAAAGAATTCACGCGCGTGCGAGGCTTCGAATTGCATCAACTGGATGAACTGCTCATTGTATCGCCGTTTCGCCAGGTCGGCTTCCGAATAGTGGAACCGCGCCAGATCTTCCTGTGGAAGGTAAATACGCCCGACCTGATAATCCTTCCAGACATCGCGAATAATGTTGGTCATTTGCAATGCAAGCCCAAGATCGACCGCGTATTCCCGACATCGTGGATTCCGATAACCGAAGATTTCGATGCTCACCAAGCCAACTGCACTGGCGACCCGATAACAGTAAACACGCAGTTCCTTGAAGGTGGGATATCGCGCGATGCTCAAATCCATTTCTACTCCAGCAATGATTTCATCAAGCATCTCGGCCGAAAGCGAATACTTGTGCAATAAGTGCCTGACATCCCGGGCGAGCAGCGGTTCGTCCGGGACAGCATTGCGAAGTATCTTGCGCCAATTCGCCAGACCAACTCGTTTCTCGATGACGCTCAGATCCGCCGAATCGGCAATATCATCGACCACACGGCAGAACGCGTAGAAAATCGTGATGTCGCGTTTGCGCTCGCGGCCTAACGACACAAAAGCGAGAGCCAGATTCGATTTGCTTTGGCGGGTAATGGTGGCCGCATTCACGTTCGACTTCCCGCAACCGGATTGATCAATATTGAATCCATTTCTCCTGATGAATTCTGCCTGTTTCGCATTGTCGAAACAGACAGACCCATGAAGCCAAGAGCCAGCCGATGACTGCGCCTCGCAAACATGCAAAAGTGAATTTCCACAGTAGAAGCGCGCCCAATCGATCGGAGATTGCGCCGCGCAGAATGGCATCGCAAGCCATGATGACATAGAAATGGATGCCGCAAATCACTAGAAACCATGCGAGACGAGCGGCATTTTTTTGGATGAAATAGACGTGGGCGCGCATCGCTTCGACCAGTGTTTCATTGTGCAGCACCAGCGAGATTTGAACCGAGCAAAACGCGATAATCAACCCGCTCATGAGAATCCTCGCTATGGGGAGATAATCGAGGACTCGCGGGATATTGATGAAGTAAGCAAGCACGAGAGGCAGGCGGAGGATCAAGGTGCTGACTGCAACCACAATGCCCGCCCATTCCAATACATAACTGAACCGCCTCATCGCGAAGCGGAACAGTTCGCCTTCTTCAAAACTCAGGCCCTTTGTCCAGGCCAGACACACAGTGATGAGATAGACTTGGATATAAACGCCCACGAGGTATTCGAAAATAAATGCGGTCGCATCCACCGTGGCGGACACGCGCAGCAGACCGGCCGCAGGCAAAAGGCCACTCCATTCCGGTAATTGCCAGAAGACGATGGGCTTGAGCAGCGATGCCAGCGCGCTCAGCAACAGAATCAAATAGACGAGATAACCCCAGAAGCCGTATCGTTTCCGCAGCGCTCGCACCAATGCGCCGTGCAATCCGCGCC